>JACCDZ010560242.1_pt1 | contig 13557 bp, 11 predicted proteins | sample 7449551 | NCBI WGS metagenome assembly JACCDZ01 (sample SAMN15323452, study PRJNA562643) | freshwater metagenome | isolation source: river surface water | place: USA:Blue River Watershed | collected 2017-08-18
GCAATCATTTTATTGTAGGCTTCTTTAATATCATAACTTTTTGTTGTAAAACTTCCGCTCCACAAAATCTCATCGGATACAAAATCTTTCGTTCCCAAACCAATTACGGAAATGGAATCTAAATTTTCATTTCGCTTTTTAAAAGCTGTACCTAAAATAAATGCAGTTGCGATAACAGCAATCCCGATAATTGCCGACGATTTAACTTTGTCTGTAAATTCCATTTTTAAAGTAGTTTAAAGTTGATTTTTACCTTTGCCACAAAGACACAAAGGCACGAAGTTTTTTTATTAAATCTTCACACAAACATCATCAATTTATGTGCCAAATTTTAACAATATAATTCTGCGAATCTCTATATTTTCTTTGCGAATCTCTGCGTAATAAACTTATCTCTTTTTCTGAAAAAAACTAGTCATTAAAGCAGCACATTCTTTTTCTAAAACTCCAAAAACTACTTCTGTTTTAGGATGAATTTGAGTTCCTAACGTTTTATAACCTCGTTTTTCATCAGAAGCACCAATCACAATTTTAGAAATCTGACTCCAATATAAAGCACCAGCACACATCTGACAAGGTTCTAAAGTAACATATAACGTACAACCTTTTAAATATTTACCGCCTAAAAAATTGGCAGCACTAGTTATCGCTTGCATTTCAGCATGAGCCGTAACATCATTTAGCAATTCTGTTAAATTATGGGTTCTTGCAATGACTGTGTTATTAACTACTATTATAGCTCCAACAGGAATTTCGTCTTTTTCAAAGGCCATTTCAGCTTCCTGAAGTGCTTTTTTCATAAAATATTCGTCGGTGAAGATATTTTCCAAATTAAAATTGTTTTTATTTTTTAAAAGCCGCGAATTTTCGAATTTTTCGAATTAAATAAAATGCAAAAAATTAAATTCGACAATTCGTGGCAACATAAACAAATATCTACTACTTGTTCGCTATCAAATTTACAAACATTATTGTATTTTTGTGGCACAAATGGAAAATTTACTTTCACATATTACGACACCAACCGATTTAAGAAAACTTTCTGAAAATCAGTTACCGCAAGTTGCCAATGAACTTAGAGAATTTATAATTGATATAGTTTCTCAGAAAGAAGGACATTTGGGTGCGAGTTTGGGCGTGATAGAATTAACAGTCGCTTTGCATTATGTTTTCGATACTCCGAATGATTTATTAGTTTGGGATGTAGGACATCAAGCTTATGGACATAAAATTCTGACTGAAAGAAAAGATATTTTTCATAAATACAGAGAAATAGACGGAATTTCAGGTTTTCCAAAACGTTCTGAAAGCATTTATGATACTTTTGGTGTGGGACATTCTTCTACTTCTATTTCGGCGGCTTTAGGAATGGCTATTGCTTCGAAAATTAATGGTGATTTAGAAAAACAACATATTGCCGTTATTGGTGATGCTTCTATTGCTAGTGGAATGGCGTTTGAAGGTTTAAATCATGCCGGAGTTACTGATGCCAATTTATTAGTCATTTTAAACGATAATGCCATGGGAATTGACCCAAGCGTTGGTGCTTTAAAAGAGTATTTAACTTCGGTGAAAGAAGGAAAAAATCCGAAAGAAAATAACATGATTAAGTCGTTGAATTTTGATTATTCTGGTCCGATTGACGGACATGATTTACCCAAATTGGTTTCCGAATTACAACGCTTAAAAAAAATAAAAGGTCCGAAATTTTTACATATTATCACCACAAAAGGCAAAGGTTTGTCGTATGCAGAAGAAAATCAACTGCAATTTCACGCGCCAGGAAAATTTGATAAATTAACAGGGAAAATTCTAAAACCTGAAAATGAAAATTTAGCTCCAAAATTTCAAGATGTTTTCGGACATACTTTAGTAGAATTGGCTACAGAAAACAAAAAAATTGTTGGTATTACACCAGCTATGCCTTCTGGAAGTTCGTTAAAACATATGATGGAAGCTTTCCCAAACAGAGCTTTTGATGTTGGAATTGCAGAACAACATGCCGTAACTTTAGCTGCTGGAATGGCCACACAAGGCTTAACTGTTTTTTGCAATATTTATTCAACCTTTTTACAACGCGCTTACGATCAAGTGATTCACGATGTGGCCATACAAAATTTACCTGTAGTTTTTTGTTTAGATCGAGCAGGTTTTGTAGGTGAAGATGGCGCTACACATCACGGATTATTTGATATTGCGTACATGAATTGCATTCCGAATATGCTGATTTATGCTCCGCTGAATGAAATTGATTTACGCAATATTTTATATACTTCTTCGTTAGGTTTAAACCATCCAATTTCAATTAGATATCCGAGAGGAAAAGGTGAAATTATAGATTGGAAACAACCATTTTCTAAAATTGAAATAGGAAAAATTCAAACCTTACGAAACGGAAATAAAATTGCGATTTTATCCACGGGAACTATTGGTAATACTGTTTCAAAAGCGATTGGAAATACTGGAAAATCTGAAAATTATTCGCATTTTCATGTGGGCTGGGTTAAACCTTTGGATATTGAAAAATTAGCGAGTATTTTTGCCAACCATTCTACAATTGTAACCGTAGAAGAAGGGACATTAAATGGTGGATTAGGAAGTATTATTAATTCTTACGCTATTCAAAATAATTTTAAAAACAGAATTATTAATCGCGGTGTTGCTGATGAATTTATTGAACATGGCACCGTAAAACAACTATTTGAATTAACACAATTAGACATAAACAGTTTAACCCAATTATTTATTGACCTAAATCATGATTAAAAGAATTTTATTTTTAACCCTATTAGTTTTCTCAACGGTCGCTTTCTCACAAATTGTTAGAACAGAGAAACCGGATTCTATTTCCCACTGGAAAAAAGTAAATAAAGTAGGTATTGATTTCACACAAATCACTTTCGTAAACTGGTCTGCCGGTGGAAACAACTCAATTTCAGGACTAGCGAAAGGGCAATTCATTAGAAATTATTTAAACGACAATAAAAAATGGGACAACGAATTAATTGTTCGTTACGGGATTAACAAACAAGAAAGTCAAGACGTTAGAAAAACAGACGATCAAATTAATTTAAACTCCACTTTAGGTTACAGACGTGATACCATTTCTAACTGGTATTTTGGTGGAAAGTTTAGTTTTTTAACGCAATTTGCCAACGGATATAGTTATCCAAATGTAGATCAAGCGATTTCAAAACCTTTTGCACCTGCTTATATTTTCTTAGGAATTGGTGCCGAATATTCTAGAAAAGATTTAGGTTTTAACATTTATCTATCGCCATTAACACAAAAAACAACTTTAGTTTTAGATAGAAGATTGTCTAACAGCGGTGCTTTTGGAGTAGATAAAGCCATTTACGATGAAACCGGAACCATAATTTTGAAAAACGGAAAACGCCATAGAACAGAATTAGGAGCCTTAATTAATAGTCAGTATAAAACTAAAATCATGACTAATATTAATCTAGATACTAGAGCCACTTTATATACTGATTATTTAAAAGATTTTGGAAATATTGATGTAGATTGGCAACTTAGACTAGAAATGGTTGTAAACAAATATGTGAGAGCTAATATTGGTACCCATTTATTGTATGACAACGACATCAAAAATAAAAGAGAAGTCGATGGTGTTCAAATTACAGAAGGACCTAGAGTGCAGTGGAAACAAATTTTAGGAATTGGCTTAGAATATACTTTTTAAAAAAATATTTTACTTGCCACGAATTATTGAAAATTTAGATTTCACTAATTCGTGGCATTTTTATTTCTTAAAACTTCAAACTAACCACGTAACCTTCATAGGTTCTAACATTGAAAACAGTTCCGTCTTCAAAAATCAAATATTGCCCTTTAATTCCGACAACTTTTCCTGAGAAATTAGGTGTTTTTTCTAGATTTAAACTCGATACTTTCACAGGATATTTATTGACTGGGAATTCGAATTCGTATAATCTATCTTCTTCAATAAAATAAGGTAAAATTTCTTCTGGCAACCATTGTTTTAATTTCATTTTTTCATCGTGTAAACTCACAACTGGCACCTCATTTTTAAGCATTTTTTGCCAATTGGTTTTATCTGAAAAATGATTTTTTAAAGCTACTTCGGCTACACCAGCCAAATATCTGTTTGGAGTTTCTACGATAGGTAAAGCTTGCACTGCACCTTGATCTATCCAACGAGTTGGCACTTGAGTGTTTCTGGTTACCCCAACTTTTACTTCACTTGACAAAGCCAAATACACCGTATGTGGTTGCAATTGCACTCGTTTTTCGTATGCTAAATCTCTGTCTTCAATATCTAAATGCGCGGTACTTAACTCTGGTTTCATGATCCAATCTGCGGCAGACGGAATTGTAGAAAAACAATCGTAACAAAAACCTTGTCGCCAAATTTTTTTCGCTTTTTTACAATTTAAACATTGATAACCTTTGAAAGTAATTTCTATATCTTTATTAATTAATTGGTTAACATTAATAAAATTGGAATCAAAAATTAAATAATACTGAATTGGAGCACCCATTTCGGTTTCCATTTTTGTTAAGGTTCCTTCAAAAGTTGTCATAAAAATTGTAATTGATATAAAAATTATTATTTTTGGTAAAGTTATAAAAATACCGATACTCAAATGCCATTAACTATAATAAATTCGATTGCCTCATGGATTTTAAAAAAACGTATTCATCAAATTGAATTGTTTATAAAATATCCTATAGAAGTTCAAGAAGAAATATTATTTGGACTACTGCGATCGGCTGAAAATACGGTTTTAGGAAAAAAATACGACTTCAACAGTATTAAAAACTACGCTACTTTTAATGAAAGAATTCCGGTTTCTACCTACGAAGAATTAGAACCTTACATTAATCAAACGCGCCAAGGTGCACAAAACATATTTTGGCATTCAAATATCAAATATTTTGCAAAATCTAGCGGAACTACTAATGCAAAAAGCAAGTTTATTCCAGTAAGTTCAGAAGCTTTAGAAAACAATCATTACAAAGCCAGCAAAGATTTATTGTGTATGTATTTGAACAACAATGAAAATTCACAACTTTTTACAGGTAAGAGTTTACGCTTAGGCGGCAGCAAAGAATTGTACGAAAATAACAATACTATTTTTGGCGATTTATCAGCAATATTAATTGACAACATGCCAATGTGGGCAGAATTTAGTTCCACACCAAGTAATAAAACTTCATTAATGAGTGATTGGGAAACAAAATTACCAGCCATCATTAAAGAAAGTAGTTTAGAAAACGTAACCAGTTTAGCTGGAGTGCCAAGTTGGATGATGGTGTTGCTAAACAAAACCTTAGAAGAAAATAACAAAACAAATATTCTAGAAATTTGGCCTAATTTGGAGGTGTATTTTCATGGTGGTGTAAGTTTCGATCCCTATAAAGAACAATATAAAAAATTATTTCCGAAAGACAATTTCAAATATTACGAAATTTATAATGCTTCTGAAGGTTTTTTTGCCTTACAAGACCAAAACAATTCTAACGAATTATTGTTAATGTTAGATTATGGTATTTTTTACGAATTTATTCCAATGGATACTTTTGGAAAAGAAAATCAGAAAGTAATTCCATTAAGCGAAGTAGAATTAAATAAAAATTATGCTTTAGTTATTACAACCAATTCTGGCTTATGGCGTTATTTAATTGGCGATACGATTCGTTTTACTTCATTAAATCCGTACCGAATTAAAGTAACTGGAAGAACCAAACACCACATTAATGTTTTTGGAGAAGAACTAATGGTTGAAAATACCGATTCTGCTTTAGCGAAAACTTGTGCTGCATTAAATTGTGAAATTTTAGATTATACTGTGGCTCCAATTTTCATGGAAGGCAAAGAAAAAGGAGCACATGAATGGATTATCGAATTTAAAAAACATCCCGAAAATATCGCTGATTTTACAGAATTACTAGATAAAAATCTGCAACAAGTTAATTCTGATTACGAAGCTAAAAGATTCAACAACATGACATTAAATAAATTAGTTTTACATGTTGCGAAGGAAAATCTTTTTTACAATTGGTTGAAGAAAAATGACAAATTAGGCGGACAGCACAAAATCCCAAGGCTTTCAAATTCAAGAAATTACCTAGAAGAATTACTTCAATCTTAAAAATACAAAATTTCTTTACAAAAAATTAATGTCGCGTGCATTTTATCGAATAAAGTGGTTTATTGTCGATTTTAATTTTTTAGCTATTTTTTAGGCATCATATTTGCACAAAATTCAGAATAAAACGCATTTTTATAACAAAAATGCATATTTTTGTTGCCCCTGAAACATAACCTAAAATTTACCATGAAAACAAAAATTTTATTATTTGCATTACTTTCTTTACTAACAAACTTAGTAAACGCCCAAGAACCCGTTAGAAATGCAAGATTAGATTCTATAAACGACATCATCAATAAAAACGCTAAAGGTTTACGATTTGTATTAAGTGAAGTTAGTGTCAACTCTGAATTATCAGAAATCGGTACTTCATTCTTCAAAAATAAATTCATCATTTTGTCTAACAAAAAAAGAAGACATTATGAAACTACAATAAATGAGGACACTAAAACACCAAATAATAATTTATACTGTGTGAATGTGGACAGTACAGGAAACTTAACTTTTCCTCTTTTGTTTGCTTCTGCAATTGATTCAAAAGACAACGAAGGTACTATTACCTTTACTCCAGATGAAAACAAAGTGTTTTTTACTCAATCTACGAAAGAAAATCCAAACGTTTACAAATTATACACAGCGGATTTAGATATCAAATCTGATAAATATTGGACCAATATTACAGAATTAAAATTAATGGACGACCAATATTCAATTGAAACACCATTTGTTTCAAACGATGGTAAAAAATTATATTTCTCCTCAAATATCCCAGGTGGAGCGGGCGGATTTGATTTATACGAAGTAGCGATTTTAGAAAACGGAACGTTGGGAGCTCCAATGAATTTAGGTTCTAAAATTAACACCAAAGAAGACGAAAAATTCCCATTCATTTCAAATGACAATAACTATTTGTTTTTCTCTTCGAAAGGACATACAAATATGGGTGGTTTTGATGTTTTCAGATCTTCAATTACAGAAGATGGATACCATACTGCATTTAATTTAGGTGGAACATTAAACTCTAGAAAAGACGATTTAGCTTTTGTAATGGTAAGTGAAAACAAAGGTTATGTATCTTCAGACAAAACGGCTACAGACGGAAACTATGACATTTATAGATACAATTTAAAAATGGCTCCAAATACAGTTTCAAAATTAGCAATTAAAGAAAAAACTACTGGTATTACTTTACCGAATGCTAAAATTGTTGTAAAAAACGAATTTGGTAAAATATTAGCTGATGGAAAAACAGATGAAAAAGGAAATATTTCTATCATTTACAACCCTTTAACAATTTATAACGTTACGGTTGAAAAAGAAGGTTATGAACCAATTACAAAACAATTAACTTCTGGTGATTTTTATAACGATACAGCTATCGAATTAAAACAAGCCAAACCAATTGTAACGGAAACAGAAATTCAAATAGAAAACATTTATTTCGACTTCAACAAGGCAACTATTAAACAAGAATCAACACTTTCTTTAAATAAAATCATTTCAGTATTGAATGAAAACAAAGAAATGTCTATTTCAATTTTTGCTCACACGGATGCTAAAGGGTCTGATGAATACAACAAAGTATTATCTGAAAAAAGAGCCAAAGCTACTTTTGATTATTTAGTTTCAAAAGGGATCAATAAAAACCGTTTAAAATACATGGGAATGGGTGAAATGGAATTAAAAGTTAAATGTACCACATGTACAACTGAAGAAGACCAACTAAACAGAAGAACAGAATTTAAAATCAATAAATAATAACACAACAAACCCCCTTCAAAATGTCAATTAAAAAAATCAGCGCAGCCTTAGTAATTGGATTAGTATTAACATCATGTTCAAGTAGAGGTTGGAGTTGCAAAGCAAGATATGTTCATGCAAAATCAGCTAACGCTGAGAAAAAAATAGCATAAATTACACAACAACTATAAAAAAAGAAAAAGGCAATCAAATTATTGATTGCCTTTTTCATATAACTAATTTTACTTTATGAAGCGACTTGCAACTTCTGAAGTAAATTCTTGTTTAGAGTTTGTTCTGCAAATTCACGAGTTACGTTTAAATCTTTTTCCTCAGAACTTGGTAATTCAAACATTGCATCCGTTAAAATAGCTTCACATAACGAACGTAAACCACGAGCACCTAATTTATATTCTAATGCTTTTTCTACAATAAAATCTAAAGCAGCATCTTCAATTGTAAACGCAACATCATCCATTTCAAATAACTTCTGATATTGTTTGATTAAAGCATTTTTAGGTTCTGTTAAAATCGCACGTAATGTTTTACCATCTAATGGATCCATGTGAGATAAAACAGGCATACGACCAATAATTTCAGGAATCAATCCGAACTCTTTTACATCGCGCGGAATAATATATTGCAATAAATTATTTTCATCCACTTTATCTAAATCTTTAGACGCGCTGAAACCCATTGCTTGACGGTTTAATCTTTTAGAAATGATACGCTCAATACCATCAAAAGCACCACCTGCAATAAATAAAATATTTTGTGTATTTACCTCAACAAATTTTTGATCTGGATGTTTTCTTCCTCCTTTTGGCGGCACATTTACTACCGAACCTTCTAACAACTTCAATAATGCTTGTTGTACGCCTTCTCCGGAAACATCTCTTGTAATGGACGGATTATCACTCTTGCGAGCAATTTTATCAATCTCATCAATAAAAACGATACCTCTTTCGGCTTTAGCCACATCATAATCAGCTGCTTGAAGCAAACGGGTTAAAATACTTTCCACATCTTCACCAACATAACCTGCTTCCGTTAAAATAGTTGCATCTACGATTGCTAAAGGCACATTTAACATTTTCGCAATTGTTTTAGCTACTAGTGTTTTTCCAGTTCCAGTTTGTCCAACCACTAAGATGTTACTTTTTTCAATTTCAACATCATCAGATTGCACTGTTTGCATTAATCTTTTGTAATGATTATAAACCGCTACACTTAATACCTTTTTAGTTTGTTCTTGTCCGATTACATATTCGTTCAAAAACGCGTTTATTTCTTTTGGTTTGCGCAGCACTAAATCACCAAAGGCTTCTGCATCCATTGTGCCTTTTAGTTCTTCTAAAACAATACCATGAGCTTGCTCAATACATTTATCACAAATATGCGAATCGATACCTGCAATTAATAAATTAGTTTCTGGCTTTTTCCTTCCACAAAACGAACATTCTAATACTTCTTTTGCCATTATTTGGGATTTTGGGTATTGGGTTTTGAGTTTTGGGTAAAATTTTTGACTTTACCTTTATCAATAACCTTTTACCTCATTCATTATCTTCTTAATACTTCATCAATCATTCCGTATTCTTTAGCTTCATCTGCAATCATCCAATAATCGCGTTCACTGTCTTTGAATACTTTTTCTATAGGTTGTTTAGAGTGCGAAGAAATAATTTGATACAATTCATCTTTCAATTTCAACATTTCTCTTAAGTTAATTTCCATATCTGTTGCTACTCCAGAAGCGCCTCCAGACGGTTGGTGAATCATCACACGTGAATGTGGTAATGCCGATCGTTTTCCTTCTGCACCAGCACATAATAAAACAGCTCCCATTGAAGCGGCCATTCCGGTACAAATTGTGGCTACATCTGGTTTGATGTATTGCATTGTATCGTAAATACCTAAACCTGCATATACACTTCCTCCAGGAGAATTGATATAAATTTGAATATCTTTAGAAGCGTCAACACTTTCTAAAAACAATAATTGTGCTTGGATAATATTTGCCATATAATCGTCCACACCAGTTCCCATAAAGATAATTCTATCCATCATTAAACGAGAAAATACGTCTAATTGAGAGATGTTTAATTGGCGTTCTTCAATAATATAAGGCGTTAAACTACTTACCAATTTATCGTAATACAAACTATTTACCCCGTGTTTTTTTGTCGCAAATTTTTTAAATTCTTTTCCGTAGTTCATTTTAAATTTTATTTAAAAGTTGTTGGTTTAAAGTTTGGTTCTAAATATAAAAAACGTCAAACCGAAATGGTTTGACGTTCAAATATACTAATTTTTATCAATATTACATTTCGCCATACATAGCTTTAACAAAATCTTGATAGTTTACTTCTTTTTCAACTGCTTTTACATTTGTTTTGTATAAGTCAATCATTTTTAAGCTTAAAACTTGGTCCGAAATACGCTTAATTTCTTCTTGATTAGACATTACTCTTGAAACAATTCCGTCTACTTCTGCATCAGTTGCATTAGCTTGTCCGAATTGCGCCATTTGTTGTCTGATTAATCCTGAAGTAAAATCTTTTAACTCTTCAAATCTAACTTGTAAATTGTTTTGAATAAAGATTTTTGATTCGATTAATTGGTAACGCAAACCTCTCTCTGATTTTGCGAATTCTACTTCAGCTTGTTCAGCAGTTAATGGTGTTTCTCCAATAGTTTGAATCCATTTTTTTAAGAAGGTTTCAGGCAAATCAAATTTTGTAGTTTCCAATAACGCTTCAGTTACATCATTTAAAAACTTTTGATCTGCTTGTTGTACGAATTGTTGTTCCGCATCTTCTTTGATTTTTTCTTTTAATCCTTCAACAGTTGTTACTTCACCGTTAGGGAATAATTTTGCGAATAATTCGTCGTTTAATTCCGCTTTTTCGATAGATTGAATCGCATCGATTGTAAAACTAACTTCAATATCTAAACCATGAACATCGTCATGAGCTACTTTTAAATAGTCCATTAATTGGTGGTCGTCGTTAAATAAACCTTTCGTTTTTAAAGTAACAACATCTCCAACTTTTTTACCAATAAATTGTTTTCCTGTTTTCGCATCAGCAAAAATATCTAAACTAATTAAAGCTTGGTTTTCAATTCCTTTCTCTTCGTTAGAGAATGTTCCGTTGATTTCGAAACCTTCTTTCACTTCCGTTTCCGTAATAATTTTACCGTATTGTTTTTGAATTCTTTCTACTTGATCGTTTAACAAAGCATCGTCTGCGATAACTTTGTAACGTGTTACACCTGCAGCTCTTGCTAAGTCTACAGTAAAATCAGGTGCTAAACCTAATTCATATTCGAAAGTTAACTCATCTGCTTTCCAGTCTAAATTTTCGTTTACTCTTGGTAACGCATTACCTAATAAATCTAATTTTTCTTTTGCGATATAATCTGACAACCCTTTGCTTACTAATTTAGTAACTTCTTCGATAATAGCAGGTTTTTCAAATTGTTTTCTCACCACATCCATTGGTGTTTTTCCTTTTCTGAAACCAGGTAAAGTAGCTGTTTTTCTTTTAACTTCTAAAAAATTTTCAATTTTTTCAGTATATTCATATTTACCAATTGTAATTTTTACAACGGCATTTAAAGCGTCAATTTGTTCTTTTCTAATGTTCATTTCTATTGATTTTTTGAAGTATAAAATATGGGTTGCAAAATTATATAATTTTTGCAACCCATACAAGTTTTTAATTTATTGAATTTTAGAAATATAGATTTCCTATTTATCGATAAAAATTTTATTTAAAATATACTGACTAATTGAAAGTACGATACTAAAAATAACCGCAGTAAAAAATGTTGGTACTGAAATTCCATCGATGAAATAATCAGCAATTTTCACAATCACGGCATTAATCACCAGTAAAAATAACCCCAAAGACATAATTGTAACCGGAATAGTAAAAAATACTAAAATTGGTTTTAAAAAAGTATTTAATAACGATAAGGCCACTGCCATAAAAATAGCTGCGGTATAATCTGTAATTTCAATTTTTAAGAAATGTGATATCACAACTATCAATATCGTTGAAATAAGTAATTTAATAAGGTAGTTTTTCATATTTGAAGTATTGTAATTAGTTTGTAAATGTAAAAAAATATTTTTTAAACTCGGGAAGTTGAACTCTGAATTATAAACATCAAAGTTTTAAACAAAAAAATAGGCACCAAAAATGGCACCTATTTAAAATTTATTTAAAATTCTTACTTAGTTTGAAGGAACAATATTGATTCCTGGGAAGTAAGTTGGATTATGCAATGGCAATCTCGCTTTGAAGCTTGCATTAATTACTTTGATAATTTCATTAGCAATTACTGAATATCCACGTGCATTTGGATGTACACCGTCTAAAGAAAACAAAACCTGACCTTCCGTTGCCGAACCACTAAAGTAGTTAGCTGTATAGATAGAACCTGTTTCAACTTTTAAACCAGTAACTAATTTATTCATAATTGCATTCATATCTGCAACTGCAATTACAGTATGTCCAGCCGCAGTATTTTTTGCATTCGCAATAGCCACAATTGAAGCATTGAAAGAAGCCGTAGCAGAAGCTACTTTTGATTTTTCATTTGCAGTTAACACCCATTTATTAGCCATAGGATATGAAACTCCATTAATATTGATTAACGTTGACGGAGACGATGGGTTTGGCGTACCAATTACAGAAGAAGCAGGTAAAACTACTAAATCCGCAGCAGTTGCCTGGCGAGCTTTACCGAAAACCATTCCAAAAGCTGTAGCTGTTGGCGCACCTAAACTTGGTGTTAAGATTGCTGTAATTTCTGCAGATCTATCAATTGCATCCACATCATTAATTAAAATTGGATTTGCAGAAGTTGCAGATAATGGATTTACACGATTTGGTTCCCCATAAGCGGTAAAAATACCATCTAAAGGTCCGTATAATTGTGTATTTAAAGCATTAATATTTGTTGCTCCACCTAAAGCAGTTGGCGAAAGTGGCGCATAAGGAACTGTTGTAAAATATGGAATCGATGTCACACTTGGAATCGTACAAACCACACCTTTAGCCCCATTTGAAGTTAATGTATTAATAATTTGATTATACACATTATCATAAGTAGTGCTATTTGTAATATCGTTACTACCATAAGTCGCTGGATTTAAATTACCAGTTAAGTTATGATCTGCCGCAGCAGAAGTTCCATTTGCTTGTGCTCCACCATTTGTAGCATATGCAAGTACATCATTTGCACCAATCCAGTTCGTAAAGAATGTTGGATTTTTAGTCATAGCATCTCCTAAAACCAAAGCACTTGGTGAAGTTGCATGACGAACAAAATATGGATTTGCAGTACCTAATGCTACACCTGCTAAGTTTCCGTAACCAGGCGCTAATAAATGGAACGATTTTGCACCAGGAACACCCATATTATTGTAAGCAGTAGCCTGTAAATTAGACACTTCAATTGTAGAAGTACCAGCAATTGTTTCTGGACGACCTTGAGAAGCATCAATAACTAATCTTGTATTTGCAATTGGATTTCCACCTAACATTAATCCACCTAAATTATTCACGTCATCTGCGTAAGAAGGTTGAGTAAATGCTCCACCACCTACTAATGCGAATTGTTGTGCTAATAAATTAGGATACGAATTTGCTTGACTTCCTTTAGAAAC
>JACCDZ010384945.1_pt1 | contig 13550 bp, 11 predicted proteins | sample 7449551 | NCBI WGS metagenome assembly JACCDZ01 (sample SAMN15323452, study PRJNA562643) | freshwater metagenome | isolation source: river surface water | place: USA:Blue River Watershed | collected 2017-08-18
GTCCAAACTGGCTCAGACTAATCTCGGTTCCGATGGCCGAGCTAAACGCGGCGGCTACGCTTGCCGTATCACTCAGCACTTCCGCTGCATCAACAACGCCGGCATTGAGGTTTGCCCCCACCACACTAGTTAGACTATTGATGAGCGCCGCTTGTGAGTTCGGTACCTCTCCGTCAATCCACACCCTGTTCAACATTACTGCAAAAGCCCGATCTCCATAAGAGATCAGAGCGTCGTTATCTCCTAGTGCCTGTACGAAAAACCACTTTGGATAAACTTGCCCGTTGATTACTACATAATTGGCATCTACTGATTTGATTCTCAGTAGTCCATCCACAATCTGTGGATTGACCGCCAGTTGATTCGCTCTAATTTCCATGCTTATTCCTTAACTCGGAAACTCATTCTTATAAGGATGTTCAGCAGGAAGTTTTGCGGCGGTCATTCCCCCGATCCCCTGATGACAAATAAAACCTTCGATCTTTTGTGCTAGCAAGTTAGACCACCCAGAAGCATCGAAGAAGGCAACACAAGCCAATTGAGCAGTATAGTTAAGTGGTCCACCGCTCCATGCTCCAAAGATCTCTAGTTCTGAACTAGCAGGCACTTCAGTACCTGTTGAAGATACAGCACTATTCAACCTTTCAGTTCCGTCTAAACGAAACATGATTCGGGCATCTGAATGCAAACCAATAACTATTCTGGTTTGCAAATAACTAGGCCCGTAATCTGTTACTGCTCTTCCTCTTTGTGTCAATCCAAACCCACCACCCCAGTCGTAGTTCTGCATACCTTGAGTACCAAGACCATATGCAGTTCGATACCAAACTACTGGATTAACTCCAGAAGCTACTGACGTGTATCGGTAAACCATTACGCAGATACATTGGCTTAGATTGGGATTTGCCCAAGAGAGGCCGCTTCTCTGTGTACCAGAGAAAATCAAGCAATTCTTGTTATTACCCTCCAACCCATTAGCAATCCTAGTGGGTCCCACTCCCGCTGATCCTCCAGCAGGGATTAGGATCTGACCCCCATATCTCGCCGTCCACCGTGCATTACTACTAAACAATTCCGGAGCTTGCATATCCCACCAACCACGAAGGCTAGCTTCGTCACTGGGTTTCCATGCCGTCGTCGGGGCTACAATTGCAGTCCTCGATTTACCAATGATTGCAGCCACTCTTGCAATGCTCATGCGAGATCGCCCATAAGTAGCCACTCATTGATACCAATCTTATGGAGCACTGCTGAAGCGTACTGTCCACTCAAAGTCGTTGCTCCTCCCCTACTTCTAAGGGTTACACCCGGGGAAGGGGAGAATGAGACTACTCCGACCCCGTATTGTTCAACGATTACAACGGAATCAACCGGGATAGATACTACTGCATTCTCTGGGATGACTATCACGGCTGTAGTATTACTATTCATTCTGATTGCCCCACCTACATAGTCATTAATAACAGTCGTGTTATTAACCACTACATGAGAGGTCAATTGTGACATCGCCAATTTCTGAGGAGTAGAAACAGGCTTATCTACATCAGCAGTGTTATTGACTGCATCCAACCCTAGACTTATCTTTGTGATACCCCCTACTACATTAGCCAACGCAGTCAACTGATCAGCATTGGCTTTAAGGTTTAGAGCCCCTTGGGTTGCAATAGAGATGGGTTTATTGATATCTGAAGTGTTATCCACATTAGATATGCCCAAGGATTCTCTAGTAACGATAGGTGCAGGGTTCTCCTCTCCCTCTGGGAGAGTCACATCAAAGTTGATTGACCCCATTTCTACCCATTGCCCTGAATCTTCATCAAGGATCCAGGAGTACCTAGCCCCGTCAGTGGAATCAATCCACTGAGCGTTAGGTACAGGATTGGCAGGGGGAGTTGGTCCGTAATACGGAGTCAACGCCCTAACCACTTCCATAGCCGCTAGCACGTCTGTTTGGGCATTGATAATCAGAGTCTGCGCTGATTGCGCAAGGGTCATTACTCCCTCTGCTGCTGCCCTGGACCCATCTGCATCTACTGCGGCAGATTGAGCGATATCTCGAGCAACTTGAGCAGCTTGAGCAGCTTGGAGCGCATCGTTGATGGAGCCGCCAATCATTGCGGCTGAAGTAGCTGCTGTTTGAGCTGCTGCTTGTGCAGCCAACTGAGCTGTGATGGCCGCAGCTTTTGCATCTTGAATAACCAAGATAGCTGCGGTATCCCAATCTGTATTACTGAGAGTTCCATCTACAACAATGTCTTGTAGACGTACAGGAGGACCGTTCTCAGTTCCCTCTGGAACTAGAAACTTGTAGTGGAGAGCTACGTCATGCTGTGGATCGTCCACAGTGACATGGTAGATCTGTCGGCTAGGCCACAGATCGATATCCACTTCCCCATTCCCATCCGTGATAACGGTGATGGGCCTAGGCATAACAATGCCTGTCTGGTCTTCAGAGAAACCAGATTTAGATAGCTGGAAAACTGCCTCTGCATTGATCAGAGGCTCCCCTTCTGGGGTGAGAAACCTGCACAGGACCTTGGTAGTCATTTAAACCCCGCGTTGAATGCGCGGGATTATCTAGTTCCTGTCTAGCAGAAAGACTAGGTTGTCATGGAAAATATGCGATCAACACCCTGCAATCGGATTGCATGACAAACGAACCTTCAGTGAATACGCTAGAAGAGTGTTCGCCAGTTAGTGTCACTGCGACTTCCCCGGGTGCTATCTCTAGGGATTCACCAGCAAATTTGCTGACTACCATTCGGTTCCAACGTCTCATGGGTCCTGCTGGGGAAAGACACATTCTAGTATGTCCTACAGCAGCAGGGGTCTCTTTCCATACTGCTCCTTGAGGAAAGACATCAATAGGAAACTCCAAACTGGTACTACCTGGTTGCATCTGCACTTCTACTGAATAATCATTCCCAGCACTCAATACAATGTTAGAAGGCTGGTCTAGATACATTAGTAGTTGATATCGGTTATTAGGAGTGATGCCAGACGTAGGAAAGCGTACTTGGTGCTCCTGTCCGATAGAAGGCGATGCTTTATATAGATCCCATCCTGGGACAGCAATTCGCTGGAATTCGTATGGCATTACTCCTCCGGCATTTGATAAGCGACATGGGATCCTTCTTCTTCTGGCTTAGGATACTGAGCTTTCACTTGAGCCAAGGCATCAAAGAAAGCCGTAGCTTTTGGGATCTCCCCTAGATTCATAGCATGCCAAAGAGCATCCAACTGCTGAGTGACGGAAGGGTATGCCGCCCTACGAAGCTCTCCATAGCTCAAGGCATCCTGAGCAATAGGACGCTTTATCCAAACCCCATCAATTAGATGGGGCCAGAACCCTTCCTCGTAGAGGTCGAATGAAGGTGCTTCCTCTGTGCAAAGCCCCTGTTGCGTAGCTTCTTCTGGGGTCACATGGATCGTACTGATCAGCTTTCCTGATTGCTCATCTACCTTGTAGTACGTTTGTATGGTGTTCATCGTTGGCTAAACAGCGCCCAGTTGTAGTTGTTGATGTCAATGTAGGTAAAGGGTTGTAGAACAGTAACTAGAGGAGTTACAGCAAGGACAACCCTCTGCCCTGGTGTACCAGAACCTACAATGCTCCAAGTGCGTGCAGGAGCAGCAATCACTTCAAAAGCCAAGTCGTACACATTTCCGCTTAGCGTTCCAGGGGATACAGACCCGTTAGAAGCGCTTTCCAAACGTCCATAGAACCCTGGAGCATACGGATTAGCCACTGCATCATAGTCTGTGAAGCCAGTATTAATATAGAAAGTAGCTCCTCTAATCACTGAGCCTGCTGGAAAGGGCTGATAAATCTCTCCCAGATAGTTTCCGTTCTTTCCAGCAGTAGACACAAATACTCGTTCTAGACCTGAAATACGATCTGTTCTTGCTAAGTACCCAGAAGCTCGAATAGTGTTGCGTCGAATAATGATGTCATTGACTTCAGCAACTCCATTCTTGTTTAGTGACCACCCTGAAACTCCAGCAACATAGTTGTTGGATTGGATTTGTTGTCCGATCTTTGCGTTAGTGATTGCTGCATCATCAATAGATGCTGTGCCTACTCTTAGGTAATTAGCCTTAACACGACCATTCTCTACAATGAAACTACCTGACTCATCTCTGAGCTTAGAGAAAGTCAATCTATTGATGGCTGCTTCATCGATATAGACGATCCCTCCTTCAATGATGAAGGGCTTTCTCTTGTTGGCTTGGGTTCGTCCTACCCAGAACCTGTCTACATCAAAACCAGCTTCTACAGTACGACCATCATTAGATAGCCCAAATCCGCCAATCAAGTCATTCACATTGACTTGAGCTGTCCACATAGCACTGACAACTCCAGTTACAGCATTGATTTGAGTCGTCATTGAGGTAATAACGGCAGCGTAGTCATCCCCCAAGGTAGAAGCTACCAAAGTCAACTGTTCCGCTAGAGCCTCATCTTGAGAGGTTCTAGAAGCGATCTCAGTAGTAATGAAGGTATGGGCTTGAGCAATCCCTGCTTGCACATCAGCCAATGCCTGAGCCAATGTGACATTGGAATCTTCTCGAGATGTAATTTCGTTCAGTAGATTTGCATTGATGATAGAGATCTCATCTAGCTCTCTCTTCAATGCTTGAGACAGCATTCCTCTATCAATCTGTTCAGTCAAATCCTCAATAATGTCTGCTATGAGGGGTCTAGCTTGTGCCCAAGCAGGACCAATAGGATCTAGCTCAGTTCCACTGATAGGAACAAAGATAATCCAATAGTAATAGGTAATGTATGGCTCTACTTTGTCATAGAAGAAAGAGCCATCTACAACGAACCTCCGGTTCGCATTCTCGAAATGCGGAGAGGTCCCTCTGATCAACAGAGTATGAGCTACCGCATGAGGATTCAGACCTGGATAGGTCCACTCCACATCAATCCCACCAAAAGCGGGAGTGGCAGTCAGGATCGAGTTATTGGACGGATCACCGGGTTGAGGAACACTTCCTCCCCCAATGCCACAAGTCCCGCAGGTTTGACAGTTTGTATTCGCCATAGCGGCGAATCTTCTCACCGGAAACCAATAGGAAATGCAAGCAGTCTACGAAAATCATTATCTGACAGATACTGATGTCGCCAACTATGCTCGTCAGTCCTTTGCCAAGCTGGCAGGGAACTTCACCCCAGAACAGAATGCCAATCTCATCCGCTTCCTAGCTCGAGGCATGGCTTCAGGAGACTGGGAAACTCTTGTAAAGACAATTGCTCGTGAGCCCGAATACGGTATGCGGATGTCTATGAAAGAAGCACAGGAGCTCGCTGTATATCTTCGATCCATCCCAGAACACTGGGTTCCATTTGGACACCCTCACATCACTCTACGGATGCAAGCGCCCATTCCTATTCGGGTTCAGTGCTTCAAGCACAAGATTGGCTTCGTGGAGTCAGAGGAAAGTAGGAGATACATTAGGTCCACTCCTCAAGTCTTTGTTCCTGATCACTTCCGAGCTGCTGCTAAGAATGTGAAGCAAGGCTCAGGAGAAATCCATCCCTTCTCTAGTCATTGGAAATCGATCTATCGGGGCAAATGCCAAGAGATGCTCGATGCATACCAAGCTGCAATAAATGACGGTGTATGCCCTGAACAGGCTAGGTTCTTCCTTCCTCAAGGCTGTGAAGTCAATTGGGTATGGACAGGATCTCTCTACGCCTATGCCAATTTCTACAAGCAACGCTTGAATTTCCATGCTCAAAAGGAGATCCAGGATCTAGCCAAACAGGTGGAAAGCATCATCGCTCCCCTGTATCCAATTTCCTGGCACGCCTTGTGCCACGGCACCTATTGATCATCCAAAATCCGCTCCCCTCCGATTGGCTTGTGGGAGCGGTGATCAACTGGAGCTTTCTTCTCTAGAAAGCCTCCGGCTTTACCTGCGGTCTGCAAGAGCCACTCATTCCGGGAACCTCGCTGGCAGCTACCGGGAGTAGCTTCCTGTGGTTCCTTCATTCACCTCTTTTACCAGGTACTCCATGAAAGAGAATCCAGCGCAACCGCAGCGCAGATACCTCAGCCAGATCGAGACACCTACGGATAGCTATGTGGCCCGCTATCCCTGGGCTATCGAGATGGCTAAAGAACAACAGGCAATCTTTTGGCCTGCTGAAGAGCTTGGTGTTGAAGAAGACACCCAAGACTTCAGAGTTGGACTCAACGAAGCAGAACGTCATGGGATCCTCACTGCTCAGTCCGTACTGACTCAGTACGAGCTGATGATCGGTGGAGAAGAAATGTGGGGAGGAAAGATCCCCCAACTCTTCCCTAGACCTGACATCCAACGCATGTGTGCGTGCTTCGCCAATGTTGAGCTCAACTCCCATGCTCCCTTCTATGACATTGGGAATCAAGTCATGGGAAATGCCACTGATGAGTTCTATACCAGTTGGCAACGGGATCCGATCCTTGCTGAGCGGATCCAATTCATTGATGAATGCGCCAGCTCCCTCAATCCTCTTGAAGTGACAGCAGCCCTTGCTTTCCTGGAAGGTGCGGTCCTATTCAGTGCCTTTGGCTTCTTCAAAGGGTTCAACTCTGGTGGATTCAACATGATCCCCAGATTTGTCTCAGGTATTGATGGAAGTTCAAAAGATGAAGACTTTCACAGTAGAGCTTCTGCTCGACTATTCTTGACTTGTCGCTCAGAACGCATCGATGCAGGGAATCATAGTGATCTACAAGACTCTGCTCTATTCAAGCTGATCGATGATCTCAGCAAGGAAGTTCATGCCCATGAACTCCGTATCACTGAACTCATGTTCAAGCTTCCAGGCAACAGGGTCACAACCAAAGAAGCTATCATTCAGTTCTTTGAGCATCGTATCGACGTAGTTCGACAGCGCCTTGGCATGGCTCCTACCTTCTCTCATGAAGGCGGACCTATTGCTAATTGGTTTTACAAGACACTGAGCACATACAAGCACAGTGACTTCTTTGCAAATAGTCAGCTTCAATATCGTAGAGATTGGGCGAAGAATAAGCTGCGCTTTATCACGGAGCTTGCAGATGGCATTTGATCCTACTGGTTTGACTAAAGCTGCTCTGCACAAATACGAACTTCTAAGCCAAGAACGTAAGCTTCTACAGCATAGAGGCGGGCTTCCTGATTGGTACACCACCACAGGATGGCAGATGTTCAAGAGCAAATACCAAGCGTCTGGTGAGAATGCTGTCTATGGTAGACATAAGAAGATTGCTCATACCCTAGCTCGTCATATGCCTGACTCCAAGGATTGGGAATCTCGATTCTTTCAACTCCTTTGGGACGGTTGGCTATCTCCGGCTTCACCGGCTCTAGCCAACACTGGTCTAGAACGAGGCATGCCTGTCTCATGTTCAGGTCAGTACATTGAAGATAGTGTTGAGTCCTTCTACGACAACATGAGGGAAACAGCTCTGCTTTCCAAGCAGGGCTTCGGTACGTCTGCTGACTTCTCTGGCATTCGTCCTAGAGGCACCTCTATCTCTCGAGGGGGTGAAGCCAGCGGTCCTGTAGAGGTCATCAATGACTTCTTCACTACCGCAGCAAAGATCTCTCAAGGAGGCAACAGGAGAGGCTCTATCGGAGCCTATCTAGACATTGAACATCCCGACTGGGATGAAGCTTGTGATCAGCTATTTGCTGAACCAAGCAACAAGAACTACGGATGGATCATTAAGGACTCGTTCACAGAACGTCTGTTGAAGAACGATCCTGATGCTCATCGTAGATTCAACAAGTTCATGCACACCAAGCTAGTGACTGGTAAGGGCTATCTGTTCTTTGTTGATAAAGCTAATAGACATCGCCCTGCCATGTACAAAGAGCATGGCCTAGATATCAAGGCATCTAATCTCTGTTGCGTGTCTGCCGATCAACGTGTGGTGACCGACCGTGGTATCAAAACGGTAGGCCAGCTCTACGCTGAAGGCGGCACCAACCTGGTGATGGGACTCGACGGCCCAAGCAAAGCCAGTGCCATGCTGCTTCCCCGACCTGATGCGCCGATCGTTCAGATCGAAACGGCTGAGGGTTATCGACACAAGGTCACTCCTGACCACCGTGTCTGGAAGAAGGGCTTCGGCTGGATTGAAGCCCAACACTTGGTACCTGGCGACAAGCTCCTGATCCAGCAAGCTCAGGGCCTATTCGGAACGAACCACAAACCAGACCTGGCAGTCATTGCAGGACTGGTCGCGGGAGACGGCACCTTCGCAAACGAAGGGAATACCGTTTGTATCGATCTGTGGGAAGGCAAGAACACCGAACACGCTTCAGAGATTGAAGCAGTGATTGCGGCACTGATCGTTGACAAGCCTCTACAAACCAGCGCTATCTCAGCCCCCAAGTTCAGCGGGACGGGCAAGCTGCGGTTAAGCAGTGCTCCATTGACGAAAGTCTTGGCCGCTGAAGGTTTCACCAAGGACACTAAGCTCGTCGTTCCCCAGTTCGTCTGGGAAGGCACCCAGCCAACTGTCGAGGGATACCTGCGTGGGCTGTACATGGCAGATGGGAATCTGCAAGTCGGTGCTGATGCAACTTGCGTCATTCTGTCGTCTAACGAACGTGAGTTCCTTCAGGACATCCAAGTCCTATGGGCAAATCTCGGCGTCAAGACATCGCTGTGCAAGCTGAGTGATGGCGGACTTCGAGACTTCGGTCCCGACCGAGGTGGGGTGTATGAAACGAAGCCCGTCTGGCGTCTGCTCATTACCTCAATCCAAGGTAGCCGAATTGCCCATCGCGTTACGCGCTTAGGTGACTTCCGTAAAGGCGACACTGCTGACAGATTCCTCAAGAACATCGAGAAGCCTGGCTATCAGCAGAAGATGTACGCAACCTTCACTGGTTTGACGCATCTGCCGAACGAAGACGCTTACTGCCTGACAGTCGACTCAGAGACGCACGCCTGGACGGTGAATGGCATGGTGACTCATAACACCGAGATCATGCTCCATTCCAGTGAAGAACTAACCTACTCCTGCATCCTCGCCTCAATGAATATAGTTCATTGGGAGAAGATCAAGAATTCATCCGCTGTCTTTGATTCCACTGTATTCCTTGATTGTCTCTGTCAAGAGTTCATTGAAACCAGCGAAGAAGTACCTGGGCTAGAGAAGGTTCGTAACTTCACCGTCAAGGGTAGAGCCATTGGTCTTGGCATCATGGGCTTTCATAGCTTGCTTCAAAGCCAAATGATCCCTTACGAATCTCTACAGGCTCAATTTCTGTCTACAGAAATTGCCAAGCATCTTCATGATGAGTCTCTCCGAGCCAGCCAGTACCTGGCACAAGTTCATGGAGAACCTGAATGGTGCAAAGGCTTTGGAGTGCGAAACACTCATCGCACTGCCTATGCTCCTACCAAAACCACTGCTCTCCTTATGGGAGGTGTCAGTGAGTCCTGGTTCCCAGATCCTGGAATGGTCTTCGATGCTGGATCCAGTGTCGGAGAGCTCCGAAGAATCACTCCCATCATCTATGAATTGATGAAGGAGAGAGATGTCTATAACGAAGACACCATCAAATCGATCATCGACAAGCTTGGAAGTGTTCAGCATGTTGATTGGTTGACAGAGGAAGAGAAACTTGTCTTCCGTACTGCATTCGAGATGGATCAACGAGTACTACTGAGACACGCAGTACTTCGACAGAAGTACACCTGTCAAGGTCAATCGTTGAACTTCTACGTTCCAGAGGGGGGGTCAGAAGACCTAATCTCTGAGTTGATGACTTCAGTGGTCCTTCATCCAGACTGCTTGAGTCAGTACTACATCTATAGCCGTAGTGGAGTTGTTGTTAGCGAGGAATGTCTCGCATGCTCTGCATGAGCCAATAGAGAAAACTATAACGGGACACCGAGAGCTATCTCGGTGATCTCTTCCAGATCCAGAAGGCTACATATGCTTCAGTGCAAATCCATCGGCTGCATGAACCTTGTTCAACCTAATCAAGACTACTGCCCTACTTGTCTCAGTCTTCACCGTATCCGTGTTCAAGCACTAGATAGAGCTAGTACTGATAAGCCTCTAGAACCCGTCTCATTCCCCATTCCACCTGCTCCATCTGAAGAGTTCAGTGGGGGCAAGGTCAATTACTACACGATCCCTATCACTGATCCCATGCATGGGACTCCTCCCTATAACGCCACCTGCCAAGACATCATTGAAGCTCTTGGCATGACTTTCAATGAAGGCAATGCCTTCAAGTCTCTGTGGCGTATGGCTGCTGCCCGTAAAGGGCTGAAGAAGAAAGGAGATGATGGGGGACTCTACAACGCACAGAAAGTGCAGTTTGCTGGTGATCGTATCGTCATCGAAGAAGAGCGACGCCTAGCAGCTATTACCTCATAGACCAATGACCATTAGGTACTCCAATGTCTCTGAAGTGCCTTTGGCACTTGCAGTCTTCCTCGCAACGGATCACTACGACCATAACGATGATCCGTTCACCATCAGTGCTACAACTCTGATGAAGCCAATCAGGCAGAACATTCTCCCCTCTCGAGTACCACCAGGAGAGGGATTGATCAACCTGTCAGACATGATGAATAGTCGGATGGGTACTGCCATCCATGACGGCATTGAGAAGGCTTGGTTCTATCATTACGCCCCTGCGATGAGATCTCTTGGATATCCAGAGGGAATCATCCAAAGGGTTCGTATCAATCCGAAGCCGGAAGAAGTTACAGAAGACATCTTCCCTGTCTATCTGGAACAAAGGCTATCCAAGAAGCTTGGAAAATGGACTATTACAGGAAAGTTTGATTTCATCGGTGAAGGTCGAGTACAGGACGTTAAGTCCACTTCAGTATGGGTCTATCAGAACCAAGTCAATAACAGTAAGTACACCCAGCAAGGGAGTATCTATCGTTGGCTTGATCCTAAGATCATTACTGCTGACGATATGCAGATCCATTACATCTTTACCGATTGGAAAGCTGCAATGGCAAAGGGGACTAATTACCCTTCTAAGAGATTCCATACACAGACCTTTCCTCTCCTCAGTCTCAACGAAACTGAGTCCTTCATTCGTCGCAAGTTGCATCTCATTGAAACCTATTGGGATGCAGATGAAGAAGACATTCCTCACTGTGAGGACGAAGATCTTTGGAGATCTGAACCCGTCTTTAAGTACTACAAGAACCCTCAGAAACTAGGTCGTAGTACAAGAAACTTCGATACTCGACAGGAAGCCACTATTCGCCTTCATGAGGACGGCGGCATTGGTGTCATCCGTGAAGTCCCAGGAGAGGTTAAGGCATGTCATTACTGCCCTGCTGCTCCAATCTGTAGTCAAAGGCAAATGCTGATCGCTTCAGGTGATCTTCTATTGAAATCTGAACAGGAATGATTGCTCCATGAAATCTTATGATGAGATGGAGCACCATCCTACTAGTGAGAAGCTAGTAGAAGTGCTCTGCAACAAGACCCAGAATACCAACACGTTGTTTTATCGAGTGCTGGTTGGGTATTACTGGTCTATGGTCGCATCAATGATGCGTACCTCGATCATCACCCATGACCGGGGTGAGATCCCTGTGAATATGTACGCCCTTAACCTGAGCCCTTCGGGCACAGGTAAGGGCTTCTCCACAAACATAATGAAGAATGAGGTGACTCACCTCTTTCGTCATAGATTCTTGGAGACAACCTTCCCCCATCTGGCGGGAGATCATCTGGTAAAGCTCTCAGTGAAGCGAGCAAACCGTCGTAATACGGATCCAGATGAAGAGCTTAGACGTGCTGAGAAAGAGTTCAAAGACTCAGGCCCCCTACTCTTCAACTTCTCTGATGCCACTACCGCAGCAGTTCGTCAGATGCGGCATCACCTTCAGTTGGCAGACGCAGGATCTATCACTCTGCAAGTAGATGAAATTGGTTCCAATTTCTCTGCTCTCCTGGATTGCTTCAAGCTGTTCCTGGAGCTCTATGACGTAGGTCTGGTGGATCCCAAGCTTCTGATGAACACAACAGAGAGAGCTCGCAATGAAGCTCTTACAGGCCGTACCCCTACGAACCTCCTGATGTTTGGTACACCGACGAAGCTCCTGGATGGAGCCAAGACGGAAGAAGAGTTCTATTCCATGCTCGAGACTGGGTATGCTCGACGCTGTTACTTTGGGTACAGCAGAGCTACTCAGAAGATGGAGGACCTGACTCCAGAAGAGATCTACACCCTCAAAACCAATCACTCTAGTGATCAGTTCCTTGAGGATCTGGCAGATCGGTTGGAGGCTATGGCTGACATCATCAACTGCAATCGCAAGCTGGTGATGACAAAGGACACTGCTCTACTCCTCATCGAGTACCAACTCCAATGTGAGAAGATCGCCAAGGGCTTCCCTGAGCATGAGGAGATCCGTAAAGCGGAGATCTCCCACAGGTACTTCAAAGCTCTCAAGCTTGCTGGAGCCTATGCCTTCATTGACGATTCCAGCCAACTCACCAGTGAGCACCTCTACCATGCCATCAAGTTGGCAGAAGAATCGGGTGAAGCATTTGATCAACTACTGACCCGAGATCGTCCTCACGTCAAGTTGGCCAAATACCTGGCTGCCATTGGTAGAGAGGCTACTCAAGCAGACCTGGTTGAGGATCTACCTCTCTTCCGGGGCTCAGCCTCTCAGAAGTCAGAGATGGTCACTCTGGCTACTGCATGGGGGTACAACCACAACATCATCATCAAGAAGTCATACCAAAATGGGATTGAATTTCTTCGTGGTGAGTCTCTGGCTGAAACAGATACCAACAAGCTTGTTCTCAGTTACAGCACGGATATTGCTGAAGGCTATCTGAATCAGTTGGCTCCATGGGATCAGCTCTACAAACTTACTCAACATTCTGGTCTGCACTGGTGTGCGCACCATGTAGTAGGTGGAGCTACTGGAGAAGGTCATCGATCTGATGACAACATCATTGCAGGGTTCAATCTTGCAGTTGTTGATGTGGATGGAGAAGTGAACATTGCTACGGTTAAGCTTCTGCTAGCCAAGTACAAGTTCATGATCTATACAACCAAGAGACATACTCCTGAAGAGAACAGATTCCGTCTGATCTTCCCCATGAACTACAAGCTAGAACTTGATGGGAAGGAATACAAGGAATTCATGAGCGCTCTATTTGATTGGCTTCCATTCCCCGTGGATCGTCAAACCAGTCAAAGAGCTCGTAAGTGGTTGAGCCATGCAGGGCATTATGAGTACAACGAAGGGGAGCTACTGGACGTGCTGCCCTTCATTCCGAAAACCAGCAAGAACGAAGAGCGCAAGCGCCTACTGGGAAGCCAGCAAGCACTAGACAATCTGGAGCGCTGGGTACTGAACAACTCAGGGGATGGAAACAGAAACAATATGCTCTTGCGTTATGCGATGCTTCTCATGGATAGTGGCTATGACTTCGAGAAGATCAAAATCAAGGTCATCGAGCTGAACAGCAAGATGCCGGACAAGCTCGATGAAGTCGAGCTTTACTCGACCATCTTCGTCACGATAACGAAGAAGATGGCCGGTCTACAAATTCACA
>JACCDZ011223899.1_pt1 | contig 13536 bp, 14 predicted proteins | sample 7449551 | NCBI WGS metagenome assembly JACCDZ01 (sample SAMN15323452, study PRJNA562643) | freshwater metagenome | isolation source: river surface water | place: USA:Blue River Watershed | collected 2017-08-18
ACATCGAGCCGCCGCAAAGACAAAAACAGCGGCGAGATGATTGAAGACACACAGTGGCACCGCGTCACGTTTTATGACCGCTTGGCCGAAATCGCTGGCGAATACGTCAAAAAAGGCCGCCCCATTTACGTGGAAGGCCGCTTGAAATACGGCGTGTACACCGACAAAACCACAGGCGTGGAAAAAAACACCGTGGACATCATTGCCACTGAGCTGCAACTCTTGGGCGGCCGTGAAGGCATGGGCGGCCCAAGCGGGGGTGGCGAAGAAGGCGGCGGTGGCTACAGCCGTCCAGCTGCTGCACCTCGCGCAGCAGCCCCCGCAGCGCAGCGCCCTGCGGCCCCTGCGCCAGCCAAGGGCGGTTTTGATGACATGGATGACGACATTCCGTTCTAAATCTAGCGTGCAACAAAAAACCGACTGGTGATGAGCCCGTCGGTTTTTTTACGTTTGTGCGATGTGGGTGTGTCAGTATTTTTTGACGTTGTGCAAGGTCTCTTGTGCAATCCAACCAATGCGTCCTTCGGCGTCCATGCGTTGAATGTCTTCTAGCGCAATGCGCATGATTTCGTTTTCTTCTTGCAATTGGTAGACGCGGTTGCGCAGATTGCTCGCGTCTAACCACGAGCCAATGGCACTGAGCACGCGTGCAACAAAGACGCCCCAATTAGGCATGAGCGGAGAAGTGAAAAAGAGAAGACATGTGAGAAGTCTATTGGCAAATTTGGCGTTTTAGTTAGAGCGGCACAACGAAACGCGTGCAAAAGCGTTGACCAAAATAATTAAATATTTGCGTCAACAGTTGTGTATTCGCTGCCGTTGTTTGATCACTCCGATGTTGGAGTTGTTCAAAACCTCAAAGGAAATTTTGTATGAACAAGTTGATTGCCTCTTTGATCGTTGGTGCTTTCTCTGCTGCCGCGTTCGCAACCTCACCCGTTGCACCAGTGGCAACACCTGCAACTGTCGCACCTGCTGTGGCTGCTGCAACGACTAAGGCTGAAGCTGCTCCAGCGGCTAAGACCGAAGCCAAAAAAGTGATGAAAGAAAAAGCCGCTGTGGTGAAGTCTGAAGCCACTAAGAAAGTGGATGCCAAAGCGCCAGCTGCTGCAGCTGTCATCAAGTAAAGCCAACGCGGCTAGTGCTCTCGGCTGGTAAGGCCGCGGGTAACTTAGGCAGGGGTTGCGCTCAGCGCTGCAGCGCTGGCAATGACCCCGCCGCCCATACACACCTCACCGTCATACAACACAGCCGATTGGCCAGGTGTGACGGCCCACTGAGGATCATCAAAGGCGAGCACCAGCTCGCCTTCTGTGTTGTAGCTCAGCTCGCAAGGTGCATCGGCTTGGCGATAGCGGGTTTTGGCCGCGTAGCGGCCAGGCGTTGGTTGCTGCGGGGCGCACCAGCTCAGGTCGTCGGCATGCAGTGCACCGTACAGCAGCCAAGGGTGGTCGTGGCCTTGTACCACGTACAAGGTGTTGGTGGCCAAGTCTTTGCGGGCCACAAACCAAGGTTGGTGTTCACCGCCACCACGTTGTGCACCCTTTTCCTTCAAGCCGCCAATGCCTAAGCCTTGGCGCTGGCCGAGTGTGTAAAAACTCAAGCCCACATGCGTGCCAATTTTGCGACCGCGCTCGTCTTTGATGGGGCCTGGCTCGTTGGCGATGTAGCGGTTTAAAAATTCACGGAAAGGACGCTCGCCAATGAAGCAAATGCCCGTGGAGTCCTTTTTCTTGGCGTTGGGCAAACCTATTTCATCCGCGATGCGGCGCACTTCGGTTTTGTGCAGCTCTCCCACGGGGAACAAAGTTTTAGACAGTTGCGCTTGGTTCAAGCGGTGCAAAAAATAGCTTTGGTCTTTGGATGGGTCCAAGCCTTTGAGCAGTTGAAATTCGCCGCCCACTTCGCGTACGCGGCAGTAGTGGCCCGTGGCAATTTTTTCTGCGCCGAGGCGCATGGCATGGTCTAAGAACGCTTTGAACTTGATTTCAGCGTTGCACAAAATATCGGGGTTGGGCGTGCGGCCGCCTTGGTATTCGCGAAGAAATTCAGCAAACACACGGTCTTTGTATTCGGCGGCAAAGTTGACGTGTTCAATCTCAATGCCAATCACATCGGCCACAGCAGCGGCATCCACGAAGTCGATGTTGGACGAGCAGTATTCGCTGTCGTCATCGTCTTCCCAGTTTTTCATGAAGATGCCGACGACGTCGTAGCCTTGTTGTTTCAACAGGTAGGCACTGACCGCGGAGTCCACGCCACCGCTCAAACCCACCACCACACGTTTGTTATTTGCCATCTGGCAATTATCCCTTTGCAGGGGCCAACACGCTGGGGTCGGTGTAGATCATGCTGAGTGGAAAGCGTTGACCTGCCAAGTGGTCTTCCATGCAACGCAGCACCAGTGGGCTGCGCAGGCGGTGCACGTTGGCGCGAATTTCGTCGGGTGTCATCCACAGGGTGCGAACGATGCCTTTGTCCAGTTTGGCGCCCTGCACTTGCTCGCCCAGCTCGCCGCAAAACGCGAGGCGAAAGTAGGTCACATCTTCCGCGGCACGGCCTTCGCGCGCGGGTCGTTGCAAGCGTGAGATGTAGATGCCCACAAGTTCTGTGGGTTTAAAGGTATGTGTTGTTTCTTCCAATGCTTCGCGCGCGCAGCCGTGTTCGGGTGACTCGCCTGGGTCGAGGTGGCCTGCAGGGTTATTTAGGCGCAGGCCTTCAGGCGTGTGCTCTTCGATCAATAGATAACGACCGTCGCGTTCGATGATGGCGGCGACGGTGACACTGGGCTTCCAACGTTTATTCATTTGCCCATTATCTTTCGGGTTATTCCGCCCAAGACAAAGCTTGAATTTCGTGTAACCTTGCGTTACTCTGACAAGAACAAGTACTTCCAAAGAGGGACATACCACATGAATTCAACACAAAAGCCTTGGCTTAGCTCGTACCCCGAAGGTGTGCCCGCTGAGATTGATCTCACCGCATACAGCTCGCTGGTGGATTTGATGCAAGAGAGCTTTCGCAAGTACGGTGATCGAACGGCATTCAGCTTCTTGGGAAAGGGGTTGACTTACACCGAGTTGGATCGTCAAAGCCAAGTGTTTGCTGCGTATTTGCAAAGCCTTGGGCTCCAGTTTGGCGACCGCGTGGCCATCATGCTGCCCAATGTGTTGCAGTACCCCATTGCTGTGGCGGCCGTCTTACGCGCGGGCTTTGTGGTGGTCAACATCAATCCGCTTTACACCGCGCGTGAGTTGGAGGCTCAGCTCAAAGACGCAGATGCCAAAGCCATTGTGGTGCTTGAAAACTTTGGCGCGACCTTGCAAGAATGTTTGGCCCGTACGCCCGTCAAGCATGTGGTGCTGTGCGCCATGGGTGACCGCCTAGGCTTGCTCAAAGGCATGTTGGTCAACCATGTGGTGCGCAAAGTTAAAAAAATGGTGCCTGCTTTCGAGCTGCCCACAGCCGTTCGATTTAACGACGCATTGGCGGCGGGTGAGCGCTGCACGTTGACGTCTCCTGAAATTCATGGCGACGATTTGGCGGTGTTGCAATACACCGGTGGCACAACAGGCGTGGCCAAAGGTGCTGAGCTGTTGCATCGCAATGTGATGGCCAATATGTTGCAAGCATCGGCATGGTTTCAGCCCGCACTCAAGCGTATTCCGACCAACGAGATACCCACGTTCATCTGCCCTTTGCCGCTGTATCACATCTTCGCGTTCACGCTCAACATCATGGCGTGTATGCAGATGGGCGGCTGCTCGGTGTTGATTCCTAATCCGCGTGATTTGCCTGCGGTGTTCAAAGAGTTGACGAAGCATCGCTTCCATGTGTTCCCTGCCGTGAACACCTTGTTTAACGCATTGGCCAATCACCCCGACTTCAACAAAGTGGATTGGTCACACTTGGTGGTATCCGTGGGTGGCGGCATGGCTGTGCAAGGTCCAGTTGCTAAGTTGTGGCTTGAAAAAACGGGCTGCCCTATTTGCGAAGCCTACGGTCTGTCAGAGACCAGCCCTGCCGCCAGCGGCAACCCTGTGACCAACAAGGCTTTCAACGGCTCCATCGGCGTGCCCTTGCCCAGCACCGACATGAAGATCCTTGATGATGAAGGCAATGAAGCGCCGATTGGTACGCCAGGCGAAATCGCGATTCGTGGCCCACAAGTGATGGCGGGTTATTGGCAGCGCCCTGACGAAACTGCGCGTGTGATGACGCCAGACGGCTTCTTCAAATCGGGCGATGTTGGCGTGATGGACGAGCGCGGCTTCTTCCGCATCGTGGACCGTAAGAAAGACATGATTTTGGTGAGCGGCTTCAATGTCTACCCCAACGAGGTAGAGGAAGTGGTGGCGGGCTTGGCGGGTGTCATGGAGTGCGCGGTGATTGGCATTCCAGATGCGCACTCAGGCGAAGCTGTGAAACTGGTGGTGGTTAAAAAAGACCCCGCTTTGACCGAGGCGGATGTGTTGGCCCACTGCCGACACAACCTGACGGGCTACAAGATGCCTCGTGTGGTGGAGTTTCGCGCTGAATTGCCCAAGACGCCTGTGGGCAAAGTACTGCGCCGCGAGCTGCGCGATAAAACCCCTGCATGAGTCGCATTGCGCTGGTCAGCGCCATGCACGAAGAGCTGGCAGCGGTGCTGGCACGCCTGCCCGACGAGCAAAAAACCGTGGTGGCTGGGCGTGAGTTTTGGGTGGGGCACTGGCATGGCCATGAGGTTGTGGCGGTGCTCTCTCGCATCGGCAAAGTGGCCGCGGCGACCACAGCGACAACCTTGATAGAACGTTTTGGTGTGACCCGCATCGTCTTTACGGGTGTGGCGGGTGGCTTGGCGCCAAATGTCCATGTCGGTGATGTGGTGGTGGCGCGTGAGTTCATTCAGCATGACATGGATGCGTCGCCACTCTTTCCCCGCCACGAAGTGCCGTTGACGGGCATTACACGTTTTGCGGCGGATACGACACTGAGCGATGCCTTGGCCGCCGCCGCACCATTTGCCATGCAAGACATGTTGACCGACCTGCCACCCTCGGAATGGCTGAACCTAGACTTGTCCAACGCCCAAGTGCACCAAGGTTTAATTGCCAGTGGCGACCGCTTTGTGTCACAAACGCGTGAAAGCCAAGCCTTGCAGCAAGCGTTGCCCGATGCGTTGGCGGTGGAGATGGAGTGCGCAGCGATGGCGCAGGTATGCCATGACTATGGCGTGCCCATGGCGGCGGTGCGCACCATTTCAGACCGCGCGGATGATGACGCACATGTGGACTTCCCGCGTTTTATCCAGAGCATTGCCAGCCGCTACAGCGTGGCAGTGCTAGACCGCTTGCTCTCAAAGCTGCCGGCTTGATTACTTAAGCCAGCCGCGTTTGCGGAAGTACCACATGGGCACCAAGGCACTGGCCACCATGAGGCCCAAGGCCATCGGATAACCCCAAGTTTTGTCTAGCTCAGGCATGAATTGGAAATTCATACCGTAAATGCTGGCGATTAAGGTAGGTGGCAGCAAGGCCACACTGGCCACAGAGAAGATCTTGATGATCTTGTTCTGGTTAATGTTGATAAAACCCACGGTGGCGTCCATCAAGAAGTTGATCTTGTCAAACAAGAAGGCCGTGTGGTTGTCGAGTGATTCGATATCACGCAAGATTTGGCGCGCTTCTTCAAACTGGTCGGCGTTGAGCATGCGCGAGCGCATCATGAAACTCACCGCGCGGCGCGTGTCCATGACGTTACGGCGGATGCGGCCGTTCAAGTCTTCTTGGCGCGCAATGGCCCCCAGCACTTCGCCAGCCAGTTCGTCGGTCACATCCTCTGACAACACGAGCTTGCCCGCTTTTTCGAGCTGGTCGTAAATGTCTTCGAGGGTGTCGGCTGAGTATTCGGCATCGGCGTCAAAGAGTTTGAGCAGCACGTCTTTGGCATCTTCAATGAGGCCAGGCGCGCGACGGGCGCGCATGCGCAGCAAGCGAAACACGGGCACGTCTTCATCGTGGATGGAGAACAACACGCCTTGGCTTTTGAGCTCGGCATTGTTTTGGTTCAAGATGAACGCGACACGCTCGGTGCGTGGTTGGTCTTCGTGGGCGATCAAAAAGTCGCTGCGAATGTGCAGCTCACCGTTGTCTTCTTCGTAAAACCGCGCAGATTCTTCGATGTCCTCGTCCATCGCGTCTTCGGGGATGGAGAGGCCGTAGTACTGCTTGATCCAGCGTTTTTCCTCAAGCGTAGGGGCTTCGAGGTCAACCCAGATCGGTTGAAATTTGGAGAGTTCTTCCAGCGATTCGATCTCTTCTTGAAAGAGTCGACCGTTGGCCAGCGTGAAGATGTTGAGCATGGCAGTCCTTGCGTGTGTGGCGCAGAAATTCGAAGGGTGAAAAATGCAGCTTTCGAATTCGCGTGACGCTTGAAGGGTCTGATGCGATCCGAAAGCTACCGACTAGGGTAGGTTTCCAAGGAGATAGCTCCGCTGTTGATGTGGATCAGATTATCGCACCGTGGCAGTGGCATCTAGGGGTTTTCCGTAGGGTGTTTTTGTAGGGTTTTTAAGCCGAACCCATTGCCTTTTGGGTAGGCTGGGGGCATAGTGAAAGCGCTAACTCACCTATGGAGGTTTTTTATGAACTTGACGATCAGTGGTCACCATCTTGAAGTAACGCCCGCCTTGCGCACCTATGTGGAAGGCAAGTTAGACCGCATAACCCGACATTTCGATCAAGTGGTGGACGTGAAGGTGCTGCTTAGCATTGAGAACCAAACCGAGAAAGAGCGTCGTCAAAAGGCGGAATGCAATATCCACGTCAAAGGCAACGACATGTTTGCTGAAAGCGCCCATGAGGATATGTACGCTGCAGTCGACGAGTTGATGGATAAACTGGATCGACAAGTGGTCAAGCACAAAGACCGCTTGCAAAACCATCACCATGCCAGTCCTAAGCGACTCATGTAATGGTTGAAAACTTCTCAAAACCGTCGAATTTCGGCGGTTTTGTTGTTTTGGGACTTGTTATTTTGTGAGTGCATAATCTGCGCTCAATCATGAATCGCTTAGCTTCCATTCTTCCTTCGGCACAAGTTCTTGTGCATGTCGAGGTCACCAGTAAAAAGCGCGCCTTTGAAGAGGCGGGCTTGTTGTTTGAGAGCCTGCACGGCCTCAACCGTGCACTGGTGGCCGAGAGCTTGTTTGCGCGTGAGCGCTTGGGTTCTACTGGTTTGGGCCACGGCGTGGCGATTCCGCATGGTCGTATCAAAGGCCTGAAGGCGCCAATGGCGGCGGTGTTTCAGCTAGACCAGTCGATTGGCTTTGATGCACCCGATGAAAAGCCTGTGAGCTTGCTCATCTTTTTGCTTGTGCCTGAAGCGTCTACGCAAAAGCATTTGGAAATCTTGTCCGAGATCGCTGAGTTGTTGAGCGACACCAACTTGCGTGAAAAAATCAAAACCTGTGATGATGCGGCGGAACTCCACCGAATCATCTCTACTTGGAATGCGGTGCAGCCGTGAGGCCTTCCGTCATCAGCGCGGATGTGCTGTTTGAAGCCTTTCGTGCGCGGCTGCGTTGGGAATGGATCGCTGGCCTAGGCGCTTCTGAGCGTCATTTTGATGAGGTGGCCGTGCGCAGCGCCCGATCAGGCGCAGACTTGGTGGGCTACCTTAACTACATACATCCCTATCGCGTCCAAGTGATGGGCGAGCGCGAAGCCAATTACGTGAGCAAGGCTTCGCCTGAAGACAGCGCCCGCCGTATTGCTCGCATCGTGACACTTGAACCACCGATGTTGGTGTTGGCCGATGGCCAACAGCCCAACGAGGCTTTGATTGCGATGTGTGAACGGGCCCAAATCCCATTGTTTGCCACACATGAGTCAGCCGCGTTTGTCATCGACTTGTTGCGTGCCTACCTATCCAAGCATTTTGCCGATCGCACCACCATGCACGGTGTATTCATGGACATTTTGGGCTTGGGTGTGATGATCACGGGTGAGTCTGGTTTGGGCAAAAGCGAGCTGGGCTTGGAGTTGATTTCTCGTGGCAACGGCTTGGTGGCTGATGACGCCGTGGATTTGTACCGCATCAACCAAACCACGGTGGAAGGGCGCTGCCCTGAGTTGCTGCAAAACTTGTTGGAAGTGCGCGGCATTGGTTTGCTCGACATACGCGCCATTTTTGGTGAGACAGCCGTGCGTCGCAAGATGCGCTTGAAACTCATCGTGCATTTGGTGCGCAAAGAGACCCTAGAGCGCGACTATGAGCGCTTGCCCCATGAACCTTTGACCCAAGACGTGTTGGGCGTGCCCGTGCGTAAAGTGGTCGTTCAAGTGGTGGCGGGCCGCAACATTGCGGTGTTGGTAGAGGCCGCAGTGCGCAATTCGATTTTGCAGTTGCGCGGCGTGGATACGTACCAAGAATTCATTGCGCGTCATCAGCGCGCAATGCAGCAGGGCTGAACTTTATTTGGCAGCAGCGGGCCGATGCTCGCAATTTTTTTTGCTGCAATGGGCGTACAGACTGAGCGCATGGTCTGCAATTTCAAAACCGTGACGCTTGGCAACCTTTACCTGCAAGGCTTCAATCTCTGCGTCATGAAACTCTTCAACGCGGCCGCAATCTAGACACACCAAGTGGTCGTGGTGCTCGCCCTCGTTGAGTTCATACACGGCACGCTCGCTCTCAAAATGGCTGCGTTTCAAGATGTCGGCTTGTTCAAACTGCATCAACACGCGGTAAACCGTGGCGATACCTATGTCCATGTTTTGCAGCAGCAAATGGCGATACACGTCCTCGGCTGTCATGTGCCGTTGGGTGCCTTGTTGGAACAATTCCAAAATTTTCAGGCGAGGTGCGGTGGCTTTGAGGCCAATGCTTTTGAGGTCGTCTGGATGTGCCATTTTGTCTTTCGTTCGGCAGTGGAAACAGGCCCACCGCTACAATGAACGAATCATAGCCCTAGCGCCTCATTCGGCCTTTCACACCATGTTTGAATCTTGTCGAAACGCCCCAGAATTTTTGCGTCAGCCACGCCGTGTCATAGCATTTGCTTGCGTGGTCGCCAGTCTTGGCCTTACCGCTTGTTCAAGCAACCTCGTTTACAAACCAGAAGTCGTGCAAGGCAATTTTGTCTCGCGTGAGCAAGTGCAAGCCTTGCGTGTTGGCATGCCTCGTCAAGCCGTACGTGATGTGTTGGGCACTCCGCTGGTGACCAGCATGTTCCATGCGGACCGTTGGGACTACGCCTTCACCATTCGCCGCCAAGGTTCAGAGCCTCAACAACGCCGATTCAGTGTGTTCTTTAAAGGTGATGTGCTCGATCGCGTTGAAGGTGACCCATTGCCGACGGAGGCAGAGTTTGCAGCCAAGCTCGACAACCGCCGCCCGCCCACTAAGCTGCCAGCGCTCAAGGCAAGCGAAGCTGATTTGGCCAAGTTTCCGCCCAAGCCTGCGTCGGCAACTGGCGCCGTTCAACCTGCAGCACCTGCTGGCCTTGTGACTTATCCGCCGCTTGAAGCGGCTCGTTGATTTTTGAAAGTGTCCATACACCATGGCTCAATCTCCTGATATCTTGAAAATTGCCATCGCGGGTGCCAGCGGCCGCATGGGCCACATGCTGATCGAGGCTGTGCGTAACGATCCGACTTGTTCATTGGCTGGCGCTTTGGATGTGCCTTCTAGCCCAGGCATTGGCAACGATGCGACTGGCTTCTTGGGCCAAGCCAGCGGCATTAGCATTGAGGCCGATGTGCGCAAAGGCTTGCAAAACAGCCATGTGTTGATTGATTTCACGCGCCCCGAAGGGACGTTGGCTCATTTGAAGATTTGCCGCGAATTGGGTGTGAAGCTCGTCATCGGCACAACAGGTTTTACTGACGAGCAAAAAGCAGAAATCGCTGAAGCCGCCAAAGACATCGCCATCGTCATGGCTCCCAACATGAGCGTGGGGGTGAACGTGACCTTGAAGCTCTTGCAAATGGCTGCACAGGCCATGCCCACGGGCTATGACATAGAAATCATCGAAGCCCATCATCGCCACAAGGTGGATGCGCCTTCGGGCACGGCTTTGAAAATGGGCGAAGTCATTGCTGACGCCATTGGGCGCGATCTCAAAGACTGCGCCGTGTACGAACGCTACGGCCACACGGGTGAGCGTGACCCATCGACTATTGGTTTCTCCACCATCCGCGGCGGCGACATCGTGGGCGACCACACCGTGTTGTTTGCTGGCATTGGCGAGCGCATTGAAATCACACACAAGTCGTCCAGTCGCGCCACGTATGCGCAAGGCAGCTTGCGCGCAGCGAGTTTCTTGGCGCACAAGAAAAACGGATTGTTCGACATGTTTGACGTGTTGAACCTGCGCTGATCGCCATGGCGTTTTTTGCAACGGTGCTGGAAGGTGATGCGCTCAGCATCACACTCGCCTTGGCGTTGTTGGCCATGTCGGTGGCTAGCTGGACGGTGATTTTTTATAAGGCTTGGCTGCTACACCGCGTGAGTGCGGATGTGGCCCACGGCAAAGCTTCTTTCTGGCAAGCCCGCGATGTGACGCAGGGCCTAGCGGCGCTGGCTGCCGTTGACCGATCGGTGGTTTTGTTGCCGTTGGCACAGGCCCATCAGCAGTTGTTACCGGGTACGCTTGGTGCGCAAGGGGATGTCTCCGCGCAACGCACCCGTGTGTTGCGTGACGCCTTGCACGGCGTGTTGCATCGCTTGCAATCGGGTCAAGTGTTGTTGGCCACCGTCGGTTCCACCGCGCCATTTGTGGGCTTGCTGGGGACGGTTTGGGGCATTTATCACGCGCTCACTGGCATCGCTACCGCAGGGCAACTCACCATCGAACGTGTGGCCGGCCCCGTGGGGGAGGCCTTGGTCATGACCGCCGCAGGCTTGGCGGTGGCCCTGCCAGCTGTATTGGCGTTCAACGTGATGGGTCGCGTCATCAACCGCTTGGAGCAAGAGCTAGAAGGCTTTGCCCACGACTTGCGAGAGCTTTGATGGCCTTCGGACGTTTTGAGCGTACGCCGGGCCAAACGCCCATGAGCGACATCAACGTCACCCCGTTGGTCGATGTGATGATGGTGTTGTTGGTCATCTTCATCATCACGGCGCCCCTGATGGTCAGCGCCTTGAAGCTTGATTTGCCTAAAACAGAGGGCGCGCAGGCCAGCAGCGCCCCTCCAAGATTCGTCAAACTCAGCATTGATGCCAAAGGCGTGGTGTATTTGGATGACAAAGCCACATCGTTGGATGACCTCAAGCGCACACTAAGCACCCAAGCATCCAAAGCCCTCGCGGTGGGCCATGGCGAATTGCCGGAAGTCCAATTGCGTGCCGACGAGCGCGTGCCCTATGGCAAAGTGGTCGAAGTCATGGGCTTGGCCCAGCAAGCGGGAATGAACCGTATTGGCTTTGTGACCGAGCGCAAACAGCCTTCGAACAAGCCCTGATCGGCACCCTGAAGCAAGCCTAAAATCTAGGCTTGATGCGCCTTGGCTGTTTAAGGCGCTGCTCCCTGCACAAGACGGGGCTCTCTGACTGATTCCATGCAAGATAAATACAACCACACCGAGGTCGAACGTGCTGTTCAGGCCGCTTGGACCCAAGCCGACGCCTACCGCGTGACCGAAGACGCGTCCAAGAAAAAGTTTTACGCCTGCTCCATGCTGCCCTACCCCAGCGGCAAGCTGCACATGGGTCACGTACGCAACTACACCATCAACGACATGCTCACGCGTAACCTGCGCATGAAGGGCTACAACGTCTTGATGCCCATGGGCTGGGATGCCTTTGGCTTGCCCGCTGAAAACGCGGCGCTCAAAAACGGGGTGCCACCTGCGAAGTGGACTTACGAAAACATTGCCTACATGAAAAAGCAAATGCAGGCGATGGGTTTGGCGATCGACTGGTCACGTGAAGTGGCCACCTGTGATTCCACTTACTACAAGTGGAACCAATGGCTCTTCTTGAAGATGCTTGAAAAAGGCATTGCCTACCGCAAGACCCAAGTGGTGAACTGGGACCCCGTCGACCAAACCGTGTTGGCCAACGAGCAAGTGATTGACGGCCGCGGCTGGCGCACAGGTGCGTTGGTGGAAAAGCGCGAGATTCCTGGCTACTACCTCGACATCACCAGCTACGCGCAAGAGCTGCTTCAGCATGTGCAAATGGGCAACGACAAAGCCACCCTGAACGGCTGGCCCGACAAAGTCCGCTTGATGCAAGAGAATTGGATTGGCAAGAGCGAGGGTGTGCGCTTTGCGTTCACGCACGACATTGCTGGCGCAGACGGCGCGTTGATCGGCGACGGCAAGATGTATGTGTTCACCACACGTGCCGACACCATCATGGGCGTGACGTTTTGCGCGGTGGCGGCTGAGCATCCATTGGCACTGCATGCAGCAACCAGCAACCCTGCCTTGGCTGCCTTCCTTGAGGAATGCAAAAGCGGTGGCACCACCGAAGCCGAGTTGGCCACGCAAGAGAAAAAGGGCATGCCCACTGGCTTGTTTGTCACGCATCCGCTGACCAGCGCGAAGGTCGAAGTGTGGGTGGGCAACTATGTGCTCATGTCCTATGGCGATGGTGCGGTCATGGGTGTGCCTGCGCATGACGAGCGGGACTTTGCGTTTGCTTTGAAATATGACTTGCCGATTAAGCAAGTGGTGTCGGTTAAAGACCAAAACTTCAACGATCAAGCGTGGGAAGAGTGGTACGGCGACAAGCAAAACTGCGTGTGCATCAACTCTGGCGAACTCGATGGCTTGACTCAAAAAGCCGCCGTCAACAAAGTGGCCGAGTTGCTCGCTGCCAAAGGCTTGGGCGAGAAGAAAACTACATGGCGTTTGCGCGACTGGGGCATTAGCCGCCAGCGCTACTGGGGCACGCCGATCCCCATCATCCATTGCGACGAACACGGCGCGGTGCCCGTGCCTGAAAAAGACCTACCCGTGGTGTTGCCGCAAGACTGCATCCCCGATGGTTCAGGCAATCCGTTGCACAAGCACGAAGGTTTCCATGCGGGTGTGACATGCCCCGTGTGTGGCAAGCCCGCCCGCCGCGAGACGGACACCATGGACACGTTTGTGGATTCCTCGTGGTACTTCATGCGCTACTGCGACCCGACCAACGCCGACGCGATGGTGGCCGAGGGTGCGCAGTACTGGGCGCCGATGGACCAATACATTGGCGGCATTGAGCACGCCATCCTGCACTTGCTGTACGCACGTTTCTGGACCAAGGTCATGCGCGACATGGGATTGGTCAAAGTGGATGAGCCGTTCACCAAGCTGCTCACGCAAGGCATGGTGCTCAACCACATTTACTCGCGCCGCACGGCTAAGGGTGGTAAAGACTATTTCTGGCCGCACGATGTTGAGCATGTGCTGGACGATGCAGGCAAAGTGGTGGGTGCCAAGCTCAAGAATGCCGCTGACAGCAGCGATGGTTTGTTGCCCGTGGGCACACCCATCGACTACGAAGGCGTGGGCACCATGTCCAAGTCGAAGAACAACGGCGTGGACCCGCAAGACCTGATTG
>JACCDZ010466691.1_pt1 | contig 13533 bp, 3 predicted proteins | sample 7449551 | NCBI WGS metagenome assembly JACCDZ01 (sample SAMN15323452, study PRJNA562643) | freshwater metagenome | isolation source: river surface water | place: USA:Blue River Watershed | collected 2017-08-18
GGCTTCTTTCTTAAAAATAGATAAGCGAATCGCGATCTCGTGTGATTGCGCAGTCACTTTGCTTAAAGCCGAAATAGGCAGTTCATAAATGTAGCCTAGGTAGATTTTTGGGCTTGCTTGAATCCCAAATCTCGCACCGTAACTATCCTTGTGGCGATAAGAAACGCCGGCCTCAAACGAATTGCCAAAACGCGACATCACATTCGCATCCCAGCTCACCGGAACATCCTTCGCGATACGCGCCATAAACGATGGCATCAACGTAATAAAGTTCGATAGTTTCATCGTCGTTCCCGCATTCACATAATGATAGGTCACGTCCTTATAGCCTCCATTCACATTGCCAAAATCATAGCTAATCACCCGCGGCTGAGAAATCGCCACAAACGTCCCTTTAGCATTCCCTAAGCGCAATCCCCATCCGGTGTTAAACTTCACACCGGTAGAGCGATCGCCTTGGAATACCGGGTCAGTTGGATCCACCACCTGAATACCGTCGTAGTCCAAACTTAAACTTGACGCGCCCACGCGAACACCGCCAGACACTTTCCAGTTATCATTCAATTTTACTTGGTAAGCAAAGTCTCCCGCCACCGTCGAAATCTTCAACGGACCAGCGATATCAGACATCGCTAAAATCGCCAAACCCGTCTTCGGTTTCCACTTAAAATTACCCGTAAAGGCCATCGTACGTGGCGCTCCTTGGATACCAATCCATTGCTGGCGATTCATCGCCGTAATTTCTGCTTGGTGTTCCACCTCACCCGCAAAAGCTGGTGAAGTAATTACGGGGTTTAAACGATACATCGAATACATCGTCTCAATCTGCGCCTGAACTACGAAAGTCCCTATAAGTAGGCCAGCTAGTAGTATATATCTTATCTTTTTCATCTCTATTTAATCGTGCGGTCTACTGATAAATAATTACTAATCGTTGGTTTTTTGCCAAAGAAGTCAAGGATGTAATAATACGTTCCATCCGGCAACAAGGTGCCCGTGAAACTATTATCATAGCTTTCCATCTCGAATACCAGCGTGCCCCATCGATTAAATATCGATAAGCGATTTGGAATCTTTCGTAAGAACAAACCTTTAAACACTAAGCGGTCATTCTTACCATCCCCATTTGGCGAAATACCTTGTGGAGAGAAGATGTCACACTCATCCGGATCTAAGCGATTAATAATGCCATCCTTATCGCAATCCGCGAAGTCTGCATCCTCATTATACTCCTCGTCAAAATCCAAAATGCCATCCCCATCCGAATCCACATCATACGGATCTAACTTCCCGTCCCGATCCGTATCCGGAGGTGTTAATCCTTTATTCGCCGAACTTGGAATTCCCTTCTCATCGATGTTACCATCCGCGATACCATCTTTATTGTAATCCGAACCACTCGCTTCGATCACATCAGAGATTTGATCTGCATCTGAATCTAAATCGCGGAAGTTCGGTATACCGTCCGCATCCGTATCACAAAGAATTCCCGTTCCGGTACACGCCTTGTTTTCTACTGAATCTAGAATACCATCGTTATCAGAATCTAAGTCTAAATAATCCGGCTTACCGTCTTTATCCGTATCGACTGTCGTCTCTAATTTATCCGAAATACTGTCTCCGTCAGAATCGGTATCCAAGCAGTTTGGAATGCCATCTCCGTCAAAGTCCTGCGTTCCTTCTACCTGATTCGTCACGCCATCCGCGTCACAATCCAATAGCAACCAGGCCGCACTAGGGGACAAGGTGATGCTAGTTCCTTTAAACGAACAAGCGTCTGAAGCGGATGTTCCGTCTAGTAATTCCGTGCCATTGATTACTCCGTCGCCGTCGCAATCCAATGCTTTCCAGTCATCAGACACATTCACTTTCACTTGACGTGAAGGCTCATAAACGCAAGGATCAGTCGGCGCTAGATCCGTTCCATTTAATTCGCCATCTCCATCGCAATCCAATAAAGGATCCGCTAGGTCGCAAGCTAAGATGGTGACGAAGGCAAATGAAGAAACTGGAGGATTTACCGCATTATTCGTCACTTTATATCCCATCGTTACTAAACCAGTCTCGAATGGAGCGCGCTTATAGGTCATCTCACCTGTTAATGGATTAAAGCTTACCGTTCCCTTTGCCGTTCCATCATTTGGTGACGCACGTCTTTCGATTCCTGTATTTGCTCCAGGCAAGAAGTCATCATTTGTTAAGATATTAACCGTTACGATTCCTGAGCTCGGAACATTCGCCACATCATTGCTGGCTGTAGGTCTATCAATGTTCGGGTCTGTTGAGTTCGGGTTACCGTCCGCATCGCAGTCTAAAATTCCCCATGCGGCAGTAGGTGTTAGCGTTCTGCTAGCTACTTTGTAATCACAACCATTATTCGGATCTGTATTGTCATCCGCCTCTTTTCCATTCGTCACACCATCTCCATCGCAATCCGCTGCTCGCCAGATCGCATTCGTCGTTACTGGTGTTGCACCTACTGCGTGAACACATGGATCTTTCGGATCTGTATCTGTTCCGTTAGGTGTTCCGTCGCCGTCGCAGTCTAAAGCATTCCAAGCTGTACTTGGTGTTAGTGTCTTGCTTGCGACTACATATGAACATCCATCGTTAGGATCTGTGTTGTCATCGGATTCTTTTCCATTCGTCACACCATCTCCATCGCAATCCGCTGCTCGCCAGATCGCATTCGTCGTTACCGGTGTCGCGCCTGCTACGTAAACACAAGGATCTTTCGGAGCAGTGTCTGTAGCGTTAGGTGTGCCGTCACCGTCGCAGTCTAAAGCGTTCCAAGCTGTGCTTGGTGTTAATGTCTTGCTTGCGGCTACGTATGAACATCCGTCGTTTGGATCCGTTCCATCAGCAATCTCTTGTGCATTTGTAACCCCATCACCGTCGCAATCTGCTGCACGCCAAATCGCATTCGTCGTTACCGGTGTCGCGCCTGCTGCGTGAACACAAGGGTCTTTCGGAGCAGTGTCTGTACCGTTAGGTGTGCCGTCGCCGTCGCAGTCTAAGGCATTCCAAGCTGTACTAGGTGTTAGTGTCTTGCTTGCGGCTACGTATGAACATCCGTCGTTTGGATCCGTTCCATCATCCGTCTCTTTTCCATTCGTCACTCCATCTCCATCGCAATCTGCAGCACGCCAAATCGCATTGGTTGTTACAGGCGTAGCACCTGCTGTGTGAACGCATGGGTCTTTCGGAGCTGTGTCAGTTCCGTTAGGTGTGCCGTCACCATCGCAGTCTGCATTTAACCACGCTGAGGTAGGTGATAATGTCTGACTTGAGGCTTTATAAGAACACACATCATTCGGATCCGTATTATCTGTGGTCTCAGTCGTATCTAAAACTCCGTCACCATCTGTGTCTGCAATTACTGTAACAGTAACAGATGCTGTTCCCGTACAACTAGAGCTAGTCCCAGTAACAGTATAGGTAGTGGTTACTGTAGGTGAGGCTGAGACCGAAGCGGTGTTCGATGCAGACAATCCTGAAGTTGGTGACCAGCTATAGCTAGTTGCTCCTGTGGCAGTTAATGTTACAGAACTTCCTATAGAAACAGTAGGAGCATTGGGCGTCACTGAAATAGTAGGATATGCATTTACTGTTCCGGAAACTGATACTGTAATTGTTAATGCTCCCGATGACTCCAAAGAAATTGTACTACTGCTAACTACAGTTGCCGTTGCGGCTATTCTAACATAAATTAAAGTAGATGATATAGTTCCAGAGTTAGGAGCAATAGTTAAAGTAGAACTATAGTTGCCTGTAGAACTTAGCGAAATTTCATAACCTGTTGGGGCTGTTAATACTAAATTCGAGGAAAGGTTAGATGCTGAAACTGAAAAAGAACTTGCCGATGAAGCGCTACCGATACAAGTACTTAAAGCGGCTAAAGTTCCTGAAGTTGATATAGCGGGGCCTACAATTGAAATAGTCTTCTTTGAAACTTTTCCACATATTGTGTAAGAAATATCAACAGAGCCTCCATTTATAGCAGTCACTACTCCCGTGGATGAATTAACAGTAGCAATTGAAGTATTTGAAGAAGACCAAATTCCTCCAGTTAATCCATTAGTGTAAGTTGAAGTATTACCTTTAATTAAACTAGACAACCCATCAATTTCAGGAATAAAACCCGATATAAAATTCGAAGTTGAACCTGTTTTAGTAAACGAACTTAAACTGCCATTTAACGAATTGTTTGTGTTATCGAGCAGATTGGTTATTGAGGTGTTTGTGCCTCCTATAACTCCTTGATTAAAATTATAACTCGCTATTAGATTTGATTCTGACCCAATCATTTCTGTCACCATATTTGACTGAATATCAGATTGCGATTTAACTACATTCCAAAACCTAAGATTATCCATTGATCCTTTGAAGGTATAATAACTTCCTTCAAAACTACCTATGTACATGTTTTGGGATGTATTAGCTACAATATTTACCCCTGTTTTGGTGCCTACATTTTGGCCATTAATATAAAATGTCAAAGTTGTTCCACTCAATACAACCGCCACGTGATTCCATACTCCTGCTGTAATAGATGCATCTGCAGATACAGCCCCACCGGAGTATTCAAAAGTCGGCTTAAGATTAGATGTATTCCAATCACTTATACCAAACATAAATCCATTGTCTCCTAATCCAGCTGCTGTTTTCGCAACAATTGTATTTATACTATTTTTAGGAGTGCTTGGTAATTTAACCCAGGCCTCTATTGTAAAGTTAGTAGTTATATTAAACACAGAAGAGGGGCCTAAGTTCACCGTATTATTACTACCATTAAAATCTAATGAATTATCTGTATTCGTGGTAACTGTAATACTACGAGCTGAAACACCAGTAGTAGAAACTGAAATAACTCCTGAACTAACAGAAGTAGCATTATCAGCTAATTTCACAAAAATGGTAGTAGTGGTAACGGTACCACTTGTAGGTGTTAAGGAAAGAGAAGAAACAAAACCTGAACTTGCATTCGTTGAAACAACTACACCGTCAGGTGCTACTACAGAAATATCGTTTGTAGTTAAATCCGATCCTGAGACTGTAAAGCTTTGAGGTGCTATTGAACAACCTGAACAAGAAACAAAAGTCTTAAGAGTCCCTGTTGTCGTTAATGTAGGTGTGACCTCATTATCTAAAATATTACCTGTACCAGATTTACTACCTATATTCAAAATAAGTGTCTCTGTCGACTCCACAACTAAATCATCAACAGTATTTACAGTTATTGTGAAACTACTAACCCCAGTTGGTACGGTAATAGTTCCATCACCATTATTTACAACACTATTAGAAAAAGTATACGTCGTGGAATAATCTGAAGTAGAAGTTGACGAACCCGATGCGGAAAAAGTAAACACCTGCGGACTCGTTGTTGTAGCGGATAAAGTTACTGTGAATACTAAATTCTGTCCTTCGGTAACATTTGCATTCGTAAGAGAAATAGAGGTGGGTTGGGGAGTATTAAGTAATTCCGCATTTAACTCGTCTAATAACCCACTTGTTGCCGCATTACCACCAAATGTAGAAGTTATTGTGTATGATGAGGCATATGCCCTCAAACCCATTGATGTACTAGTATTAGATGTTGTCCCTTTTACGATTGTATACGTTTGTGATGCTCCGTATGAAAATGAAACATTTGCTCCTGAATCAAAAATAAAACCGAAAATATCTCTCGACCCGCCATTGTTTCTAAAATTAAGAGCTCCTGGTAGGGATATAACAGATCCATTTGTAAAATACAATCTAATAGTTCCGGCCAAGTCATTTCCTTGAGTGCCTCCATCTCCAAACTTGCCATCACCATTTAAATCAACCTGACTAAAACTGGCGCGCGAAATTCCTAAAGTGGAAAACGTAAGGTTACCTGTAGTAGAATTAGAGTTATTCCCTTGGGTGCCTAAAAAACCGGTGGAAAAGGATAAACTAATTTCTCCCGCTAGCAAGTCACTCGAACTTAAAATTAAAAGTAAAAGTAAAAGTGTGAAGCGTTTGAATAAGCCTATTGAGCTTAAATAGGAAAAATGCATAGCACACTTCCCTAAGAGTTTTTGAATTCTCTTGATCATGTAATATTAATTTAGAACACGGAATATCCGCTTTGGTTAAACAGAAGTCTACAAAATTCAACTGTAAACACTCTGTATTAAATGTATTTGCAACACAATTAACAAGGCAAAAATAGACCTTATCTAAAGCAATCAATTATTTTTTTATGAACAATTAGTCCAAAAAAATTTCCGGACTGAAATTTAATTGGTCTGTTTTATAGTCCAAATTTAACTTTGGCATTATTAAAGTTATTACTTATCTGATTCGCATTTAGGCTCTGATTAAACAAACGAGCCCCCGCCATGTAACCATTAAAAAAGTAATTCGAGTTACTAGCATAGCCTCCAAATAAATACTTACTGTTAGGCACACTTGCAGGATTTGTATAGTTATCGGTATTTTTCCATTTGCCATTAACATAAAAATCTACAGTCCTTGCGCCCTTAGCAAAAGTCACCGCCACGTGATACCACCTATTCGTTTTGAAAGTAAAGTCCGCCGTTTTTACACTCTCTCCTGATAAATCAAATTGAAGTTGATTCCCATTTAAAATTAAATGCGCCATACCCGCTGTTGATCCATCCATCGCCACAATTACTTGTTGATTTGTTACTTGTCTAGGATAAATCCATGCTTCGATAGTTAAATTATCAGTAGCACTTAGTGTGGTTTGCATTTCTGCATAGGCTCCAGACCCATTGAATTCCATTAAGCCTCCATACAAATTTTGATAGGTTGCACCAGCTGTCAAAACCGCTTTGTTTGTATTATTAACTAGGTCAACCCAGTTTGTTCCTGTGCCACCATAACTAGATGGATCTGAGGCGTCAAGATGTAACGCTAATCCATTTGTGAATAAAGCAAACTTGCCATACTTTTTAACTTGGCCTGAGTTTTTTAATGGGAAATCACTACCCTCTTCACCAAAACGATTCATTTGGTTCGATTTAGCATCGACATACTCTCCATATCGATTGACTCCTCGAATATTAATAACAACTTGAACACTTTGTGATGAACTACATCCAATATTATCTGTTACGGTGACCGTGTAAGTTCCAGATTCATCAAATGAATTAGTGGCTGAAGAAACATTATTTCCGCCAGTCCAAGAGTAGTTTGTTCCTCCAGAAGCAGTTAAACTAACTTGATCATAAGCAGTTGTCGAACCGGATATCGCAATTGTCACGCGACTAATCGTGGCGGTTACAGTAGATCGCGTAGAACTACATCCATTATTTAATGCCTCTACATAGTAATTTGTGGTACTTGAAAGAATTGTAGTCGTGTAGGTATTAGAAGTAGCTAGTAGCGTTCCTCCATTCGCTAAATCATACCAAACAAGTGTTCCTGCAGAAGGGGTCCCACTTAATGTAACTGAGCCATCGCCACATCGGGCCGCAGAATTTACAGAAACGACTGCTGGAACTGCTTTTATGGTAGCATTTACAATCGTCCTTGACGTACTTGAACAACCCAGGTAAAGACCTTCCACATAATAGGAAACCGTTGAAGATAAGCTAATTGTTGTATAGGACGTCCCTGTGGCTAAAAGTGTGCCCCCACTGATTGAATCATACCATTTTACATCCCCAGCAGAAGCACTCGCTCCTAAGACTACTGCCCCTACTCCACATCGATCTCCAGCCGTAGTAGATACAACAGTGGGATTTGCCGTAATGGTTGCCGTTATTGTTAAACTAGGACTTTCACAACTATTGGAGGTCTGGGTTACATAATAATTACCCGTTGTCAATGACGTACTTGAACTTAATACACTTGTTAACGTGGGAGAATTATACCACTTAAGCGAGGTTCCCGTAGCAGATAACGTACCGACTGTGGCATTCGAACTCGCACAAAAAGTTTGAGTTGAAGTTGCTGTAGGCGCAGATGGAGATGCATAAACCGCGGTTATTTCTAAGGTTTGGGCAGAACTTGAACCACAACCATTAGTAGCATAAACAGAGATTAATCCTGTTGAACTTGCCGTTCCGACTGTTACAGCTGTACTAGTAGTGCCTTGTCCGCTGGTAATAGTCCATCCTCCTGCTGGAACACTCCAGGTATATGAAGTGGCATTTAAAACATCCACAATTGAGTAGGATTTATTGACACCTAGTGCACATTGAGTGGTAGCCCCAGAAATGACAACAGGAGTACGTGGGGCCGCTGGGGCAATATGTATGGATACCGCATTAGAAAACACAACGCTATTAACTACGCACGTAGCATTGGAAGTCATTTGTACAGAAAATACATCATCATCTACTATAGAAGTGGCTGTATATGTACCACCTGAAGCCCCAAGATCTACCCCATTTTTTTGCCAAGAATAAACTGGCGAACCTCCATTAGTAGGAGTAGCGGTAAACAGGACTGATGCACCAGAGCAAACCGAATTATCTGCATCGTTCGACGCGATGGTAACGCTTGCGGTAACCGATGGATTTACTGTAACTATTGCACTTCCTGATCTATCTCCAACAGCGGAAGTACTACAATTTGCATCGGTGATAGAGGAAATTGTGAATGTTTTTGTTGAAGCAGGACTCACATTCAAAGTATAATTACTTGTCGTAATATTGGTTACATTCGTAGATGTGCTTCCATCTGAATAAGTGAATGACCAGGGCTGAGAGCCCGTAAGCTGAACAGTTAAAGGAGCAGTGGTCCCTGAACAAACAGTTTGTGTGCCACTTATAGAGGAAGTGGGGGCTGGATTTACTTGTACAAATGAAGACTTAGAGGCAATACATCCGTTACTTGCGACGACTTTCAAATTTACATTAAATGTATTTGCCGTTAAATACGTTCTTGTTGCGTTCAAGGTCGAAGCAGATGTCCCATCGCCTAAATCCCAAGTGGTAGAACTAATCGTACCAGAACTTGTAGTAGTAGTATTAGAAAACGTGAATGAGTTTCCACTCAAACATTGCGTAGGAGTATTTATACTAAAATCTACAATAGGAGCTGGTAGGTTAGAGACCGTAATGTCTAATGAGGCAGAAGCGGAAGATCCGCATCCATTTGAAGCAACTACCGAAATATTTCCGCTATTAGTTGAAGAGAGGATATTGATTGATCGCAAAGTTGATGTTCCAGTCCATCCGCTAGGCAAAGTCCAGGTATAACTCGTCGCACCAGAAATACTTGCTACAGAATAGGATTGATTCGTATTTTGACAAATAATGGATTCTCCAGAAATTGTTCCTGGAGTAGAAGGTGTAGTGTTAATAGTTAAAGCCGCAGCACTAGATGTAGCAGTAGAGCAAGTTCCTGTTATAACACATCTGTATTGAAAGCCTGTTGATAGTCCTGAAGTGCCGGAAAGACTTAAAGTAGAAGAAGTAGTTCCAGTATATACTCCGGTATTTGTTAATGAAGTCCAAGTACTTCCTGATACAGTTGAAAGGACTTGCCACTGATAAGTAAGTCCGGCTCCGCTTGCTGCCACACTAAAACTTGAAGCAGCGTTCGTACAAATGGCTGCATTTGTAGGCTGTGAGGTGATGGAAACTAGAGAGTTAACTGTTAAAGTTGTTACAGAAGATGTTTGGGCGGGACTACATGTACCGGATACAATGACCCGGTATTTAAGACCAGAATAGGTTGCGTCTATCTGGTTCGAGAGCCTTAAAACGGAGGTGTTTACGCCATAATATATGCCTGCGTTACTTAAATTTGACCAAGAAGTTCCTCCATTAGAACTCGCTTGCCATTGATAAGTAAGATTGCCACCTGTAGCTGTAACCGATATGGTAGTTGCTGTGCTGGAACAAACGCTCGCCGTAGAAGGCGGTTGAACAGTTATGGCAGGGGCATTATATACTTCTCCAAAAACGTAGATAATTTGGTCTGCTGAATTAGTAGCAGAAACTACAATATTCCCCGTGTAGGATCCGGAAGCATTTGAACTTTTAAGACGAATATAAACTGTTGTATTCGAAACGACAGATGAAGTAGGAGCTTTACTTATTGAGTTAGAAAAACTTGACCCAGATGTAAATGATACTTCATAACCTGTGGGAGCTGTTACTGTAATGCTTGAAGTTAAATTTGATCCAGAAATTGTAAATGATTGCTCAGGTGAATTAAAACCGAAGCAAGACGAAAATCCAGATAGATTAGCTGTGGCTGTTAATGTAACCTGGGTAGTTAAAAAAGAATTTATTTCCGTTAGAGGAGAGCTAGAGTTAAATCCAAAACTATAACTCGCAGAATATGAACTATCAAACTTAGGATTTATGAGCACATATATTACGCCACCAACTGTAAATCTAAAAAATTCTTTAGTTCCTCCAGAGGGGCCTACTCCATCTAGTAAACCATTGGTTAAGGAAACTTGATTACCACTTGAATTAATATAAATTATACTGCCTGCTACGTTATTTCCTGATGAGGTAAAACTTGCTCCTGCAACTGATCCAACAAATCGAAAATTTTGCCCTGATATTAGAGTTGCGGTATAAGAGTTACCATTAGCTGGTGTAAGTAAATACAGCTCATTAAAATAAACAGTCGGATATTGGGCCCATACCTCCGTCGTACTACCCAAAAATAGCAACAAACTAACGACCCAAAAACGGTAATAACGCTTAGCAATAATCATCTTTGGACCTATTAATAATAATACTCAAATTGAATTCTATCCCCATTTTTCAAAGCATAGTTGCCATTACTTGAGGCGTTATATGTAACTGTTGTTCCTGAAAGAGAAAAAGCATTTTTACTTATTTTAATTCCATTCACATACATTTTTAGGGTACTTGTGGCAGCCTTAATTTGGGTAAGTGTAAAAGATGTGGTGCCGTCAACAGTTACAGGGATTTCATCTGAAACTTCCCGTACTAAACTTACATTCACGCCGTCCACTAATCCCAGATTGACTCTGGCCCCAGCTGCATCCGTAGCGCCAGTTCCACCATGTGCCACATCAATTTTTGTTGCACTCCAAGTACCTGTAGTAATCGTACCCACGGTATTCAAATTACTTAAACTAGTCAAAGTCGTATTGGATGTAGCCGTTATATTTCCAGCCGTTGTGGCAGTCGTCGCCGTTGTGGCATTTCCTAAGAAATTAGTGGCCGTCACGTCACTACTAAATGTTTTAGCACCTGCGATGGTTTGAGCACCCACTGATATTAAGCCTGGGTTCGTTGCATCCGCCGCCGCTAAGGTTAATACTGTTCCACTGATGGTTCCGCCTGATGAATAAGAAGTAGTCGATGTGTAAGCCAAAGAAGAAACACCTGAGCTTCCCGACGTAATCCCAGCCGTACTAACAGAAGTAAGTCTACCTTTTGCATCTACCGTAAATACAGGAATGGCTGTAGATGAACCATAGGTGCCTGATGTCACCCCTGAATTTGCTAAAATAGTAGTGAAGCTTCCTGTGCCGGAACCTGTTACATCACCTGTCAATGTTATCGTTTGGTCGCCCGTATTTATTCCAGATGTATTCGAAAGAACTCCAACTTGTACATCTGTTACATAGTTGCGATTTGTACTTGGTGCTATATCTGCTGTTGTTGCACTTGTTCCTGATGTCACTAGGCCTTTTGCATCGTACGTAATTTTTGTATTAGTCGAGCCTGTGATTGCAGAATTAGGAACTATATAATTTGTCCCTGCCACGAGAGTTTCTTGTATTCCTAAATTGGTAATATTCGCTTTGGAAATATTCAATTTACTAAATGATATCGCCGCACTTGGGGAAACATCTGCATCTACAATGGTGGCATCCGCAATTTTTGCGGTTGTAATAGAACCATCACTCACACCGCCAGAATTTATCTGAGCGTCTACATAATCTTTTATCAATTTTACAGAAGGATACTTTGTGGTGGATCCCGCATCAGCATTAATATCTGTGCTCTTATTCAAAACTGATTCTGCACCAAGATTCGCTAATGCTCCAGCAGCAGTCGATGCTCCTGTTCCCCCCTTGGCAATTGTAATGGTTGACCCACTCCAAACTCCAGATGTAATCGTTCCTACCGATGTCAAACTAGAATTGACCACCGAAAAAGATAAAGTCGTACCACTTAAAGTGGCTGCGTCTGAAGAGGCAGAAATGGTAATATCAGAAGATCCATCAAAAGGGATACCATTTATATTTTTAGGTGATAATAGTTTCGTGGCTGTACTTGCATTTCCTGTAAGAGCACCTGTAAAACTAGTCGAATTAACAGATGAAAGACCCAATAATGACGAATAGGTGCCTCCTAATGACATTGGAGTGCTCCCTAAAGTTATCGAATTGTTCGCTAATTGATTATTCGAAATCCCCGCATTAGAGGCTAAATTTGAGGTGGTCAAGCCCGCAACAGAGATAACCCCTGAATTTATACTAATTCCTGAACCAGGGTTTAATGCACTTGCCGTAGCAATCGTAATATCTGCGGTTCCATCAAATGGAATTCCATTAATCGTTCTTGGAGTCAAGAGTTTCGTGGCGCTAAATGCATTTCCTGATAAATCTCCAGTAACCTTTGACCCGGCCACCGACGAAATTTTTTCATTTGTAACGGCACCATCTTGAATCTTATCCGTACTAACAGAATTTGTACTTAATCGCGGCTCATTTGCTGAACCTGCCAAATCCCCTGCTAATTTTAAAATACCTTTTGTTTGTGAATCCGCATCAGAAACGACACTGCCCGTTTTGATAGTAATGTCGGTAGATCCATCAAATGGCACACCATTTATGAGTGGAGTTTTCGCTAATTTATCTGCCGTCTCAGCAAAAGATGAAGTACCTGCGTGAAGAGAATAGGGAACTGCGTTTAATTTTTGATTACTAACTTGTGTAAAAGTGGTTCCTGAATTAAAACTTACAGAGACAGTTAATGATTTCACACCTTTAATCCATGAAAGAGTGGAAAAAGCGGGTGTTTTACCTGTTAAATCTCCTTCACCAATAATCAAATTTACCAGTCCAAATTCGTCTGTTTTGGTTTTGTGAATTTCTTCATATTCCAATCGAGACCCATCATAAATTCCAAATTTTACCCACAATGGCTTGTCTACATAAGGGTGCGCAACTAAATCGGCGCCGGGAAGTTCAATGATAGTTGGGTCAGCAATAACTGCTTGGTAGCTTATTCCCTTGGTTTGTGCAAATAAAGAATTTGACACCAAAAATACCCCCAAAAATAGCAATGGGAATAGAATTCTTACCCTTATAAGGGATTGACTATGAATGGATAAGACCATTTTATTTAATTTAGAACACAGTTGTAATTTGTTGAAAAATTCCTCTATGTACTTAGTAAAGAAGAGTATTAGCAGAATTATTCAACATAAGTATAACAGATTACTATTTGATCCCGCAAAAAAAGTAGTCCAAGAAATTTTCCGGACAATACCGCATTTGGATTTTGGACATTTATTTAGACATTCGCCTTGTTCTAAATTAAACCATGCTTTATTACCTGGCCCTTCTATCGGTTTTCACGTCTGCTA
>JACCDZ010560796.1_pt1 | contig 13531 bp, 7 predicted proteins | sample 7449551 | NCBI WGS metagenome assembly JACCDZ01 (sample SAMN15323452, study PRJNA562643) | freshwater metagenome | isolation source: river surface water | place: USA:Blue River Watershed | collected 2017-08-18
GTATGATCGTTTTGCATTCGCAATTCTTAATTGGCTTGATTCTATGGATCAGCAAATTCATGTCAACGCCCGCTGGAGAAATCATGAAAGTGAAAGACAACCGATACTTCATCATGGAACACTCATTAATGATGTTGATTGGTATCGTTTTGGTAAGCATCGGTCACATCAAAGGAAAGAAAACTGCAGACATGCAAAAACGCTACAAAACGGTTTTCACTTTCTTCCTTATCGGATTCATCATCATCATGGCGATGATTCCTTGGCCTTTCTTCTCTCACACTCCAGTTCGCGGTTGGTTCTGATGAAATTATTCCTCACGCTTTTCCTTGGTGTTTTTCTGCTGGCTTCATGCGGAGACAGCAACCAATCACCTGCTGTTGAACAATCCGTAAACGCCGCAGACCTTTATCTGACGCGCTGTGCAGGATGTCATGGTACGGATGGAAACCTACAACTTTCTGGTGCCAAAGCGCTTTCTGCTTCAACACTCAAAAAAGAAGAGGTTGTCTCACAAATCAAAATGGGAAAAGGAAATATGCCGCCCTTTGAAGGTCGATTGACTGAAAAAGAATTTGACGCTCTTGCGGATTACGTGCTTACTTTTCGAGCCAAATAATACATGGCAAAACTGACACCCACTGCAAAGCCACAAGAGACTTGTGTATTGGTTGGTATTATTACCCAATCCCAAAATCGTGCGCTTCTAGAAGAATACTTGGACGAACTGGCCTTCTTGGCCGAAACCGCCCATGCCTATACCCTTCAGCGTTTCACGCAATCATTGCCGCATCCCGACTCCAGAACTTTTGTCGGAACGGGAAAGATTGAAGAAATCAAAACCTTCGTTCATGAGAACGATGTGGACATGGTGATTTTTGACGATGAATTGGCTCCTTCGCAATTGCGCAACTTGGAGCAAATCTTCAACATCGAAGACAAGAAAGTAAAGATCCTCGACCGCAACAACCTCATCTTGGACATCTTCGCGAGTCGCGCGCGCACCGCCCATGCCAAGGTGCAAGTAGAGCTTGCGCAATACCAATACCTCTTGCCTCGCTTGACGCGCATGTGGTCGCATTTGGAAAGACAAAAAGGGGGAATCGGGATGAGGGGTCCTGGTGAACAGGAAATCGAAACGGATAGACGGATTGTTCGCGACCGTATTTCATTCCTCAAAAAGGAACTGGAAGTGATCGATAGACAAAAGAAAACGCAACGTTCCAACCGCGGCAGCATCCCACGTGTGGCCTTAGTGGGCTATACCAACGTTGGTAAATCGACCTTGATGAATGTGCTAAGCAAAAGCGATGTTTTTGCAGAAAATAAACTCTTTGCAACACTCGATACCACGGTCCGAAAAATTGTATTAGAAAACCAACCCTTTCTGCTCACGGACACCGTAGGTTTTATTCGCAAACTACCACACGATCTCATAGAATCTTTCAAATCTACTTTGGACGAAGTACGTGAATCGGATATCTTGATTCACGTGGTCGACCTTTCGCATCAGCAGTTTGAAGACCACATCCGCGTTGTCAATGACACCCTGAAAGACATTCAATGTGGGGACAAGAAGATGTTGTTGTTGTTCAATAAAATTGATGCCTTTCATCCTGAACACGATGAAGCTTCCTTGGAAGAACCCATGAGCAAGGAAGAAACCATGGCCTACCTCAAGAAAACTTGGATGGCCAAAATGCAATCGGATGTGCTGTTTATCTCAGCACAAAACAAAATCAATCTTGAAGAATTAAGAACTTGGATTGTCAATCAAATCAGCGCTTAAACGGCATCGTCGCCGCGCTTGATTTTGATGTCGTTGACAAAGGTTTTGATCTTTTGCTCGTCTTCCAATTTACACACCAATAGCGTGTTTCCTGAATCCACGACGATATAGCCGTTCAATCCATGCAACACCACCAACTTGTTGTCGGGCATGTGCACCACATTGTTGCTGCAATTGTACATCATCACATTTTTTCCAACAACGCCATTGCGATGATCATCATGGTGCAAGTGGCCATGCAATGAACCCCAAGTGCCCAAATCTGACCAACCAAAATCACTCAACACTACATTCACGTTCTTGGCCTTTTCCATGATGCCATAATCGATAGAGATGTTGTCGCAAGCTGCATACATCTTGTTGATGAAGGCTTGTTCTTTATCTGTACCGTATAACTCCGCTCCCTCTGCAAACGCCTTGTTCATTTCGGGCAAGAACGACTCAAACGATGCCAAAATAGATTCCACTTTCCAAATGAAAATCCCACTGTTCCAAGAGAAATCACCACTGGCCAAAAAGTCTTTCGCCAATTCCAAATCGGGCTTCTCGGTAAACGTCTTCACGCGCTTCACGCGCTCGTGGTGTGCCGCCTTTTCCTCTTCCCATTGGATATAACCATAGCCCGTATCAGGGCGTGTAGGCTTGATGCCCAATGTAACCAAGTTGCCACGCTCGGCTTGCTCAAATGCCAATTGAATGGTTTCGACAAATGCAGGTCCATTCAAAATCAAATGATCGGATGGGGCAACAACGATGCGTGCCAAAGGATTTTTGGCAGCAATGTGGTGCGAAGCATACGCCACGCAAGGAGCAGTGTTGCGCATAAACGGCTCACACAATACTTGCTCAGGAGCCATATCTGGCAACTGTTCCAAGACCAACGACTTGTATCGTTCATTGGTGACCACCAAAATATTTTCTTTGGGACAAAGCGGTAAAAAGCGATCGTAAGTCTGTTGAATTAAAGTACGACCTACACCTAAAATATCGTGAAACTGCTTGGGGAAAGCAGTGCGACTCATGGGCCAAAAACGAGAGCCAATGCCCCCGGCCATGATTACGCAATAATTGTTCTTATTCATTTGATGCAAAGATACAAAATCAACCCCGAGAAACGGGTGTCCAAAAAGACCTAGAGGATTATTTCCAAGACCCTTGTCCCATCAGGATCCTGGGTTATTTTCCAAGTGACAAAATCATCGTAATAGGCCATCCCTTTTTCAGGCCACTCGATAAAGTTCCACTCGCCGCAATCCAACAAATCACCGAAGCCAATTTCATCCAACTCCTCTTCTGCCTTTAATCGATACAAATCGTAATGATGAATGGCCTTGCCTGATGATGATCGGTATTCATTGACCAAGCTGTAGGTGGGACTGGACACTTCATGCACGCCCATCTTTCGGAGCAAATGCGCCATCAGGGTTGTCTTTCCACTGCCCATTTCAGCATCCAACAATACCGTCGCTTTGGTGGGCAAGCTAGCCAGCAGCGCTTCTGCCACTTGGTCAATCTCCGCTAAGGTATATCTGTAAATCATTTGGCTTGTAATACAACAAAAGGAATCAACACTTCTTCTAAACTTATCCCACCATGTTGAAAGGTATTTTTGTAATGAGTAACAAAATGATTGTAGTTGTTGGGATAAACAAAATAACCCTTGGAACGCGCAAATATGTATGAACTGCTCAGCTGCGGACGAGGCAAATGGGCTTGTGCAGGATCTTTCATTTCAAAAACTTCCTTTGCGCTATAGTTCAAATTCTTGCCCACTTTGTAACGCAGGTTGGTGTTGGTGGCTTTATCGCCCACCACCTTGATAGGATCCTCAACACGCACTGTACCATGGTCTGTAGAGATGATGACCTTAGCACCTTGCTCAGCAATCTTATCCAACATCTCCCGCAAGGGACTGTGCTCAAACCATGATTTGGTCAAGGACAAATAAGCAGGAGTATCCTCCGCCAACTCTTTGATCACCTCCATCTCACTGCGGGCATGGCTGAGCATATCGACAAAATTGTAGACGATGACATTCAAGTCATTGCTTTGCAAATTGGACATCTGGTCCACCAATCGTTTTCCAAATTGATGCTGCACCACCTTGTGGTACGAGGTTTTGATGTTTAGGCCCAAGCGCTTGATTTGCGCTTGTAAAAAATCATGTTCAAAATCGTTTTTACTTCCCTCCTCCTCTTCATCTCTCCACCACTGCGGATGTAGCTTCTGCATCTCTGTGGGCAACAGACCCGAGAACATCGCGTTGCGCGCGTACATGGTGGCAGTAGGTAAAATGGAATAGACAATCTCCTCATTGTCCCAGCGGAATTGATCCTTTAAAAACGGAGCGATGACCCGCCATTGATCAAAACGCAAATTGTCGATCACCAGCCAGTACGCCGGCTTTCCGGGAGTAAGCTGTGCTTTTATTTTGCGATTGAACAATGTGTGCGACATAACCGGCGCTTCCACTTTGGCATTGATCCACTCCAAATAATTTTGCTCGTAGTATTTGGCAAATTGCTCGTTGGCTTCTTGCTTTTGGGTCTTGAGAATTTCCTTCATGGAATCTTCTGAAGTCTGCGACAGCTCGGAGGTCCAGAAGATCAGCTTCTTGTAAAAATCGCCCCATTCCTCCGCATTCATGCGTTGACCCAACTGCATGGAAATTTCTCTAAATTCTTGTCGATAATCCTGCGTTGTTTTCTCATCGATCAAACGTTTCTCATCCAGATTTTTTTTGATGGACAAAAGGATTTGATGCGGGTTGACCGGTTTGATGAGGTAGTCGGCGATTTTAGAACCAATCGCACCTTCCATGATGTGTTCTTCTTCGCTTTTGGTGATCATCACCACCGGCAAGTTGGGATCGTGCGCTTTGATTTGTTGCAGGGCCTCTAGACCAGAGATCCCAGGCATATTCTCATCCAGGAACACCAAGTCCAGGTGTTGTGATTTTACTTTCTCCACCGCCTCACGGCCGTTGTTGACGGTCAATACGGCATAGCCTTTTTGTTCAAGGAACATCACATGCGGTTTGAGCAATTCAATCTCATCATCCGCCCACAAAATCACTGGTTTCATTGCCATAGGAACGCGAAGGTAAGTCAGATATTGTTTTAGCTGCGCGGCCCATCTTGATCCATGATTTAATTCAAATCAATTTTTGTTTCCTGCATTGACTTCAAATCAATGCTGTAAATATTGGATTGAACCTTGATTTCTCCAGTGAAAGCACCCTGAGCATTTCTCACCAGATGAACATCCTCCCGCTCTCCAATCAATAGATGACCATTGGGAGAGCAGGTAAGAGCAACATATTTTTTGGAATCGCAATAATCCATTAATTTGGTGTAAACGCCATTAGCCGTGTTGATATGATATAGACCCCCTAGATTATCACTTCTATTGATCGTAAAATAAGCTGACTCCCCAATTGGGGACCAAGTCAAACCTTCGATTTTAAATAATTGAAATTCGGAAAAAATATTGAATAACGCTGTAAAAGGCTGCTCAAAAGACAATGGACGTAGCGTAAAAAATGCCTCATTGTTGATAAATGTATTAGTCAAAATTACATTGTCCCTAGACACGTCGCTATGCAAAGCATAGACGTTGTTTTCATCCGTATTTCTAATCAAGGTGTCTGCCGTATCTTCATTCAATCCCTGCTTAAAAAAATAATAATCCGCCGAAGCTGCAGGCTCCGATACATGTTGCCAAATCAAATTATCCCCTGAGGCATCCCAATTCGGGCCATAGTTGGCACCATTAAATGTTCTTTGGGTCAAGCTGCCTCCACTTTCCTTTACAATATAAATTTGTCCAATCGAATTGGAGTTTTGATCAAATGCAATCCAACCTTTCCTGCTCCATTTGGGTTGAGTTACACAAACTACATTTTCTACCAAAACTGTTTTTATCCCAGTAAGAGCATTGAATTTCACCAATTGGTTTTTATTAGAAGCCAAGTCTCTAAAGTTGAAAATGATCTCATTGGGGTCATTGGGGTTAAAACAAGGCTTGAGGTATTGAAAGCGTTCATTTGTAAAAAACGTGATGCCAGAAGAATCCAATTCAGGATACTCCAGGCAAGAGTTATCATGAACGATCGGTTCCGTTGTACAAGATGTCTTTTTACAAGAAATAGCAACAACACATAGTCCAAGAAGCCAACCGATGTATCTGATTTTTTTCATTATTAATCATTTAATTTACAAATTCGTTTAGAAATTACCTCATTGTCCAAAATTAGATTTACTAAATACAGTCCCTCAGGTAAATAATCAATATTTATCTCTGATGTTTGAACTCCCTTGTACTTATTTCCTAAATCAGAATTTAAAATAATTTTTCCAGTGCTATCAAATACAATAACCTTCACGCTCGCAGCTTCAACGGCGGAATATTTCAACACAATAGAATTTTTTGTTGGGTTCGGAAATATGTTTAATTCACTATTTGAACTGATTTCATCTATTACTGACACCAAACTATCTTGTATATGCAGAGAATAGGTTGTCCTTAGCCTATTTGGCATGGCGGGAATCCACTTATCAATTAATTCGCCTTGACTATTATACATAATATGCCAGCAATATGTTTTAGTGGTTACGGAAATATTTTGTTGTCCTATTAATGTGGAATATTCAAAATGTGTGTTTCCTGAAATAATATTAGAGGAAGAGACCCCAATACTCGAACTATATCTTGGCCAATGATTTATAACATTTTGCGTTTGGCTTAATTCATCAAAAAATGTTTGGGTAACCTCATATCTTGTTGCATAGTATGCACCCGCTGGGACGTCATTTTGCATTGATAATATATTAACTTGAACATTCGACATTGACTCTACTTGAGCTATATTTTGTCCACCTGCATGCTTTATTTGATACTCGGGCAATGTCAGTTTTATCAGTGCGTCATAAGCATTCGCTCTACCAAATCCTGAAAGAGAATCATATCCTAAAGGTAAAATATCTGTTGAAAAATGAGCTACAATTTCCTCTACATCTTCTGGCGCTAAATTATTTGGATACCCATTTTCAACTGTGTGTTCACTACAAAGTAATGCACAGATACCTGTTACCATTGGAGCTGCAAAAGAAGTCCCATAGCCATTATAACTATATCCTGAATTATTAAAGTTATCTAACGACGCATATAAGTTATTTGTTCCTGGTGCAATAACATCAAGGTTAGTCCCATAATTAGAAAAATCTGCGCGCCCACCTGTTGCATCACTTGCCCCTACTTTTAAAACAAGCTCATCGTTATAACTAGCGGGGAAATTTACAGTGCCATTTCCATTATTTCCACTAGAGGCTACGAAAATGCAACCGATTTTGTAACAGGTCAAAAGCGCTTGTTTTAAATTGTAAGATCCTATAACTCCTCCCCAACTATGATTCTGTATATGAAGACCGTAACCGAAATTTGTGAAGGGATTATATGCAGCACCTTCTACGATTGCTTCTACAGCACTTGTTAGATTAACACCACCAATTGAATTATAAGTTATTTTAAAAGAATAAACTTGACATCCTTGATTATTCAATTGGATATCTCCACCTGCTATGCCTGCTATGCCTTTACTATTATTTCTTAAAGCCCCAAATATTCCAGAAGTAGCAGTGCCATGCCCATTTTGATCCGGGTTTTCCTCAGAATAAGGGGACACATTTATATCATAATTCCATCCACCCTTAACCTTGCTTCCTGTACTAGTTCCATCACCATAATCTTCATGTCTCCAATTAATGCCGGTGTCAAATGATCCAATTTTTATATTTTCTCCTCCAACTTGGTTGATCCAAGCTTCTTCCATGTTAATCCCATAATTCAGGTCAAACAATCCCGATTGCTCTGATTGATAATATGGATCATTCGGCATAGAAAATAAATTATAAATGAAATTTCTTTCAGCAAATTCAACCCATGGATGTAATGTGTTCAAACTATCACATATCTGTTGTTCATTCACATTAAAAGGAACAAATACTGAAATTGTCGTCCAAAAATCATTTATTCGAATAGTGTCGCCTAATCGAGTAATAGAAATTGTATCAGAAGTTGTCATTCTACGAAAAATCTTGTACGAATTAAATTTTGCCCAATCAAATCCAGTCTTAGAATTTAATTCATTAATAGTACTTTGAATCACAAAATCTGATAATTTCCCTGATGTGAAATTCTTGTTATCAATTGCACTGTATATCATCGAAGATCTGTCAAAACTTATTACAATTTCGCCTGCGTTATATTGTATCCCATTTCCATCAAATGCTAATGAATTCGGTTTTTCTATTAAAGAATATTTAATACTTGTTGCTAACAAATCTCCATCATTTTCAATTATTCCATTCACATAAAACTCATTATTAGAAACTAGAATTACCTTAGACTCTATAATTTGACTACCCGAACTAAATAATTCAACCATCTTAAGCTCCCCGGATGGGGAGTAAGAAATTGTTGCCATTTGTTTTGTGTTTGGCTTGTCTAGGCTACCAATGGCAAATAAATCTCCATTATCCCTTATTGCCAAATTTTCAGCAAATGCAATGTAGTCATTCCCTTCTGATCCAAATTCTCTAACCCACAATTCATTTCCTAATTGGTCATATTTAATTGTCAAAAAGTCTTTTCCTCCAACTGGATTTTCTTTAGCTCCTACCACATATATACTTCCAAAATCGTCAACTGCAATAGCACTTGCAATATCCTCAAACCCGCCATCATAATTCTTTATCCAATCCAATTCGAAATTTGCATTTAATTTAATAGTCTGAATATTTCTATTGCCACTAATTTCAACGTAACCCGTAATGAAAATATTTTCCTGAGAATCTAAAACAATTGCTGCTGCTTTATCAAAACCTATACCCTCAATCTCAACTCTATTAACATTCAATATTGACCCGTCATTAATGTCCAATTCAAGCGTTGCAAAATCCCAATTACTCAACGACGATGCTGAATGTCCCGTAACACTCAATGAATTTTCTTTAATTACCAATCCTGTCGCAATGTCTTGCAATGAAACATAGTCATAAAAGGTGTGCCACTCATAATTGCCCTCTGAATTAAATTTTACAATCGCGTAATCCATTCCCCCAGAAATAGATTGAGAGCCACCTATAATATATATATTTCCTGAAATATCAATGTCAATATCAGATGGTAAATCAACAAGGCTATTACCGCTATCCCATGAAACTGAAAATATCAATTGACCCATCGAAGTGTACTTTATTAAACCAAAATCCAATCCGAATCCTTGATCAATTGCCGCAGCAACGAGTATTTCATCAAACTCATTTACCTTAACTTGTACTGCGTAGTCAGTGCCATTCCCTGACCCATTAAAAAATTGCTGCCATAATATAATCCCTTCCGATGAATATTTCGTTACAACTATGTCGGACGTTCCAAATATGGCATTACTAGAATTACTCGCAACAATTAAATTATTTTCACCGTCTAGTGTTGATGAAGTCCTATTCACAGAACCAATTGTTCCGACTGTACCTTCCCAAATCTTATTGACATACGTCTGTTGTCCAAAAATAAAACTTGAATTCAACAGTAATAGAATAAAGAAAAAAAAGTCATTAATATTTTTTTTCTTTTGCATATTGTAATTTAATAGAATTAAAATTTTCATGATATTTAATTTTATATGGAAACAAATATTTAATAATCCACTTCAAAAAATTATCTCACAAGTCTCCTTGTAAAAATTTCTTTCGATACTGAGATGGTTCATTGCATCTAATCCATCGCGTACTGCCGAATTATTTTGTGTACATCAAACCTATAACAAATTATTCTATAGAACAATACGTATTTTCACTTCTAGTACAAATACCAAAAAAAAATAGTATCTGTACTAATTTTTAAGAATAGATTCAAACGCAGCCTCTCCCTCTTCTAAACCTTAAGAATGCGTTTGATCATCACCCGACCCTCGTTGGTTTCTACGACAACAAGGTACAACCCATTTTCCAGATTTTCCACTGCCACTTGTTTTCGCTTTTCACCCGCAGGCCATGATTCTGTCATCACCAATCTTCCCTGTGCATCAAAAATGACAATCGAAGCCGGCTGATTAAAATAAGTCCCTGTCTCTAAGATAAACTGGTCATGTGCAGGGTTGGGGTAAAGGATGATCTCACTTTGTAAAAACGCCGCGTCCTCAGACAACGAGCGATTGAGCTTTGCAACTGTATTGAGGGTTGTGTCTCTTCCTATGGAACCAAAGTCTCCTGTTATATACAAAGTATCTTTCCATATTTCCATATCCCGCACTATTCCTGGCATATATGAACCAAACTGTCCCCACTTGGTGAAGAAGGTATCTGAATTGAGGGAGTAATATCCAAAATCATTAATCTTGGCCAAACAGTGTGCTTCAACACCCTCAATCTTTCCAAACCTACCCGCAATGTATAATTCATTGTTGTAAGATTTCAATGCAGTTACACGTCCATCTGGTTGCCAAGGGGAGGGATGAATTTTCTCACCATCATAATACGCCAAATAAGTTTGATGGTCAACTCCAAAGTTCCCAGAATCAAAAGTGCCACCTATCCAGAGCGCACCATCATGTACACACATAGTCTCTACGATAGAATAAACTGTTAAGCCCAGACCTACGCGATGAATTTGGTGATTATAAACCGAAGCAAAATGGTAAATACCTCTAGGATAATCTGTGAAATATCCACCCACGTATAAGGTGTCTTTATAAAACTCCATGCACAATCCAAAAGGTGTACTCTCAAAAAAATCAACCAATGGCTCTACTTTTTCTCCATCATATCTAAAAACAAGATTGGCAGAATCTCCTGCGCAATCATTGAATGCCCCAACAACATACAAGTAATCACCGTACTCTTTCATTTCGTACATACTAAAGTCTGTTGATCCTCCAGAAATAGTATCCCACGAATAGCCATTCCACTTGATAAATGAAGAATTATCATATCCCGCAATGGGATTGGAAGAATAAATATCCCCATTAAAAGTGCCTATGGTTTTAAAAGATATATGATTAAAAGCGGTATCCGGCTCTCCCATTTTTATCCAATGATGCCCATTCCACATGGCTGGCATTCGCCATCTTGCACAATCATTTCCAAAAGCCAAATCACCACTCAAAAGTAAAACATCTCTATTTTCATCAATTGAAAGCTCGTTTCCGTAAGAAGAGTGATGCGCACAACCAAATCCACTGTCTAAATCCTTCCATATCTGAGCATCACAAAATGAAAAACAAAAGACCCAAACTACAAATAAAATTAATCTGACTATTCTTTGATAAACACGCATGATTGGGTGCTTTGGTTGGTTTGGAGGACAATGTAGTAAATTCCATTACACAAATGACTAACATCTATCTGCGTATTTTCCGCGCCATTTGAAATTGCAACCACCTGAACGTGTTGTCCCATTGAATTATAGATCAACAACTTATTTTGACTATCCCACTTTTCTGTGCGGCCCCATGTGAAAATCATTACTACATAACGCTGTATTTCAATTATTTATCTCAATTATTGACGAAAATTGCTAAATATTATATTTTTCGTCATTTACCGTGTTATAATCGTGTTTATCAAAACATTACATACTTCTTATGGTCTTTGACATCTCCAATTTTCATGGAATAAAAAAATAAATGTCATCGAATGGCTATTGCAATGAAATGAATCCGCTTTAACGACAAGATGGTGATTTGTCTCCTCCTACTGTCAATTAAAAACTTGAATAGTCCCGTTGTATTTGTATTTTTTCTGTTGCCTGTCGGTTAACTCAATAATGTAAAAATAAACACCGTCAGAAACTTTTACTCCTGAGGTGGTACGACCGTCCCATAAGTTAATAGTCGCTGGGCTTACGTTAATTGTATTATTATATTCTGTTATTACATTTCCCCAACGGTTAAAAATAGAAACAGAAATTTCTTTCACACTTTCTAATTTAATAGAAAACACATCATTCACTCCGTCATTGTTGGGTGTAAACACATTGGGTATTTGTACCATTAAAGAATCATACACAATAATCTGCAAAGAAAAAGTATCTGCACACTGTGGTAAGTTGTTGTAAGCAATTAATGTTACAGTGTAAATTCCTGAACTGTCAAAAGTGTATGTCTCATTGAAGTTGTTAGAAAGAAAAATTCCATCAATAAACCAATTGTAATTATTAGTTCCTGTAGATAGATTATTTAAATTCACAAATAAAGGTTCTGTTCCTGTTTGTGGATTAGTTGTAAAAAGGGCATTTATCGGATTAATTTCAGGTACAAAAACTGAGGTATCTGAAGAGCAACCGTTGTTGTCTAAAATGGTAATGGTGTAATTTCCTGTTGTAAGATTTGAAAAAGCATTTCCGTTTTGAAAACCACTACCAATTGAATATTGCAACGGATTAGTACCTATTGCTACAATTGAAACCTGCCCGTCATCATTTCCGCAAATGGATTCATCAATTGCCATGCTTGTTATTTTTGGAGGTTCATTAACCTTTACCAATACTTTTTCTGTTCGTGAGCATCCGGGTGTATTTTCAATTCGAACGACATACAGCGTTGTACTATCAGGTGAAGCCATAGGATTAGCAATATTAGGATTACCTAATCCCGTATTCGGTTGCCAATAATAATTTGAACCACCACCAGCAAAAAGTTGTATACTGTCTCCTTTGCAAATTACTGTGTCTGTAATAATGCTTGTCGTAAAGGTATCGCAGGGAGTGGTATAAGTGTTGAGGAACATTAAATTATTATTGGGCCTACCAGCACTTATATTGTTACTGTGTATTAAATCAAGAGAATAACCCGTTACACTAGACATCAGATAAGGGGCTATATCAGCCAATGCATCTGTTGCGTTCATTGTCATATTAGCAGTATCATCATCCAATCCGTACAAAGTATTATTCTGGTAATAATAATGTCCTTTAGAACCTGCACAGTTCCATTGCCCATTTAAGGAGTCGCTACCTCCAATTGCACCTAAATAATTTAAATTTATAAAAACATCATTAGCATCTGTAAGGCTACATGCCCTGTCAGAAAATATAGATAAACCAATTGGGAAACTATTATCTATAACGTTCATACCCGACATAGCGTAAGATTCAATTCCTGTAAAATTCTTATCATTTATCCAGATTGTGGATGCAACTTTTGGTAAGCTTGAATTTTCATATTCAATGTATAAAAAAGCTGAGAACCATCCCCAATTAATGCAGCATCCGGGAGTGTTACAATATGATGGGAGAGTAGCTCTTGGATAAAATATGTCAAAGACGTCAACCGATGAGTCCAAATTACTAGTAATGTCCAAATAATATAATCTTACTGGAGAAGTAATAGACGCCATTGTGCAATAACTGAGTGTGTCCACAACATGATCTACATTCATAATTATACCAGTTGAATCAAATGAATAGTTTGTGCCGTTGACCACATAACTTAGCGTTAATGGATAACCCTGACTGTATGCAAACAAATATGCCTTTCTGATAAAACTTCCAGGTTCTATATACAAAGGCAGAGAAATCGTATCACCGGGAGACATAGCACCTTGACCTGTAGAAACCCCACCAGCCGTAACCCCACCATAAAAAATATCTTGATGGAAAAGGTTTTGGGCATTCGTTGTATTGCCTTTGAAAAAAAGCAAACCAAAAAGCAGCACGATATGTAAAACAAATTGTTTCATAAAA
>JACCDZ011442940.1_pt1 | contig 13527 bp, 14 predicted proteins | sample 7449551 | NCBI WGS metagenome assembly JACCDZ01 (sample SAMN15323452, study PRJNA562643) | freshwater metagenome | isolation source: river surface water | place: USA:Blue River Watershed | collected 2017-08-18
GAGTCAGGCGCAGGTACATGCCGGCCTTGATCCGCTCGTTACCCTTGAGCACCATGGAGCCAGACTCCAGCACCACGTTGTCGCGGTTGCTGCGCACCAGCGACTCCCGGCGCGAGTCCAGCCATGCCATGTAATCCGTGCGGCCCTTGTTGAACACGCTTTCCGGCTGCGCATCGATGCGTGCGCCCTGATTGGTCTGCACCTGCATCATGCGCAGGCCATAGAGCCATGGCGCGCTGTTGCGGTAATTCTGAAGGTAGTAGCTTTCAGGGCTCAGGCCGGCGGTCTGCAAGCGCAGCGTTTCGGCCTGCACTAGCGAATACGACGGGTTATCCACCCAGTAGTAGTTGGCCAGGTTGGCATCACTGCGGCCGGTATTGAGCGAAACCACGTCAGCGTCGGTTATGTCTATGCCCTGGGTGCCAAGCCCTTGGGTAATCCCGTACTCTTGCGTGTCGTATGGCGCTATCGACGCATTGATAATATCGCCGCCTGGGGTCTGGAATGGATTAGGCCGATATACCACCGCCACGCCATTCTCACGATCCTCAATAAACAGCTCATTCCATGGCCCAACGTCGCAGAAGTGGCTGATCATCTGATGCAAGGTGCCGCCGGAGAAGCTGTTGACGCCGAACGGCGACACCTTGGCATCCGGCACCGTCAGGTCGAACACCTCGATGTCGCGCACCGGGCTTGTGCTGTTGCCCTGCTCATCAAGAGCCGCACCTGAGTTCTTGCGCATGTCCGCCGTGAAGGTGTTGAGGACGTTCTTAATTACCTCGAAAACGAACTGGTTTGGAGTGAACTCAACGCCTGAATTCACGCCGTAATTCTGCGCGAACTTGAGGGTAGTCAGCAGCTCCTGGCCGAGCACGTAGTTCGCCAGGTAGCGGATCTGGATAATCTGCCACAGCTTGCCGTAATCCTGGCCGCTGATGCTCACCGAGCGCTGCGGCCTGCCGTCTGGACCTATCACCTCGTTGCGGCGCACGGCAGACACGAACCCGCGCATGACGATGGGAAGTCGCTGCGGAAGACGCTGGTAATCGGCCACCACGTCAGGATCAGTTCGCGCATGAGCCATGCGTATCTCGATCACGTCCATCGGCTCAATCAAGCCGTACAGCGATTCAAACTGGCTTGCCTCAGCAACAGACAGACCGTAATTCGCGGCAGCGCCGCTGAAGTCCTGCAGCGCCCTGTCGGCCAGAGTTACCGTAAAGCTCCCTGCTGGCTCGCGCACACCCTTGCTGGTACGCACGCCGCCAGCATCGCCGAGATACGGCGTCAGGTCGATGCGGTTATCCACACCCTTGAAGCGCCCTGATGCAGGTGCCAGCGAGCCAAGTCCATCGTTGCCAGCCAGGTAATCACGGGCAACGTTCTTCAGCAGAATCACGCTGATGCGTGGATCATGAACGGAGACTTTCGTGCGGCTGTCGGTCATAGGAAATTAGCACCCTGGTAGGTTGGCGGCTGAATGGTCGCCTGCCCCGGCTCGATGTCAGCGATAACCCGTTGTGAGCTGTCGCGCACAGTGCCGTTAAAGCTGATTTCTGCCCTCATGGTTGGGATTTGGGTGGCTGTTTTTCCACCAGGCACGCCGCCGGTATAACCATCAGCAAGGCTTAGGTATTCGCGAGTTTGCGAAGATGGCGCGATTCCACCATCAGCTACAGCGCGCCCTGCCTTGGTGCCGCCGTTGTAATGGGCTAGCATGGCACGCTCATTGCCTCCGTACTGCTTGTCGAGGTCGCCGATCATCTTTGCAGCAGCCATCGCTGATGCGTCGAAATCGGTAGGGTCTGACAGGCCATAAGACTTGGCCGTATCAGGCATGAATTGAAATGCTCCCTTGGCACCCACCCCGCTAACGGCAGCGTTGTTGACCTTGCCAAACCCTCGGTTCTCTACTGCCAGAATGGTCTGCATGATGCGCATCTTGCGCGGGTCACCACCGGTCGCACGGCGCATCGAGGCAAGTTCTTCTTCAGTGAAGGTCACCTGGCCAACCTTGTTCGCCGCCTCGCCTGGAGATGCAGGTGTGTCGCCTGGAGATACGGATGTTTCGCCTGGGGCGGCATCAGGCCGTGGGCCAAGATCAAGCGCACCAAGCTCAGAAACAGCAGCAGCCTCTTTATTACGCTCAAGGCTTTTTTCGTATTCAGACATTCCTTTGTACTTGTTTTCTAGTTTTTTCCGGTCGCTCGCAAAGCGCTCCTTGGTTCGGCGAATCAGAACCTCTCGCTTTTCTGGATCAGCGCCATTTTTATCAAGCGACTTGACCAGGCCATCCATATAAGTGGTCTGGTAGTCATCCATGGATGAACGCTCGGCCTTGTACTTTCCGTAGTTCTCCTTCAGATCAAGCTGTTTTGCATATTCCGACTCGGGTGCAGCCACGCGAGCCATGGCCACCACGGCTTCCTGGATGCCAGTAAGCACCGGCAGTATGCCGCCACCGGCCTTGGTCAAGGCGTTGTTCAGGCCGACCACTGCGTCGCGAGTCTCGGAGCCGATGTTCTCCTGCTGCTCCTGCACGCCAACTGCTTTGATCATTACATCGCGCAGGCCTTCCATGTCGCCTTTCTCCAAGGCTTTACCCATGTCGGAACGCTCAAGATCAGTGAAGCGCTTGTCGCCCACCAAGCGATCAGCAATCTGCCGAAGCTCAGGCTCGCCGGCAGCGGCAATCCGCCCGACGTTCTGCATGCCGGATGCGGTAAGGTTGCCCATGTCATCGCCCATCACGCGCTGCACACGGGCGACGTCCTGCGGCTGCATGTTGTACAGGGCCGCTGCGTGGTCTGTGCTCTGCAGGCCAAGCAGGTTTTTGAACGACTCGATCTTGATGAACGGGTCTATGTTCTGACGCTCAAGCTCAGCCTTCAGCAGCTCCATGTTGCTGGTTTTGCTCAGGCCAAGCCCACCAACATCAACTCCCTGACCGCCCAGGTACTTCGACATCTCGCCAGAAATACCACTGCCGAACGCACCCTGGCCCATGATGGTTTTGAACAGGATAGGGTTGAGCCCAGGCATTTCCCGAGAAAGCGCACCGTAGCTGAAGTTCAGCCCAGCCTCACCCATGCCGCCCCCCTGGCGGATGGCGTTGTCTGCCGTCATCAGTATCTGCGCGGCGTTGGTAGGGTCGAGGCCTGGCGTATGCGATGCAGTCATGCCGGCCAGTGCGCCAGCAAAGCCAGCAGCGTTCGGGGCCGTCAGGGCGAAGCGCGCTACTTGGCTGCTGAAGTTAGAGACGGCCGCCAGTACCTCGCCAGCCTTGCCGGTGTTTGCGCCCTTCTCGATGGACTCGGCAATCATCATCGCGAACTTGCGGCCGTTTTGGTCGTCTGCACCAACCTGACCAAGATGGCGAGCCTGGCCCATGTAGCTCACGCCTTCTGACAGCTCTAGGCCGTAGGCACGCGATAGGCCGAAGCCTGTACGCAGGTTCTCGCCAATATCACCACCCTTGCCGTTGGTGATATTGGCGTAGTGTTTACCCAGCGCTGCCGCTTCGGTATAGAGAACACCAAGCCCTTTTCCGGATTCGCGCACTCGGTCGCGCAGATCATCGAAGGTCTTATCCAGATCGCCGACAGTACGCAGCAGCTGATCCTGTGATGTTGATTCTTGGCGCGCCAAATCAACCGCTCGGCCAGCCATAGCCATTATGCTGGTTACACCAGCGAACGCCAGGCCGGCACCGATCATCCCGCCGCCTATTTTCGCACCAGCAACAAGGTCTTTATGTTCGTTTTTAAACCCAGATTTCCACTGACCATAGCGTTCAACAATTGCTGGCTTGTTTCCACTAGGTTGGTTGTACGGCGTGTTAGCTGGCTGACCAGGGTGGCCCGGCTGAATGAACGGCAGACCAGCACCCTGGCCTGCCAGGTTGTAGACGCGGCGCTTGTAACGTTCGGCTTCGCGCTGGTTCAAGAACATGCTGTTGTTGCGAGCGTGCCAATCCTCGAAGCTGTCGAACTGGCGTAGCTTGGATCCACCGGTAACGTGACGGTTGCCGCGGATGGCGTCGAAGTTCCGTATGAAGGCTTCAGCCTGCTTTGGGTTGATTACCTTACCCATCTCTCTGGACAGGATTTTAGCGACCGCCTCCAGGCGCTGCATACTAATGGCGGCCTGCTTGGCCGCCTTGTCGATTTCCTTGACGCCATCGGCGACCTTGCGCGCAGACTTCTCGACGTTGCCGAGGCCGGAACTGGTGTTGCTGGTATCGGCGCTTACGCCAATCCGAACGTCATTGCTCAAGGTTCACCGTCTCCCACTGTTCGTCGCCGCCGGCATTGGCGGCCGCCTCGGCTTCCGCCTCGTTTCTCGCCAGCTCGGCTTCCAGGTCGAAATCCTCGTCCTCGACTTCATCGTGCACGCCATTCTCGGCGTACTGGTGCGCCCAGTATTCGGCCTGTATCTCCTCGGCGGTCAGGTCGAGGTAGCGCGGGTCATTCGGAGGGAGGTTGTACTTCTTCCGGTACCAGAACCCGATTGTCTTTGCCATCAACCTGGCTTGGCGCTTGGCCTGTTTTTCCTGGCTTGCGACGAAAAGAGTCCTCCTTGTCGCGCATCGCCTCGTAGACCTTCTTGATCTGGTCGTAGGTGTCGTCTTCCAGCGGATCCATGGCCTCCATGTCCCAGCCGTCAGGCGCGCCGACCATCAGGACGCGCAGCGCGGAGAGCCAGGTGCCAAGGCTGTAGAGCCACGGAGTTGGCTGCATCACGCCTTCGGTGATACGCGCGTACTCAACCTGAACCTTGAGCTCGTCGCCCAGGGAGCGCCGAGCGAATTTGAATTGGCCGATGCCTTCGACCTGAACATCGTAATCGTTTCTGCCTGGAGCTCGCATGCGTGTTTCCTTTTTGTGTTACGCCGTTGGGTGCTGCTGGGTAAGGCTAGTGTCACGACAGATAGACAAGCTCGCCACAGATCATCCATGCTACGATTCAGGTATTTAATCGACTGGATGAGCAGCGCATGGGAAAGTGGAAGACAAGAAAGACCGTCGAGCAATTCATTGAGCAGTCCAAGGCTACGCACGGAGAAAAATACGACTACAGCAAAGCCGTTTACCTGACCAATAGGACCAAGGTTGAAATCATCTGCCCAGATCATGGGTCATTCATGCAGGAGCCGGCGAACCATATAAACGGTTCACGCTGCCCCGCGTGCGCCGGCGTGAAGAGAACCACGCTGGATGATTTTCTCGCCAAGGCCAAAAAGGCACACGGCGATAAATACGACTACAGCAAGGTCGAGTACCGAGGCGTTGATGCCAAGGTGACGATCATCTGTCAGGAGCACGGCGAGTTTCAGCAGATCGCCTATGACCACATGAATGGCCGAGGGTGCGCAAGATGCGGAGCGATAAAGTGCGCTACCAGCAACAGGCATGACCTTGAGCAATTCATCGCCGAGGCTAGGAAACTTCACGGCGACACCTTCGATTACAGCAAGGCTGTCTACATCAACAGCACCACGCCAATCGAAATTGTATGCCATGAGCACGGGTCGTTCTGGCAAGTGCCGCATGATCACAAGACGCGCTACGGCTGCCAGGCATGCGCTGGCCTCGCGCCAATCTCTGCCGATGAGTTCATCTCCAGAGCAACCGAGACCCATGGCGATCGCTACGCTTACGACGCCTCCACCTACACGGCGTACCGCAAGCCGGCAGGGATAACGTGCCGATCACATGGACAGTTCTGGCAGATACCAAAGGACCACGCAGAAGGATCAGGGTGCCCAAGCTGCGCCAGCGAGCAAACCTCAAGCCGCGCCGAGCGCGAGATAGCCGATTGGCTGGAGGCCATGGGCGAGCAGGTGATCAGGAACGACAGAAAGGTTCTGTCCGGCATGGAGATCGACATCTACCTGCCTGAGCGCAAGATCGGCATCGAGTACAACGGGGCCTACTGGCACCAGGAAGGCGTCATGCCGCACCCGCGCTCCCATGAGGCCAAGGCCAAGCGGGCCGACAAGCTGGGTATCCGCCTTATCACCGTCTGGGACTTCGACTGGAGCAACAAGCAGGACTTCATCCGTCAGCACATCATGCATGCCATCGGCCGCAACCAAGGGCCGCGCATCAGTGCCAGAACCTGCGATGTGCTGCCAGTTTCGTTCGACCAGGCCCGCCCATTCTATGACCGCCACCACATCCAGGGCAGCCCTTGGCGCGCGCAGTGCCATTACGGTTTGTTCAGCAGCGACACCATGGTGGCCTGCATGTCATTCGGCCAAGGCAATAGCCGACGCGGGCGCAGCGGCAACAGCGAGTGGGAGCTACTGCGGTTCGCCACTAGCGCCATCGTCCGTGGCGGGGCCGGCAAGTTGTTCGCGGCCTTCGTTGCCGAATACGGTCCTGAAGCCGTGTGGTCGTTCTCAGACCGCCAGCACTTCGGTGGAGGCCTGTACCTGGCGCTCAATTTCACCATGGACGGAGAGGTGGCGGCCGATTACCGGGTCTACCTGCAGAACAAGGGAAAGATGTGGCACAAGGCGGCATGGAAGCGAAAACACATTCAGGCACGCCTGGATGAGCTGGGCATTGACGATTCGTTCGATCCTGATACCGACCCTCGAACCGAGAAGGAGATGCAGCGCATCGCCCGGGTAACCAGAATCATGGACGCAGGTAAGATCCGCTGGAAGTGGCAAAAAAAAGAGGCCTGATAGGCCTCTTTCTTCAATCCAGCAGGCTGTTAGCCGCCGGTACCAGTCACGTCGAGCGCGTTGAACATGCCGTTGGCCATCACGATCGAGTGCTTGGAGACTTCCATGCTTCCCGATGCGTAGGAGCAGCCGATGTATTTGCGCAGCAGGGAGCCGTCATCCTTCGACAGCACCTCCATGTCAAATACCAGGCCGCGCAGCATGTCGTCGCCGTTCTCGGCAGAGATACCCTTCTCACGCATCGCGCCACGGTTCAGCACCATGGTCGAGACGTTGAGCGAGTGCCGCGCCATGGTCGGCACGTACTCGGCGACGTGAATGTCGCCGATACCGCTAGCAGGCTCAGGGCTGTAGTCGTCGTTCATGCTGACGTTCTGCACCAGGCCGATCTGCTTGCCATCGAAGATGACAACGATGCGGTTACCGGAGCGGGTTTGTAGGTTCTGTCTAGGCATTTTCTACGCTCCTTACGCGCTCGCGCTGCCGCTGAACGGCACTGCGAAGATGGTGACCGGGATGTAGTTCACCGGGATCACTGGGCTGCACTGGAACTCGACGCGCAGCACGTCACCTTCGATGGACACGTTGATGTTCTTGTACGGAGGGCTCTCCTCGTTGCCGGCCAGCACGCCAGGGCCCTGCGGTTCCTGACGGGCCAGCTCGCGCAGAGTGCTCTCCGTGATGTTCAAGGCGCGGGCCATGGTGATCGGGTTGGCCTTCTCGCCGCGCAGCACATCGAGCGCGTTGCGCACGTTACGGGCGGTGAAGTCCAGCGCCACGCCGGTGGAGACCTCGACACGGTTATAGTTGTCATTGATCAGCCAGGTGCTGATCGACTGAACTACCTTGTAGCCGGTCGGAGTGTCCTCGACGCACAGCACGCCGCCGGTGATCAGCCGATCAGTGTCGGTCGGATTGCGCAGCTTGCGCTCGAGGCCGCGCACCTTCAGCGCCTTGTTGGTCAGCGCAGTGCCAGGGTTGGAACCGGCGAACGCACCGGCGATCTGGGCCGCCAGGATGTACGGCTCGAACAAGGTCAGCACGCCGGCCTCGTTGAAGTCGTAGAAGCCCAGGTGCACCAGCGACGTGCGGTCGCTGTTCAGCTCCTTGGCGGCATCAATGGCCTCGTCGTCGGTGCTGTCCAGCGGCATGCCAACGATGCCGCGGCGCTCCATGCGGGCCACGGTCGACATATAGGCGCAGTGGCTGTCGTTCATGGCATGAATAGCGGCACTGCTGGACAGCGGAGTTACCCACTGCACGTCTTCCTGCTGCAGCACGTCGTCGTAAGCGTCCGACCACTCGCCGTTGGTGACCACGCCGTCGGAACCGTCACCCAGGTAGGTCCAGTTGATCGCGGCCGGAACCTTGCCGACACCAGCAACACGGGTGGCAGTGACGAAGCCCTCGGCCTGACTGTTAAACCAGTCGACCACAGCCTGCAGGTCGGCCTTGACGGTATAGGCCGTGGTCTTCACGTTCTGGGCGCTGATGTAGTCCAGGCCATTCAGCGACGCCTTGTTGGCGTTACCGTCCAGTACGCTGGCGCTGAAGCCAGCTACCGCGTTGATACGATCAACAACCTGCTGGATGGTTGGGAAGGCGTTCAGGTCGATGGTGGCCACGGTGGTGCCGCTTGGAGCCTGCAGGATTACCTCGTCACCGTCGATGGTCATCACACCGGTCGCCTCGGCACCGAGGTACTGCACCCGGAAGGCGTCACGGTACACGTCGTCCTGAGTGTAGAAGTCGTTATCCAACTGGGTTGAGAGCTTCAGCCCACGATTGGTTGCGGCCTCGATCTTCACCTTGATCTGGTTGGTGTACAGGCCGTAGTCGGTGGACTTCAGCGTGATCACTTCAACCGGAGTCAGGTCCTTGATCGCCAGGGACGCCTGGAGCGCCGGATTGACGCGGACGAAGACCACGGTAGCAGCGGCACCGGTCTGGGCGGACGGATCGAACGCCTTCTCGACCGCCTTCAGGCCTTCGCCACCACGCAGCAGGGCGCGGGCCTCGCTCGGGCTACCGATACGGATTGCGGACAGCGGCTCGCCGCCAACGGAGCGACCAATGATGGCCTGCACGTTGCCGACCGAAAGGCCGCGGTTGAACATGGCGGAATCGTCCACCTTGCTCATGGTTGCCGGGCTGATCCACAGCCGGCCGTCGAAGAATACAGGCATTGGTCAGACCCTCACGCAGGTTTCTTGATGAACGCGGCGTAGCGACCGCGGTAGGCAGCTACCGTGTCCTTCAGACGACCCGCTTTCTTTTCGGTGGAGTGGAAGCCACCGATCAGCGCAACGCGCTTGTCACTCTTCGACTGCTGCGAGCAGAACTCGTCGAGAGTCAGCGGGAAGCTGTCTTCAACGGGCTGTGCCGGAGCGGCTGTTGCATTGGTTTTACTCATAGCATCACCTTCTGGTGGTTTTTGCCGCTCTACGGCACGGTTACAGTCGTTTCCACGTCGACAACCTCACCCTGGAGGCCGACAACCTGGACTGGCGCAAGGCATGAGAAACTGCCGATGCTCTTGTAAATCACGGTGTTCTTTTCGCCTGGCTCCTCGCCGTCCATCTGCTGCAGGTCGATCTGGACCATGCCTGCATCGTCGAAGACCTGGAGGTTGGCGATAACCAACCGGCGGATAGCCTGGCGCAGCGACTGGCGCTCGTCCGGATTTTGCGACCAGGCGATAACGTCCAGCCTGACCCGCTCAATCCAGCCTTCTGACAATTCCCAGTCTTCGCCGTTGAAGCTGTCCGGCTCAAGCATCTCGCCGATCGCGCGGCCGTCAGAACCACCTGACGATAAATGTACTGTCACGACAGGCCAGGCCACTTCCTGACTGAACGGGAAGGCGGTCAGCACCGGTATCTTGTTGCGCGGGTGCTTGAGCTTGCCGCGCTGGAGCTCGACCAGCAGGCCCAGGTCAAGGCGTTCGCGCACCAGCATCAGCACGTCGTCGGTGACTTCCTGATAGTTGGCCGCCACGGTGATCGGCACGCTGGCTGTCGGCGTCCAGGTGGCTCCGGCGAACCAGTAGGCCTTGTAGTAGTAGGTGCTGCCGTTGATCAGCGTCTGGCGATCGACAATGCTGCGCACGTCGCCGTCGATCACAACCAGGGCCGCCGGATCATCCTGGCCTGTGAAGTCGTCGGTAGCCTTGCGGAGCAGGCGCCAGCTCGCCGCCTGTGCCGGCGGGTTTAGGACGATGCGGACGGCGTTGCCGACCGGGAGCGATTGCGCGAATGAGATCATGGTCAGGATACTGCGGTCACGACTTCACGGCGCGGCTTCCCGCTGTCGTTTCGTGACATGACTATCAGCCCATGGCCTACTTCGATATCCGCGTTGACCTGTCGCAACTGTTGAACCTGGCACCAGCGCTGAACCGGGAGATATTCCCGCGCCTGCATGAGGCTGTCGGCGCGATCGCGGCCGCCGGTCACCGCGACTGGTCGGCTGCCGTCATGAACGCCCCGCTCTGGTCGAAGGAGCGCAACGAGTACGCGCAGTCCATCACCTGGGACTACACCGGCGAATTCTCGGCCGAGATCCGCGCCACCTACCGCCATGCACCAGCCATCGAAACAGGCAGGGCCGAGCGCGACCTGAAGAAGATGCTCAACACCAGCTTGAAGGTGCGGCGCACCGAGGACGGCCGGCGCTTCCTGATCATCCCGTTCCGGCACAACACGCCAGGCAACGAAGGCACCGGCCGCGCCATGCCGTTCGGCGTTTACCAGCAGGCCCGCGACATGGCCAAGTCGCTGATCACCAAGCAGACGCAGCGGCCAGCAGGCCAGGTGGTGAACCTGAGCCCGAAGACCGGCATGCACGTATCGGGCAAGCAAACACCGTTCACCTCGGATCCGCACACTCGCAGCGCCTCCATGGTGCCCGCACGTGAATACCAGTGGGCCGGTGCGCTGAAGCGCGGCGACCTGGCCGCGCACGGCAAAGAGGTGCAGCGCAAGTATGCCGGCATGCGGCGCTTCGACGTTGGTTCTGGCGAGGAAAAACGCAGCTCCTACATGACCTTCCGCGTAATGATGGAAGGCTCGAGCGGCTGGATCGTACCGGCCAAGCCAGGCCTGTTCCTGGCCAAGCAGGTGGCTGATCGACTGAACCCGATTGCGAGCGAAGTATTCAGCGAGGCGGTGAAGCTGGATCTCGGCGGTTAAGCGCCGTTCTCGACACGGCCCAGCAGGTCGAACTTGCGCAGCACTACCTTGCGCGGCAGCGGCTGGCCAGAATGGTGGGCCCGGTCCTGCGGGAAGTCGCGGTAGCAGAAGTATTCAGGGCGACGCCGGCCGGTGATGCTGTACAGCTTGAACGCTGGCGGCTCGCCAGTCGCCCAAGTCAGGGTGCCGTCGGCAGCAATGGTTGGAATGCCACCCTCGACGATCTGGCGATTGTCGTCCAGCCAGAACACCCGGCTTACGCTCACGGCAGCGAACCACAGCTGGTCGTTCTGTCCACGGGTCAAGCCGAATGAGAACGGTTCGGAGCTGTGCAGCATGGTCGCCCGGTCATACTCGCCCATGGCGTAGAGCGGCGAGTCGCTGGGAACCGTCAGCACCACGTCACCATCCTGGTACAGGCCGAACTCTGCCCACTGGCGCTGGATCTTCTGCCCGGCGATGCCGGACATACCCTGCTGCTCAGCCGTCCACAGATGGCCGCGGCCGAGGCACTGCGGGCATTCAGTGTCAGCCGCACCGGAGTGCTCGAGCGTGCACGGGCAGACGAACGATGGCCGCCAGCCGAACAGCTGGCCCAGGTCATTCAGGTGCGCGTTGAACTCGGCCGGGTTGAGCTGCATTACAAGGCCCTCGCATCGGGCATCGGGCGGTGCAGCGGCTCGCTCTCGGACTGGTCGAAGCGCTTGGCCATGGGCTTGCCGACAGGCTCGAACTGGCCCCCACCGAGGTGGCGCATCAGCCAGCCATCGACCATGACCTCAGCACCAACCGGCAACTGCCTGGCGTCCATTACATGACTACCATGTTGCGGATGCCGTGGATGTCAGCCATCAGCCCGCCGTTGCTGCCTTTTGGCCCGTCGATGTAGTAGCTGATCATGTCCTGGTACTTTTCCATGTCGACGCTCAGCGAGCGCGACAGGCCGTCGGCGCTGATGCTGCCGCTGGCAGGAATGAAGGCGTCCTGGATCATCTTGAGCACCGCCATCTTCTTGATCAGGTCGATCAGGTCGGGGTATTCGGTTTCGATGTCCGACAGCCCGGCGGTGTAGGTCACGCGGATCATGTGCGGGATCGTGCGACCGCCACCCAGGGCCTGCATGAGGTAAGCGCCCAGCGGAGCCATGAAGGCCTGCGCCGACGGCACCAGGCGGATATGGCCGTACTTCTTGTCAGGCCGCACCCAGTCGTCCGGCACCTTCAGGATGGTGGCGGTTGGTGCCGGGTAGGCGAACTCGATCTTGTGCACGGCAACGATCGGGTGCTGGCGGGTGACGATGTAGCCCCAGCGTTCGTTGCGGAAAAAATCAGGGTCGTAGTCGTAGGCTGGCTCTTCGGCCCACGGACTGCCGTCAGTTGGCTCCTCGCTCGGGTCATGCCCGTAGGGAAGCACCAGGGTCGGCTCAAGGAACACGCGCAGGCGGCGTGCGGCCTCTTTTTCAGCAGCCAGGATCTTGCTCCAGATGTAGTCATCCGAAGGGTCGAAGCCGGCAAGATAGGTCCGACCGGCTATGATCAGCCGGTCGGCGCGCATCTCTGCGACGATCTCATCTTTTTCAAAGATGCTCACAAGGCAGCCTTAGCTCAGGCGGTCTTGGATCGGCGTCATGCCGAGGGTCGCAGCATAGTCAGTACCGGTGACACCCGCGTCGGCGTCCAGCTTGACGCACAGGGCGTTATGCTTGGTCACCAACTCGTCCAGGATTTCACCGAGTTTCACGTAAGCAGCCGCTGGAGTCATGCGGTTAAGCATGTCAACGGCGCTGCGATCACCACGTCCGGCGCTCATAGGTTATTCCTCGGTTTTCTGTTGATTGGCGGCGGCAGCAGCGGCAGCAGCGGCAGCTTCGTCGTCCAGCTTCTTCTGCTCAGCGTCAGCAGCAGCCTTGGCTTTCTCGCGGGCCTTCTTCTGCGCGGGGGTTTCTTCCGGCTCAACTTCGACTACTTCGTAGCCAGGCACCGACAGAAACATGGCCGCCAGGTCGTCATCGACCTCTTCGACGGATACCACACCACCTTCCGGGTGATTCTGGAACGCGACACCACTGATCTCGTGCGACGCATTTTTGCGGGTGCAACGAATAAAGGGCATATCAGTCTCCCAGCAGAGGCCGCCCCGAAGGACGGCCTACTGTCAGTGTAGCCGCTGCTAGGCGGTGAACGGTTTCCAGACCGCGCCATTCGGCACGATGTTCTTGATCACCACGTGATGCTTACGCTTGGAGATGCGCAGGTAGCCGAACATCAGCTGGGCCCACGGAATCACCGCGCTCACAGTCGGGTACAGCGCGAACTTCAGCATCGGCAGCAGCTGACGCCAGTTGATCGCGTTGTCGCCCGGGTTGCAGTTCAGGATGTACGCCTTGCTGGTGCCCGGGATGTCCCGGTTCAGGTCGGTGTACACGGTGCTGGCACCAGTCTTGGCAACACGCGCCATCTGACGGAAGTCGGTCACGGCGTTGGTGCCGTCCTGACGACCGCGATAGATCACGTAGCCGGTTTCGGTGCCGCCGACGGAGGCAGCGATGGTCAGCACGACCTTCTTGCCGGCCGCCACGACTACCTGGCTGGAGATCACGCCGGTCGATTGACCCTTGGCGTTGATACCGGTGACCAGGTA
>JACCDZ010758136.1_pt1 | contig 13523 bp, 11 predicted proteins | sample 7449551 | NCBI WGS metagenome assembly JACCDZ01 (sample SAMN15323452, study PRJNA562643) | freshwater metagenome | isolation source: river surface water | place: USA:Blue River Watershed | collected 2017-08-18
AGCAACTGGCGGTCGCGGCCAATCCAGTCGCCGCTTTCGCACACGGGCCCGACCACGTCGTACACCACCCCGTCACCGCTTTGGGCCGACACGGGCACGATCTGGTGGAAGGCTTGATACATGGCCGGGCGGGGCAGGTCGTTCATGGCCGCGTCGACGATGCAGAAGTTCTTTTGCTCACCGGGCTTGAGGTGCAGCACTTCGGTCAGGCACACGCCCGCATTGCCCACCAGCGAGCGGCCGGGCTCGATCATGAGCTGGCGCTGGCCATAGCCGCGTGCATCGAGCTTGGCCAGCAGCTGCGCCCACAGCGCATCGGCCTCGGGCGGCGTGCCGCCGTTGTAGTTGATGCCCAGGCCACCACCAAAGTCGCTGTGGTGGATGGCGATGCCCGCCGCCTCGATCTCGGCCACCAGGTCCAGCACACGGTCCATCGCGTCCAGGTAAGGCGTCATCTCGGTGATCTGTGAACCGATGTGGCAATCGATGCCGACCACTTTCAAGCCGGGCAGGCTGGCCGCATGGCGGTAGGCGCGCAAGGCATCTTCATGGGCGATACCGAATTTGTTGCCCTTCAAACCCGTCGAAATGTAGGGGTGCGTTTTGGGGTCCACATTGGGGTTCACGCGCAGGCTGACAGGGGCTTTGAGGCCCAGGCCTGCCGCCACATCGCTCAGCACATCGAGTTCGGCTTCGCTTTCCACGTTGAAGCAGCCGATGCCGACTTTGAGGGCTTGCTGCATTTCAGTGCGGGTTTTGCCCACGCCCGAAAAAATCACCTTGGCCGGGTCGCCGCCAGCGGCAAGCACTCGGGCCAGTTCGCCAGCAGAGACGATGTCAAAACCGCAGCCAGCATTGGCAAACACCTGCAGCACTGCCAGGCTGGAATTGGCCTTCATGGCGTAGCAAATTTGGGCCTGGCGTCCGGCAAAGCCGCGCTGGTAGGCCGCCAAGGCCGACAACATCGCGGCTTTGGAATACACAAACAGGGGCGTGCCATGTTCGCGGGCCAGGTCGGACAGGCGCACGCCTTCGACCATGAGCTCGCTGCCGTGGTAGGCGATGTGGGGTTGGCCGGGCAAGGCGAGGGCGGTGGATGTGGCGGTCATGGCTTCAAAAAGGATGCAGAGGGGGTGGTGTCGTTGTCGGCGTCTGGCGTGGCCGTTTGTTCTGCCGGGGGCGTTGTGCCGGATGCAGTGGGTGGGCGGCTTGTGCGCTGCGGTGCGGAATGCCATGGATTGAGACTTTGCGGCAAAGTCGCACGGCCTGCAGACGCGGGCGTGTCAGGCAATTTGAGCGGACCTTTTTGGCCGCACGCGCTCAACGCAACCGCACCGCCAACAAGGGCAAGTGTCGTGACTAGAATCTTCAATACCTTCAACATGCAGCGATTGTAATGACCGACCTTGAATTCATGGACCAAGCCGAGCGCCTGCTCGCTGGCGTAGAGACCAGTTGCGATCGCCTGAACGACGACACCGATGCCGACATCGACAACCAGCGCGTGGGCGGTATGGTCACCTTGACCTTTGCCAACCGCAGCCAGATCGTCATCAATTTGCAAAAGCCCTTGCACGAAGTGTGGCTGGCTGCCCGTTGTGGGGGCTTCCATTACCGCTTTGATGGCCAGGCCTGGCAGGACACCAAAGGCCAGGGCGAGTTTTGGCAGAGTTTGTCGCGTTATGCGTCAGAGCAAGCAGGCGTGGCTTTGAATTTCAAGGCTTGAACGCACCGGCAGCGTCATCCATGCCGCACCTGGCGCTGTCATGGCGCAGGCGTGGCATGGTGTCTGGGTTCAGTTGCGGAAAAGATCCAGAATCCGGTTTTTCTCATCGCCGGGCGGCAAGCTGGCAGGTTTGCTGGCGGTGCCGTCTGAGCCTGTGCCCAAAGAGGTGATGCCCGCGCCTTTGGCGAACTCTTCAAATACCCAATCTCCGCCCACGTTCACCACACCTTCTGGTACGGAGGGTTCGGAGATCGGGAACGCCCGCAAGGCGGTTTCCATGAAGCTGATCCATACCGGCAAGCTCAGGCCGCCACCGGTTTCGCGGTCACCCAGTTTGCGCGGCGTGTCGTAGCCGATCCAGACCACGGCGGCCAGATTTTTCTGGTAGCCCGCAAACCACGCGTCCATTGAATCGTTGGTGGTGCCCGTCTTGCCATAAATGTCGGGGCGTTTGAGCGTGGCTTGCGCACGGGCAGCTGTACCCGATCGTGTGACTTCCTGCAGCAAGCTGGTCATCACATAGGCATTGCGGGCCGGGATGGCGCGCTGCGCTTCTTCTGGTTGCTGTGGTTCCGGGCTGTCCACCAGCACGCGGTCTTTGTGATCTGCAATGCGCGTGATCAGGTGTGGCTGCACTCGGTAACCACCATTGGCAAAGACCGAATAGCCGGTTGCCATTTGCATCGGTGTGACCGATCCGGCACCCAGCGCCATGGTGAGGTAAGGCGGGTGCTTGTCTTCATCAAAACCGAAGCGGCCAATCCAGTCCTGGGCATTGCGTGGACCGACCGATTGCAGGATGCGGATGGAAATCATGTTTTTCGATTTGGCCAGACCTCTGCGCAAAGTCATCGGGCCGTCAAAGGTGCCGTCGTAGTTCTTGGGCTCCCAGGGTTGTCCTCCGGTCACGCCAGCGTCAAAAAACAGGGGGGCATCGTTGACCACGGTCGCGGGCGTGAAACCTTTTTCCAGTGCGGCTGAATAGATGAACGGCTTGAAACTGGAGCCAGGCTGGCGCCAGGCCTGCGTCACGTGGTTGAACTTGTTTTTGGCAAAGTCAAAGCCGCCCACCAGAGCGCGGATGGCACCGGTTTGAGGTGTGATAGCCACAATGGCGCCCTCGACCTCGGGCAGCTGGGTGATTTCCCAGGCACCTTTGCCGGTTTGGGCGATACGGATCACTGCACCCCTTCGCACTTGCTTGGCGGGTGGGGCTTTCTCGGACAAGCCCGATTGAGCGGGTTTTAGACCATCACCGGTGATGGTGATCTGCTCCCCGTTTTGGCGCACCACGACCACCTTGCGGGGTGATGCTTCCAACACCACGGCCGACATCACATCACCGTTGTCTGGGTGTTCTTCTAATGCATCGTCGATGGCGTCTTCCATGGACTTGGGGTCGGCAGGCAAGTCAACGAATTTTTCAGGACCACGGTAGATCTGACGCCGCTCGAAATCCATGATGCCTTGGCGCAAGGCCTTGTAAGCGGCCATTTGGTCGGTCGATTGCAAGGTGGTGTAGACGTTCAGGCCTCGTGTGTAGGTTTCCTGTCCATATTGTGCAAAGACCATTTGGCGCACGGTTTCGGCCACGTATTCCGCATGCAAAGTGCGCTTGTCGCTGGATGTGTGCAAGTTCAGGGGTTCGGCTTTGGCCGCGGTGGCTTGTGCGGCGGTGATGTAGCCGTTGTCCTCCATGCGCTCGATGATGTAGAGCTGACGTGAACGTGCACGTTTGGGATTGCTGATCGGGTTGTAGGCGGATGGCGCTTTGGGCAAGCCTGCCAGCATCGCCGCTTCGGCGATGGTGATGTCCTTGAGCGATTTGCCAAAGTAGGTTTCTGCTGCAGAGGCAAAGCCATAAGCACGGTTGCCCAGGAAAATCTGGTTCATGTAGATCTCCAGGATCTGGTCCTTGGTCAACATGTGTTCCAGCTTGTAGGTCAGCAAAATTTCATAAATTTTGCGGGTGTAGGTCTTCTCCGAAGACAGGTACACATTGCGCGCGACCTGCATGGTGATGGTTGATGCGCCTTGGCTTTTGACCCGGCCGATGTTGGCAATACCGGCCCGCAAAATGCCGAGGTAATCCACACCGCCGTGTTGATAAAAGCGGTTGTCTTCAATCGCCAACACCGCATTTTTCATGACTTGCGGAATGTCTTTGATGGGCGTGAGGTTGCGGCGTTCTTCACCAAACTCTCCCATCAACTGGCCATCTGCGGTGTAGATGCGCAAGGGCAGCTTGGGTTTGTAGTCGGCCAGATCCGAAATGTCGGGCAGGTTGGGATAGGCCACCACCATGGCCACCCCTACCACCAGCAAGATGGACAGCAAACCAGCGACCACGATCCCGATGCCCCACATCGCGAGTTTCACAAGCCACGAAGGCCGCGATGTCGATGGGTGGTCGCGGCGGTTGCTTTCGGATTCGATGTAGTTTTGGTCTTTGGATGGCATAAAGGGGGATTGGCTAGGCAAGCCGGTTGGCCACCACGCCGCATTATAAAAATCTTGCCCTTGTTTGGACATGACGCTTGCGGAAAATGAGTTATTTGTATTTATTTTCAGCTTGTGAAAACACGGATTAGATGTTACAAAAGATCTCACAGAGGGCCAAAAAGGCCCCGCTTTGGGAGGAGACGATGCAAGCATGGGGGCGTCTTTGGCAAAAGATGGGGGTTCGCGCCGTGCGCCAGGCATGGGGGCTGGCACCTGATGGCCCAGGTTGGGCCCTGGTGGGTCTGTCGTGGCGGCCTGATGATTTGTGGCGGGTTCATACCGCCCTGTCGCTCAGGCCTCCAGTCGGTGTGCCCGTCATGGATTCATCCTGGTTGAGCGAGGCTTTGACCGATGTCCCACGTCCGAAAGGTCCTGCGCGGCCTCGGTTGACCATGGGGGTGTCGGCACAAGACCTGGTGACGGGCTGGATGGCTTGTCCAGTGCAATGGCCCCAGGAGAGCTGGCCTGCCGAAGTTCAGCTGGAAGTGGCTCAGGCCCTGAACTTGTCGCCCGATGAGGTCAACTTTGATTTTGCGGTGGATGCTTTGGGTGTGGGTTCGGTGCATCAGATCCATTGGGCGGGCTGCGCCAGGTCCTTGGTCGTGGGGTACCAGGACTGGATCAAGGCGGCCAAGCCTTGGCGCTTGACGGGTGTGGAGCCAGCACTGCACGCCGCCCGCCGTGCGGCGCGGGCTTTGAAGGGCGGCCTGCCCAGTTTGTTGCAGCTGGCACCGCAAGACTGGCAGTTCCGCGCGGGCTCTGACAGTGAATCGGGCGATCTGGACGATGAAGGCATGGCCGATGTGCACGAGATGCAGGTGCTCAAAGAGGCCATGGCATCGCCTGCGGGGCCTCGTCTGGTGGCGTCGGGCTTGGCGCTGAAAGCGTGGACCTGATGCCTGACTTCAATCTGCTGCATTTCCCCACACTGGACCGCCAGCAGACTTTGCGTCGTCAATGGCGTTCGGGTTTGGTGGGGGCGTTCCTGGGCATCGCTTTGGCGGGCAGCGCGGTGGCATGGTGGTCATGGCAAACCGAAGTCTTGCAGAAGACGCGCCAAGGTTTGCAGGCTCAATTGATGGAGCGCAGGCGCCAAAGCGAATTGCGCCAGCAAGAGCGGTTGCAAGACCAGTCTGTACAGCAACAATTGACGCAGTTGAGCCAGCTGCAATTGCGGCAACAAGCCTGGTTGCTGCTGCAAAGCTCAGTGATGGAAGAGGCTCAAAGTCAGGGCTTGCGTTTTCAGCGCTTGCAGGTGGAGGCTGGGCGCTTGGAGATCCAGGGTGAGGCCCCTTCGGCGCAGGTCATGAGCCGTGCGGCGCAGCGACTGTCTGAGCGTTGGGGCCAACCTTTGCATCTGCTCAGTCTGGAGGCTTTGCCCGCGAGCGATGTGGCTTCCACGGGCATGTCTTTTGTTTGGCAAGGCACATGGCCCGATTTGGCCGATGGTGCGGTGCACACCCACAAGGCCAGACCATGATCCGGCGCTGGCCAAGACTGAACCCGTTCAACGGTGGCGTTTCGTGGCCGATGGTGCAACGCTGGTGCACGCAGCAATTCAAGCGTTGGTCTTTGGCCTGTCTGGGCGCGGCGCTGGGGGCTGCAGGGGTTTACGGGGTGGCCAGCGATGTCGTGTCTGCGCATGAACAGGCGCAACAAGCGATCGATGCCGCTCGGGCCCAGTTGCAAGTGCCTTTGTCGCTTCCGCAGGAAAGGGTGAATCCCGCGACCCACGCAGCATGGGCCCTGTGGTCTCGTTTGTCCGGGCGCAGGCCCCATGACATCTGGACCGACTTGCAGCAGGCCTTGAGTGCACAAGGCGTGCAGGTGGTGTCGATCCGTGTTTTGCCCGATGCCTTGGCGGGCCCCTTGTCGGGTCAAAGTGTGGCATTGCGTTTGAATGCGCCGTACCCGGATTGGGTGAACGCCTGGCGTGAGCTCAGTGCATCGGGCCCGGTTTTGTCCATGGAGCGCATGAGCGTGGTGCCTCTGGCGCAGCCGCGCGGTGTTCAGGTGGATGTGGTGATGCGCTGGTGGTTCAGACCTGGCTTTGACAAAGGGGCAGTCGGCGCTGCCTGGTCTGCTGTCATGCCCGTGACGCCTCGCAGCGCAGAGATGGGGGTATCCGGTGCAGAAATTTTTGCGCACTTGGGCAACTCGCCAGTTGCAGCGCCTCTCAAAGTCAGTGCCGTGGCTGCGCCCGATGGGGCCGTGTTGCCAACTGACCCTTCGCGCTGGCCGGTGGCACAGATTCGACTGTTGGGAACCTGGCAGCAAGGCTCAGGGTGGCAAGCGGTGATCAGTGCAGGTGGCCCCTGGGTGTCGGTTCGGTTGGGACAGCGCGTCTCGCTCGAAGGCCACCAGGTGGTGTCCATTCAACGGCATGGCGTGAGCCTGCGCTCTGCACAGGGGCAAAAACACGAATTGAAGTGGCCAGGAGGTGAGCGATGAACCATGGACATTGGGGCTGGCTGGGTGCGGTGTTCGCAAGCACTTGTTGTTGGGCGCAAGCACCGCATCCGGTGATTGACATCAATGGCCTGAGCCCGTCGGCCAAGGCGATGGTGAGTGCCGACGGCCAGCCGATCAGCCTCAATTTTCAGAACATCGACATCCGCGCCTTGTTGCAGGTCTTTGCCGAGTTCACCGGTTTGAATCTGGTGGTGACCGACACCGTGGCGGGTCACATCACGGTGCGTTTGGTCGAAGTGCCTTGGGTGCAGGCCTTGAGCATCGTTTTAGAGACCAAAGGTCTGGCGTCGCGCAGAGAGGGCAATGTCTTGTGGGTGGCGCCCCGTGAGGAGTGGGCTTTGCGGGAAAAAAAGCATTTGGAGTCGCAAGCAGCGCTGGAGGTTGTGAGTCCTTTGCAGATGCTGCCGTTGCGTCTGCAGTACGCCCGTGCCACCGAGGTGCTGCAGCGCTTGGTGGGAAGTGCGGGCGCAGGCGCTGGCTCCTCGGGAGCACGTTGGTTGAGCCCCCGGGGCAGTGCGCTGGCCGAGCCGCGCACCAACCAGTTGTTCATCCTGGATGTGCCAGCCCGCCTGGCTGAGGTCACGCAAATGATCCAGAAGCTGGATGTGCCGGTTCGGCAGGTTTTGATTGAAGCGCAGATCGTTGAGGCCGATGACCAGTTTGGCCAATCGCTGGGGGTGCGCCTGGGTTTGGGCGCCACAGGCAAGGCCGGGGCCAACAACGTCCATCTGGGCGCGACCAACGCCACCATCGGCGCAGGCGTGGTCACGGGCAACCAGGTGACTTTGCCTGCGGGCAATGCCGGGCAAACCCTCAATGTGCCGTCGAGCCTGGCGGTGTCGCTTTTCAATGCGGCGGCGGACCGTTTCATCAATTGGGAAATTTCTGCGCTGGAGGCCGATGGTCGGGGCAAGGTGGTTTCCAGGCCTCGGGTCATCACCGCGGATCAAACCAAGGCCTTGATCGAGCAGGGCACCGAGTTGCCGTATCAAATGTCTACGGGTGTTGGTGTGACGTCGGTCCAGTTTCGCAAGGCCAATCTCAAGCTGGAGGTGACGCCGCAAATCACGCCTGAAGGCGCCGTGGTGATGGACGTGGACGTCAGCCGTGACAGCGTCGGGCAACTCACGCCGGCGGGCTATGCCATCAACACCAAGCACGTCAGAACCCAGGTGAAAGTGGATGACGGTGGCACGGTGGTGTTGGGGGGCATTTATGAGGACGCTGACCGCAACGACGAAGCCAAGGTGCCCAGCCTGGGTGATGTGCCGGGTTTGGGGTGGTTGTTCAAGAACCGCAACCAGACGCGGCGCAAATCCGAATTGTTGATTTTCCTGACGCCTCGAGTCGTGACGGACGCATCCACTGACGTGCCGCGTTGAATGTCCTGAGGGACACGTGACGCGAGGCGCAGCCCGTCGAATACACTTGCAAGCTCTGTGCGGCCTGCGCTACCCGTGTTCGGTGTTGGCCGATTTCTTGTGTGAGATTTCCCTTTGAGCATCATTTTCGTGGGCCTTCCGGGCTCGGGCAAAACCACCATCGGCAGGCAGCTGGCCCGCCGTCTGGGTTTGCCATTTGTGGATTCCGACCATGTGATTGAAGAGCGTCTGGGCTGTTCGATCAGGGAATTCTTCGCCCGTGAAGGTGAAGAGAGCTTTCGCGATGTGGAGCAGAAAGTGCTCGACGATTTGAGTTTGACGCATCAAGGTGTGCTGGCCACGGGCGGGGGCTCGGTCTTGCGCGAAGTTAACCGCCGCCATCTGCACGAGCGTGGCCATGTGATTTACCTGCGCTCTGCCCCGGAGGATGTTTACCGCCGGGTGCGTCACGATACGGGTCGTCCTTTGTTGCAGGTGGACGACCCGATGGGCCGTCTGCGGGCACTGTTTGAAGCTCGTGATCCGCTGTACCGCGAAACCGCACACCATGTCATCGACACTGGCCGCCCCTCGGTCTCGACCTTGGTCAACATGATCATCATGCAGCTCGAACTGTCAGGCCAGCTACCTGCTCGGCCAGAGAGCCCCGCACCCCAAGCCACGCGCTGAGCCGCTCGCCAAGGCTCTACACTTGGGGGCTATGTCCGAGCACACCATTTCCCTTGAACAGGTCGCCATTTCGCTGGACGACCGCAGTTACGACATTCATGTTGGCCAGCGACTGCTCGGCCGCCCTGAAACCTGGGGTGGTTTGCCCAAGGCGAGCACGGCCATGATCGTCACCAACGACACCATCGCGCCGCTGTACGAAGCCGCTTTGCGTGCCGCCATCAGCCCGCTGTACAAGCAAGTTCACACGGTGGTGCTGCCCGATGGCGAAGCCCACAAGGACTGGCAGACCCTGAACCTGATTTTTGACGCCCTGCTGTCCAAAGGCTGTGACCGCAAAACGGTGCTGTTTGCACTGGGCGGCGGTGTGATCGGTGACATGACCGGCTTTGCGGCGGCCAGCTACATGCGCGGCGTGCCCTTTGTGCAGGTGCCGACCACGCTGCTGTCGCAAGTGGATTCGTCGGTGGGCGGTAAAACTGCCATCAACCACCCGCTGGGCAAGAACATGATCGGCGCGTTCTACCAGCCGGTGCGGGTGATTTGCGATCTGAACACGCTCACCACGCTGCCAAAACGCGAGTTGAGCGCTGGACTGGCCGAAGTCATCAAGTACGGCCCGATCGCCGACATGGCGTTTTTTGACTGGATCGAAGCCAACATCGACGCGCTGATGGCGCAAGACCCGGCAGCGCTGGCGCACGCCGTCAAGCGCAGTTGCGAGATCAAGGCCTGGGTGGTGGGGCAAGACGAGCGCGAAGCGGGCCTGCGCGCCATCCTCAACTTTGGCCACACCTTTGGCCACGCGATCGAGGCGGGTCTGGGCTTTGGCGTTTGGCTGCATGGCGAGGCCGTGGGCTGCGGCATGGTCATGGCGGCCGAGCTGTCGCAGCGTCTGGGCAAGGTCGATGCCGCTTTTGTGGCGCGCCTGCGTGCCCTGATTGAGCGGGCAGGCCTGCCGGTGCGTGCGCCGGTCATTGATTCAGGCGACAACGCCGGGCACTACATCGCGCACATGCGTCTCGATAAAAAGGCCGAAGCCGGCGACATCAAGTTCGTTGTGATCGACGGTCCCGGTCAGGCCACCGTGTGCGGAGCGCCCGATGACATGGTGCGCGATGTGATCCATGCCTGCTGTGTCTGAAATCCTGAATTCCACAGGCTTGGCACCCTGGGCCAGTCATCCATCTCAAACGCGGGGCCGACGCCATGCCGAAGCGCCCGCACCGACGCGCAATGCTTACCAAAGGGATCGCGACCGCATCGTTCATTCCACGGCTTTTAGGCGGCTGGTCTATAAGACCCAGGTGTTCCTGAACCACGAAGGTGATCTGTTTCGTACGCGGCTCACGCACTCGCTAGAAGTAGCCCAGCTGGGCCGCTCCATCGCCCGCGCACTGGGCCTGAACGAAGACCTGGTCGAGGCGATTGCGCTGGCGCACGATCTGGGTCACACGCCTTTTGGCCACGCCGGGCAGGATGCGCTGCACGAATGCATGGCAGAGCACGGGGGCTTTGAGCACAACCTGCAAAGCCTGCGCGTGGTCGATACGCTGGAGGAGCGCTATCCGCAATTCGATGGGCTGAACCTGAGCTTTGAAACCCGAGAGGGCATCCTCAAGCATTGCTCACGCACCAACGCCGAGGCCATCGAGGCGCTGGAACCTGGTGGTGTGGCGCAGCGTTTTCTGGATCGGACCCAACCCAGCCTGGAGGCGCAGCTGTGCAACCTGGCCGACGCGATCGCCTACAACGCGCACGACATCGACGACGGTGTGCGATCTGGGCTGCTCTCGCTGAACCAGATGCAGCAAGTGCCTCTGTTTGACCATTACCTGCAGCAATCGCTGGCCGAGCATCCGCAACTCTGCCACAAGCCACGCCGCTGGCTTTATGAGAGCACGCGCCGCATGCTCAGCGAGCAGGTTTATGACGTGATCGACACCACGCGTATGGCGATCGCTGCAGCAGGGGTGCAGACCTCTGACGAGGCGCGGCGCGTGGGTGCATTGGTGCGTTTTTCAGACGAAATGAAAACGCGCAGTGCCGAGCTCAAGAAGTTTTTGTTCGCCAGCCTGTACCGCCATCCGCAGGTCACGCACATCATGGCTCAGGCGCAGCAAGCTGTGCACGAGCTGTTTGCGGCCTACCTGTCGCAGCCGCAGGAGATGCGCGCCGAATTTGCGGCCCGCGAAGACCGTCACCGTGCGGTAGCCGATTACATCGCGGGCATGACCGACCGTTTTGCCCTGCGCGAACACGAACGCCTGACCGGGCGTAAGTTGCTGTGAAGACCTCGACGCTGCGTGCTGCTTGGCTGGTGGTGGCTGCCGGAGGCGTGGCCGCTTTGCAGGTCGGCAAATTGCCACCGGCCTTGCCCGCACTCCAGGCCGAGCTGGGCCTCACGTTGGTGCAGTCGGGTTTTCTCCTGTCCATCGTGCAACTGGCAGGCTTGAGCCTGGCGGTGTTCATGGGCCTGCTGGCCGACGGCATGGGGCTCAAGCGCAGCATGGTGCGCGGCTTGTGCCTGCTGGCGCTGGCCAGCGGTTTGGGCGGTTTTGCGACCTCGGTGAGCACCTTGCTGGTCTTGCGGGCCATCGAGGGCCTGGGCTTCTTGCTGGTGGCGCTGCCCGCGCCCGCCTTGATTCGCCGCCTGGTGCCGCCTGCACAGCTGCCCGGCATGCTGGGCGTGTGGGGGGCTTACATGCCCACGGGTACGGCGCTGGCCTTGTTCCTCGGGCCGCTGTTCATCCCGGCTTGGGGTTGGGGTGCGTGGTGGTGGCTGTTTGCGGCGGTGTCGCTGGCCATGGCGCTGTGGCTTTACCGGGTGGTGCCTTCTGATCCGCCTGCTGATGTGAGCCGTGCGGGGCAGGGCGCTTGGATGCGGCTGCGTTTGACCTTGAGTACCCCTGGTCCCTGGCTGGTAGCGCTCACTTTTGGCATGTATTCAGGTCAGTGGCTGGCGGTGGTGGGCTTTTTGCCGTCCATCTATGCGGCCGCAGGCGTGAGCGGCGCCTTGCTGGGCGTACTCACTGCTCTGGCCGCTGCGGTGAACATGGTAGGCAACATGACCTCGGGCCGTTTGCTGCAGCGAGGCTGGGTGCCCCGCACCACGCTGTGGCTGGGCTTTGGTGCCATGGCCGTTGGCAGCACCCTGGCCTTTGCCACTTTCACCGACGGTTGGCCCTGGCTGCGCTTTGCTGGAGTGCTTTTGTTTTCGGGCGTGGGGGGGCTTGTGCCGGGCACTTTGTTCAGCTTGGCGGTGCGGCTGGCACCGGGCGATCAGCAAGTGGCGACCACGGTGGGCTGGGTGCAGCAGCTGTCAGCCCTGGGGCAGTTTGTGGGGCCGCCTGTGGTGGCGGCCGCGGCTGCGCGTGCGGGAGGCTGGCATTTCACACCGCTGGTCACGGTGGGGTGCTGTGTGGTGGGTGCTGTGCTGGCCTGGTTGGCCGGGCGCTTGTTGGTGCAGCAAGGCCGTTGATCGGCGGTGCCACGCAGGCACAATCGACCCATGACCGAGATTTCTCACACACCCATCGAAATAGCTGACACCGTCCGCTGGCTTGAGCGCGCCGTGATTGGCCTGAACCTCTGCCCTTTTGCCAAGGCCCCTTATGTGAAGGGCCAAATCCATTACGCCGTGAGCGAGGCCAAGGGCCTGGAGGGCTTGCGAGACGAGTTGATCGAACAATTGCAGGCGCTGGCTGCGCTGCCTGCTGAAGAACGCGAGACGGTGCTGTTGATCGTGCCGCACATGCTGCGTGACTTTCTGGAGTTCAACGACTTTCTGGACGAAGCCGACGCCGTGCTGCAGGAGCTGGACATGGAAGGCGAGTTCCAGGTGGCCAGCTTCCACCCTGATTTTCAGTTCGCGGACACCGAGCCGGACGACATCACCAATTACACCAACCGCTCGCCTTATCCCACGCTGCACCTGATCCGCGAAGCCAGCATCGACCGGGCGGTGGAGGCCTTTCCTGAGGCTGAGATGATTTACGAGTTCAACATGGCCACGATGGAAAAGCTGGGGCATGAAGGCTGGAAGGCGCTGGATGTGGAGGCCACGCCATGAAGAAGCGCAACGCCGCATCCGCATCGCCTGCTGACGCCTTGCCGCCGGAAGTGCGCCCCGGCCAGTCGGTCGAGCTGCTCAAGCAGTTGCACATCCTCACGCGCGATGGCAAGCTCAACCAGGACTCGCGCCGCAAACTCAAGCAGGTCTATCACCTGTTCCAGTTCATCGAAAAGCTGCTGCTCGAGCTGCCCGAGTCCGCGCAAGGTCTGACGCTGGCAGACCACGGTGCGGGCAAGTCCTACCTGGGTTTCATCATTTACGACCTGTTCTTCAAGGCCTTGGGCCAAGGCACGATTTACGGCATCGAGACCCGCAGTGAGTTGGTCGAATCATCCAAAGCGCTGGCCGAGCGTCTGCACTTTGAGCGCATGCATTTTTTGAATGTGAGCGTGGCCGAGTCGACCCAAAGCGCCGAGCTGCCCGAGCAGATCGACGTGGTCACTGCGCTGCACGCCTGCGACACCGCCACCGACGACGCCATCGCTTTTGGTCTGCAAAAGAAAGCCAAATACATGGTGCTGGTGCCTTGCTGTCAGGCCGAACTGGCCCGGGCGCTCAACCAGAACAAGGCCTTGAACCTGCAGCGCACGCCGCTTGCGGAACTGTGGCGTCACCCGCTGCACACCCGAGAGGTGGGCAGTCAACTGACCAACGTGTTGCGTTGCCTGTACCTCGAGTCGCAAGGCTACGCGGTCAC
>JACCDZ010185837.1_pt1 | contig 13520 bp, 12 predicted proteins | sample 7449551 | NCBI WGS metagenome assembly JACCDZ01 (sample SAMN15323452, study PRJNA562643) | freshwater metagenome | isolation source: river surface water | place: USA:Blue River Watershed | collected 2017-08-18
AGCACTTGCACTGCCTGATCCGGGCGCTCTGTCACGCCGATCAGCACGGGGATGCTCCCGGCCGCCTGCTTAACCTGCCACACCATGTTCGCGTAGTCGGTGGCGCTGCCGTCGAAAAACTGGGCGATATCCCGCCCGAGATTCCGCTCGTGCGCCAGGAACTCAGGCGAGCAGCGGCCGGCATCGCCGTACACGTTCGGCGCCGTGTTGTAGTTGAACAGCGTCTCGTTGCCGACCTCGATCGCCGCGATCTGACTGCCGTATCGCGCGACAAACGCGGCCACGAATGCGCGTAGCTTCGGCAGGTGCTCATCTCTGGGCGGGCCGTGATATCCGGGCCAGTTCCATCCCTTATTTGGGACCACCCCTTGGCGCTTGCTGTATGCGTTCGGCGTGCCATACACACAAAAGATTTTCTTAACGCTTGATGGCATCGCGTTCATGGCCTGGTCGGCCTTGGTCCACACGTAATTGCCGTCGGCGTTGGGCTCGATCTGCCGCCACCATAGGGGCTCTGTTCCGGGACCGTCGCCACCGGACACCATCATCCCGATCGTGCGGCCTGATTTGTACGGCCAGGTCGGAGCTGGCACTGCGGCACCGGACCGCGCATGCGTGCGAATGGTCATGCCAGCGAAAATCGACGGCACGACCACAGGGTTTGATGGCGTGACATCGAAACTGACGATGGTTCCCATCGACGGCACTGCGGTCCCGCAGGCGCCTGCAGGCGGCGGGGTGCTCGGCGGGGTGCCGGGAGGTGGCACAGCAGGCGGTGGCGTCGGCGACGGCGTGCCTGTTCCCTTCTCGACCGGCGCGGCGCTCGAGGTGTAGCCGGGCCCCACGTAGACCCACCATTGATTGCTGGTATTGAGGTGATAGCTGCGCTCGTCCTGGCCGACCACGAGGCGCACGACGTTCGCCGCAGGATCCAGCGGGTTCGGCACCTGGCCATTGCGGGTCAGGCCGCGGGTTGAGGTAATGACCCAGGTGTCGCCGCCGGCAATCAGCGGATCGTTGGCCAGCTCGGTGCTGGTTTTCTGCGTTGCGGGCGGCGGGGTAGTCGGCGGCGGTGTGCCGGGAGGCGAGGTAGTCGGCGGCGTACTGGGCGGCGTGCCCACCGGGCAGACGACGATCGACGTCAGCAGACGCGGGCCCTGCGTCGAATACCCGCCACCCCCGATCTGCACGCCAGGGACCAGCTCAGACGTGCCGTCGAGCTTGTAGAGTCGGACGTCGAACGTGCCGACCGGCGCGGCTTTCCAATTGAGCCAGTGATTCGCATCCGTTAGGGCGATGTGATTGGATTTGACGTCGGTGTCGACCGCCAGGATCACACCGGGCGGCAACACGCCTTTGCTCGTGTCGAGCTTGACGCACCCGATCGGCACTGGTGGCCCCGGAGGCGTGGTCGGAGGCGTGGTCGGAGGCGTGGTCGGAGGCGTGGTCGGAGGCGTGGTCGGAGGCGTGGTCGGAGGCGTGGTCGGCGGCGTGGTCGGAGGCGTGGTCGGCGGCGTGGTCGGCGGCGTGGTCGGCGGCGTGGTCGGCGGCGTGGTCGGCGGCGTGGTCGGCGGCGGAGTCGCCACGCCGATGCGTAGCAGGACCGGGACCGCCTTGCCGCTACCGGCGCAGTTGTTGCAGCCCACGAAAAACATATGCTCGCCATTGGCCGTCGAGCTAGACCACGAAATGAATCGGTCTGCACCCGATACCGCGATCTGCACGCCAGCCGGTTCGTCAACCAGATAGCACTGGACCGGCTCTGTGCCGCTCGAAAAGCTGAGTTGGTGAGACCCGGCGACGCCTGACGCGGAATTGATGACGATCATTCGATCACTCGATTAAGTGGTAGGTGGTGCCGGCGCATCAGCGCACGGTGTATCGCCGCAATTGGTACATCCGCCACCGGTCAGGGCGGTCCACAGCGCCAGGCGCTCGGCATCGTTCATTCCTGCGACCAGTGCGATCAATGCAGCAGCGTTGATCGGGTGCGTCGTGCTGGCGCAAGTTGAGCATCCGCAAGCCATCAGTTGGTTTCCTCTGGAACGCCGATCGGCTGGCCGGCAGCGGCAATAGCCTGCGACCTTGCAGCCGCCACCGCCGTCTCGACCAGCGAGGTTTTGATCGCCTCGTGGCGCTCGTTGAATAGGCTGCGCACCATCTGACGCGACAACCGTCGAGCCGCGGCGGGCCTGCCGTACTGCTCTTGCGGGGTGTCGATGTCGATCGGCGGTTTCAGGTTGCCGGGCTGCGCTCGCCACCAATCGAGCAGCGCATTGCGCTGTGCGTTGGTCAATGGGATATCGACTGTCGCAAACTGCGTGCTATCGTCGTTTTTGAATGTGATCGTAATCATGCGGGCCTGCTCTCCAATGACAGCATTGATAGCCAACCAATATGGCCGGCGCCTGCGCCGTAGTTCACGCGCGCGCCGATGCTTGCGTAGCTTGTGCCTGGCCAAAGCGCCGCCTTTCCGCCGTCCGCCCGCAGTGTTTGTGATGTCGACGTGGTAACGCCGCGAAACCATTCCGTCGATACTATCGACTGCCAGTCCAGCGTATTGTTTATCGGTTCGTTCGCGATCATGTAAACCCCGACTATTCCGGGCTGAGCGTTAGCGATTTTTGACCCGGCTGGTACCACGGCGCCGGCCCACGGCGATGCCAGAGTCAGTTGCGTCCCGCTAAAACCGAGGTTGTAAGAATCCCCCTCTGTGCCCTCGCGAGAGTATCCAAGGGGCTCGTACACTTTGCCGTTAGCCCCGGTGTAGCAGTAGCGCCCGCCCCCAACATCTCGCCAGATTTTGAATCGCCGATACGCCGTATCGTCATCCGTTCGCCACGACGTTGTTGAAGCCACATTGATGACAGTATCTCCGGGGTTCAGCGCTGACGTTAGATCGGTAATTGTTCCGCCGTAGTGTGCGGCGTTCCATGTCGTGATTGGGAATCGGTCGGCGTCGAAGAACAAAATTTGACCGTAGAGTCCCGCTACAATCGAATTCGCAACATCGCCACGAACTACGGCTCTAATCCGGTATTCTCGGTCGGGGCTGACACCGATCAGTCCCGTGCACGCAAAGGCGCGGTACCCAACAACTCGCAGAGACCCACCGCAACCCGGCGCTGCGTTTGCGCGATCTATGGTGATATTGCTGGCCCCTTGTGCGAGCGCCGACTCCCACTCAAAATTCGCCATCGCGCCCGACAATCCAAACCCAGCGTTATAGTTCTCGCCGCCCATCCGCGACGCTTCGAGCGCCGCCAAATCAGCGTAAGCGAAAGCGCGTGACGGCACCCATATCGTGCCATTCCAAACCAGCCCATCACCCGACCCAGCGCCGCCCGCGCTGAGCGTCGACGGCGCTTGCGTGCCTGTGTGATTCGCTCGGTCGAGTGCGTTGTTCGCGGCGGATTGTGCTGCGGCTGCTGCCGTCTGCGCGTCCGTTGCGGTCGACTGGGCGGAACTGGCGGCGGTCTGGGCTGCATTGGCTGCCGACAGCGCCGACGTCGCCGCGTTGACCGCCGACGTCGCACTAGCACTCGACAGGTCGGCAGCAACTTGAGCAGCTTCCGCAGCATCAGCGGCCAGCATGGCAGCCGATTGCGCGGTCGATGATGTCGATGCCGATGACGCAGCGCTTGATTCGGCAGCTGTCGCAGCAGTAGCGGCCGCCGTGGCCGCAGTCGCCGAGTCTTGCGATGCATTGAGCGACGCCGCCGCCTGAGCCTGCGCGTCAGTGGCCGCCGTCTGTGCCAGCGTCACGCTGTCCAGCGCCTGTATCGATCGGACTTGCGCCGCGCTCGCAACGCTCGCCGATGCGATTGCGACGCTGTTGGCGGACTGAGCGGTAGCCAGCGCCTCTGTCGCAGATGCCTTGGCATCCTCTGCCTTGGCATCGACCGCGGCTAGGCCGCCCGGCGTGGCCGCGTCGATCGAACCGATTGCCGTCTGCAGTTCGATGCGCAGCTGTTCAGCCAGGCCGTCCAGGTGGCGCTTGTCGGCCGATGACATCAGGCCATCGGTGGATTGGGTCGCCGGGTTGATGCGTGGCGCAGATGGGCATTCGGCGTGGCCGAGAGCGCGCAGGATAGCCGTTCGCTGGGCGTCTGTCGCGCCAGCGAGAACGGCTATCAGGGCTTCGGCTCGCATCATGACTTACGGCGCCGGGTTGATCGTGACCGCGACCGTCGTATCGCCCTCGGCGGACGGCGATGTCATCGTCACAGCGACAACGCCGGCGACCAGCGCATCGGGACCGACGCGCAGCTGATTGCCGACAATCACGAACGGGGATGTCCCGACAATCACCGCATCCGGCAAACCCAGCGTGCCAACAACGGTGTCAGCCGCCGCATTGGTGAGAATGACAGGGGCCGGCGGCGTGATCGTGATGCCCGACAGCAGCACCGATACAGAGTAGGTGGTCGGACTGGCCGTGGGCGACGTTAGGTAAACGCCTTCCGGCCCTAGCGTCATCGGCTCAGCGCCGACTACCTGCAGCTGATTGCCGGCGACATGATACCGAGAGGATCCGACGACCTGGGCGTCTGAGACGTTGAGCGTTGCCGCCAACAGTCCGTCCGGACCAGCGAATCGCACGACACCAGATCGCACGACACCAGCGGTATCTGGACCAGTGTCTGCAAAGTGCAGCCACGAGCTGTTGAGGCGGATCTGCAGCGACTGGCCGTCTGGGGCGAGTTTCCAGCGCAGCTGCCATGCAAAGCTGGCATTCGAGCTGCCGTCAATCACCTCGAAGGCCAGCATCGACCATTCTGCATCAGTCGAGTACGTAACGCCAGCCTTGCCGGCCACCAGCTCGGCAGCGGTGAACGTCATGGTTGCATCGTAGAGCGTGTTTTGATTACCCCGATGCCCGAGCCGCAACGTCAGTAAGTCGATCTCGTCAACGGCAGCAACCTGCAGGGTAGCTAGGTACTGAGAATTGCCGAGCGGCAGAATCTGGTCCATCGGCTGAATAATCACAGCGCTGGCCGGTGTCGCGATAATCACTCCTGCAAATGCGTCGTACTCGGCCGCCACGGATGTCCAGTCCCCGCCGTTGAGCCGCGCGTAGAGCGTTGCATAGACGGTGCTCCCGTCAGTCGGTAGGCCAGAGACAGTGGCGCTGGTGCCAGTCGTTGTCACGTCGGCGAATTCCGTGCCGCCCAATGTCGACCCAAGTGTGAATCGCCACTCATCCGCTCGGTCGCCGGACCATGTGAATTCAGACGAAGCCCCGGCGATTGTGCTGGTCGGTGCGGGCGACACCATTCGCACGTCGAATGGAACGCTCAGGTCAATGATAGTGACGTTGTCAAAGTCGTTGTAGAACCCTGGCCGAGTGTCACCGTCAGCCAGCCAGATCTCAAGTTGGGCCGTGTCGGCGACGAATTGATAAACACCCGGCAGCGGTAGCTCGCGACCGTAGTGACTCCAGGTGCCCGGGTAAGGAGCCCCCAAGTGCATCGCTGGCGGCGTTCCGGACGTCCCGCGGATTGCAGTAGCGCCAACTTCGATCAGGTGGCCTGGCGTGATGTTGATCGTCTGCTTAAATGACGCATACTGATTGTTGCCGATCGGATTGATGCGCAGGACGCCATTCGACACGGCTCCGGTCGTGTCTGCGTTGATCGGAACCCATGGCGCAACCGTTGACCCTGAAAAATCGCCATTGGCCGCCAGGTTTACCCCTGCGCTCGCGACGGTCCCGACATAAGTGGCCCGCGGAGTCGACGGCGGCGGCGTCGGCCCCGGCCCTCCCACCACGATCGCCGGATCCTTGAATACCCGAATCTCGGTCAGCACCAGCTCGACCGGCGACGGCGAATTCGGCCCCGTGTTGGAAATGAAACCCGTATTGTTGCTGACCGCGACGTTGACGTGCAGCTGGACCGGGCCATTGCCGACGTTCGGCGTCTCCCACAGCTTGACGCCGTCGAACCACAGCTCGCTCGTCGTGTTTGTTCGGCGCATGCCCCACGTGTGCGGCGCATCGATCCGCCCACTGTTGGGCAACGGCAGCCAGATTCCGTTTACATTGACCGGACTACTGTACTGGGTGACCAATTCCGGCGGGTTGTGCTGGTTCGGGAACATCTCGGTCGGCCGATTCCCGTCGAGCTCGATGTCCAGCTCGTACAACGGGTTGTCGGGGTTCGAGAACAGCCATAAACCTGTCCAGAATCCAGACCCGATCGGGGCGGTCATGTCGATCTCGACCCACCCATACGGCTCGAGCCAGACCGGCTCCGTCGTGAAGCAGCCTGAAACCCATGTGCGCTCGATGAACGGCCCGGACCCGTTGTGCTGGCTCGTCAGGTGCGGCAGCAGATCGGCCGGCGACCGGGCGGCAATGATCCGGTAATCGTTCTGCGTGCGCTTGTGCGTGCGGATCGGCAAAATGAATGGCGCGGGCGGTGTGCCGCGCATTGATTCGGCCAGGTAATACTGCGGCTCGCGGTTGATCGCGATCGCCTCGCCCCATGGGAATTCGCGCTTCAGACCCGCCATGTGTTTTGGCGTGAACCGATGGGTGAGTGTGTGAGGAACGGCGCCAGCGCCCAGCGGCTGCAGCGTGTCGCCGGTCACTTGTGCTTGCGTCAGCAGCACCACCATCGACGTTGGGGCGTCGCCGCATCCGTTGTCCATGATCATCTGAAACGTGAGGTCGGCAAGGAAATTGGCCGGCGCCTGGTAGCTGATCGTGTCGCCGATCACGGTCACCCACGATGGCGCACCGATCAGAGAGACCGTCACGGACCTGTCGCTGACGAAGCCGAATTTGAATGACCCGGATGTACCGGGTTTGATCGTGCGAATAATCAACGATGGTCCCCTTTGAGACAGATGCGCTCGACACCGACCAGCAGGGCGATCGCGGCAATTGGCAGCAGGCCGTAGGGTGACCCGGCCAGCACTGCACCGATGCCACCGCCCAGAAACAGCGCCCGCCAGGCGGTGCAGTAGACGCACGAGCTCCCAAATGCATCAATCACTCGGACCATCATCTTGTCGTCTGTAGAGACGCGGCGCGTCCAGAACCGGTCCATCGCGTCATACGCGCGGCATAGCATCGTCACTGTGCTGCCTCCGAGATCATGTAGCGGTATTTCGCAGACACCGTCCGCGGCCCGAACATCCGGTGCCAGGTCGTGCAGTAGTGCTCTCGCACCACTTCGAGCGTCGCCTCACCGGTCGCTGCGTCGACCGGGTTGCGGAATGCGTAGCGAACTGTGCCGGGCGTCATGTGCGCCCGGTTTGCAATCTCTCTTGCCGGGATGTGCTCATACCAAACCCAGTCCACTGATCGCGATCGCGAATCCTGGACGAACAGGTTTTCGCGAACGTCGCAATTCAGATCGATCGATCGACTGCGATCGACGCTGGCCACGACCGTGGTTACCCGGCCGGGCGCAGCCGGCACCACGCTAACCACGCCACCGAATGACGTCGGGTCGACGTGTGCGATGTTGTATTGCTGCGTCCACCATGCGGCCATCACCGCCGTCATCAGCCAGGCGATCCAGTTGGCTTTGGGGCCGTTGACTCGCTCGATGCGCTTCACCGACGTGAGTACCACAGCTCGTATATTTTCGTCGCGGCCGTGAGCAAAAACGTCAGTACAGCGACGATGGGTGCGATCAATTTGAGTAGCGTGGACCTCATGTCTCTGCGCCATTTATCTCGCCTCGCTCGCCGTGTGATGTGCTCGTGAAGCTCGATCATTTCGTGCAGCCTGACCCGCTGGCTCTCTGTGACCTGCAGGGGTGCTTCGCTCCGGCGTTCGCGTTCCGTCATGCCACAATCCGCCACAGTTTTTTATTGGGTGAAATGATCCTGCAGTGGCGTGGTCGCAGACCATTGTCAGCTCGCCCCATTGCTCGTGATCGCCGCGGATGCGACGAATGACCATGTGATGTCGCTCGGTGTCCTGTGTCCGTCGGCCATCTGGGACACCAACACATCAAACCCGTCTGGCCGCAGGATCCCCGCGCTGGCCTGCGGTTTGATGCACGCGCACGCCGTGGGCTGTAGGCGCACCACGTAATCCGATGTCGGCTCCGGGACCGAGAACCGGACCCGGAACGTGCCGGCGCCAAGATGCTCGATCTGGGCGCCGCTTGAGTACGACAGACTCGCTCGAGGGCCCCAGACGCCGGACGCGATCGTCCGCTCGTTCTCAACAGCCGGCGCCCTTGATCGCCCCATCAGGCGCTTGGCCAGGGCGGTGGCCAGGCTATCGACCATCGTGTCGTTGACCCGCGTCATTGAGCTCGCCTCGTCAGATCCAGAACCGATTGCAGGACGTTGGCGACCCGATCAAGCGTTGTCGGCCGGTCCGCCTTGCGTGGCACAAGCATCAGCGGTGGTGACCAGAAAATCACTTTGCGGCCGGAGATAAACCCATTGGCCTCGACCAGCACCGGCGCCCGGCCGGCAGCGAACTCGACGGCCATGCCGCCCGTCCACAGCTCGCGAACAATCCCGTTCCCGTACTCGAGGTGGTGCACCGCGTTGCCCGCCTCGACAATGTCGCCGTCCAACATGTACATGGTCAGATCCCCGTCATGGTCCCACTACGACCATCAGGCGACTGGGTGGTAATTCCAGGCGCGCCGGTTGAATACGGCTCTGGCTGATAGTCAGTAGTGGGGTCGTTGCTCCCCGGGTCGACTGGTAGTCCCAGCTGTCCGAGGAATGTGGCCATAGCGCGCTTGGCGACGTCGGTCGGTACCAGCGTCCCACCCTGCCCGTCTGGCAGCTGTGCGCCCTGAATGATTTGTGGCATCGCCTGGCCGATCTGCGCGGCCTGCAGCTCTCGCGCCATGGCGCCGAGTGCGCCTTGCGCATGCACCCGTGCATCGGCTTCGATGCTTGGGTCTTTGAGGTACACCAGGTTGTCGTGATACATGACCTGGATCACGGGTGAGATAACCCGATCGTCGTTGTTCTCAAGCCAGGACTGGATCCCTTTCGCCGCGGCTTGGTGGTGGACGATCGTCTGACCGAGAGTCGGGATCTGCGGACCAGCCGACGCACCGTAGGCGGCGAACGCGGGGATCCCACACTCGTGGTCAGCGAGCTGCAGATGGGCGTACAGCTGGGAATACAGCTGCGACCACAGTGGCGTGGCCTGGTGGAATTTGAGGCCCCGCTCACCGGTTGCCAGGCCGCCCGACATCACATGAGACCACGGGGCGAACGAGAACTGATCATTGTTCGCGAATGCCGCTTGCATCTGCTCGATTACCGGGCCGTGCGCCATAGCCTCACTCGCCTGGGTATACAAATCGAGGCGGTTCAGACGCCGTTGCCGGTAGTGCAACATCATGCCGATTGATGGGCCGGCCGGGCCATCGTTGCTCGCGACGTAGCTGGCTGACACATACGGGCGCTGGGCGTCGATGTAGGGCCTGGCATCGAACCACAGCAGGTGCCCATTGCAGACCTCGATCGTCACGCTCACCACCTCGTGATCGCTGACCGACAGCCCTGATGCGCCCGCCAGATCGGATCCGAGAATTTCGCCAACCATTCGAATGGTCGTGATGGTCCCGGAGCGCGGCTGACTCACTGACGCAGCCAGCGTATTGACCTCAGTGTTATCCGACATCCAGCCACTGCTCGATATCCCCGCGTTCGCGATGTCCGACAACAGCGCGTCGATCTCATCGGGCATTGCGTTGGGCGCACTGCGCATCTGATACAGATCGGCCATGCTGCGGTCGATCTGCTCGATGAAATAACTACCGTCCTGTGCAGTGAGGCAATCCGGCGCATGGAATGCGCGATCGACCGGGACGTGGCGGAACGTCCAGCCCTCCTCGCGCTTGCGCACAATCCGGGATCCTGACCAGGACCATTTGATCGTGTCACCACGCTCGACCGCCATGCAACCGAACGGGTACAGCGCTTGATCGAACAACATCGCCGAATAAGCGGTATGCCAACTGCCCTCAATCAGCTGGTCTTTGATGATCCGGGTGTGGCGCTTGCACGCTCGCGAAGCAATCTCATAATTGATCTGCCTTGCACGCTCTTTCTCGACCCGCATCAGATCCGTGAGCTGCGGCAAGATGTCGGTGCGAATCACCCGCATCGTCGGGTCGATCAACATCTCGGGTGTGGCACCAGAATCCGTCAGGCGCCTCACCAACTCCTGTTTGAATCGGGCCTTTGCCTGAGCTTCAAGATGCTCGGGCAGATCGGCGTCTGGTGTTGGTGCGAGGACGAACGGCGCGAACTTCTGATTGATGAACTGGTTTTTGCCCCAGGCCCAGGTTGCATTGACCTTCAGATGTATGAGCCCGAAATAGGCCTCCATGTTCGGGTACTGCTCAAGCTCGCTGGGTTCGTGGATCAGGTGGTACGCGCGGTGCATGCGCCCGATCCACGTATTGATCGACGCACCCATCACGTTGCAGCTCGATTTCCAGCTCGCGGCCTCGGCGTATCGGCTCATCACCAGATCGACGAGGGGGTTCTGTTCGACCGCTTCGGTCGGCTTTTTCTCGGTAGCGTCAGTAACGGCCATGCAGTACGCTCCGGATTGATGGTCTGGCGATCACGACGGGCGGCTCGTGCACCGCGAGGCGGTTCGGGAACTCGGCGCCGATGTCGAAGATGCGCGCCAGCGCATCGAGACCATCATCGTTTTCGGCGCCGGCCGGATAGATCGAGTACTCGAGCTCGACCCAGAGTCGCAGCGCTTGGTGGGCCATCTGCACCAACTTGCCTGGCACCTCGGCACCAGGGAACCAGATCCGGCCGGTTTTGAATGGCGCGACCAACCGCTGAATGCGCTGCGCCTTGGGCGTCTTGCCGCCGAGCTCGACGATGTCGAACCGGTACTGTTGCTGCTCCTGGATGTCCCGGATGTGTTGGATGTCCGACTGCATCCCGTACTGCTCGTAACCCACGGTCAACGGCTTGTACAGTCGGTGCAGGCCCATCAACATGCGCGTTCGCTCGACCAGGTCGTAACGCTCGCGGACAAAATCCAGCACGTAATAATTGCCGTCGTCGTGCAGGCCCAGCACCCAGATAGCGGTGTAATCCTCGCCATCCTGCTTGGTGCGCCCGCTCGCGGGGTCGACCAGGATGACGCGGACCATCGACTCGGCAGGAACCGGCCGCCGATACCAGCGCAGCCAGTCGCGCGAGAACCACGTGCCAACGCCCTCAAGGAATTCGGCACCGAACTCAGCGCGGAACGCGGCATCGGACATCTGCCCGCGCATCAGCTCGATCTCGTCGACGTCGATGTACGGGTTATTCCAGGACGGCTCCGTCCAGCTTTTCCACCCCGCCCGATACCATGGCGACGTCGGGTCGCCCATGCGGTGCAGGTGGTGGAAATAGTTCAGGCCATCAGGGCTGCTCGCGAAATACGCATCACCACCGTAATCGACCAGCGTCGGCATGATCGTCCGCTGCCAGGCTTTTTCCAGCCGCGTCGCAAACGCTGCCTCATCGACGATCGATCGATGGTATTTGCGGCCCCGACCGCTATTTGGATCCTTGTACAGCGTCCAAAAATCTAGCCTGCCGCCCGTGTGCAGTCGGATGTAGTGCAGCGATGCATCCTGTTTTGCTGAGATCGGCGCCAACGTGTTCGAGACATGGTCCCAGACCTCCTGGAACTGCGCTTGGCGGCCGACCCACCAACCGACCCGGCCACCATTGAGCAACGATCCTGGATCGTCCGGGTGTTTGCCGTCCAGCGCCAAGTCAGTCAGTAGATCGGTTTTTCCCCAGCGCCTCCCGCAATTGAGGACATTGAATCGGTCAGATTCATCGATGACCATCTGCTGTCGCGGATGACGCACAGGCAACACGATGTCATGGGATCGCTGCCGCTTGTTGCGCCGACTCACGTCGTCCTGGCCGCCGCTTTTGTTTCCGCGACGGTCGGTGCACGCTCACGAATCACACGGACTGTCATGCTCGATTCGCCGGACCATTTCGCTTTGTCAGTGTAACGCGGGCTCAGTCGCTCAGCACGCCATCGATAGAAGTCGGCCAAATTTTTTGCTGCAATCAGATCCTCTTTGATCGGCATGACCGTACGCAGCACCCGTTCAGCCCGCTGGACATCAATGTCCGCCGCCAGCTCGAGCGCCTGATCGAGCTCGGCCTGGCGCTCCGGGAATTTCCGCTCCCACCGATCCAACGTTGAGAGTGAGACCCCGACCGCTGTCGCGTAATCCTGGCGATACCTGGACGCCGCGCGCCACTCGAGGTATTCAGGCCATCGATTTTCCGACTCCAGCCGCTGGATGCTGCCGCGCGATTTACCGGACCGGTTCGGGGCCGGCGGTTTGACCTTGATCGCCAGCTCGGCCGCCGGGATCCCGCCGTCGAGCCACGCAAATCGATCGTCCGGGTCGCGGTCAGATGGTTTGAACCCTCTGCCGGCCGGTCGATCGTCGCCTGCAGGGGGGGGTGGCACGGGCGCCGGACCCGGACCCGGGTCAAACAGCAGCACCGGGTCGGTGTCGGGCATGAGGTCGCCTCAGATGGGTGTGAGTGTGGGCCAGTCGCCGCCGGTATATCCGAATGGGGCCGGCGGCTACTGGCTTAGCTCCGATACCACTGGAGCGACTGCGCTCTCACAAGTGTTTGGTCGCGGGGGCAGGACTCGAACCTGCGACCTCCTGGTTATGAGCCAGGCAACCTGCCACTGGTCTACCCCGCATAGGGTTGCTCGCTCGCCTGGACCGGAGGCTGTTGCGCAGCCTCCATTACGTCACCCTGCAACGGATCAGGTGGCGGGCGCCGCTTTCGGTGATGCCCCGATGGCATCGCGGCGATTGGGTGCGCGTCATGGGGCGAGCGAGCAATCGATGACGCCCGTAGGCGCGGAATCCGGAGATTCGACGGCCGAAATGGCCGTGTTCGGGTGCGATCGTATCTCGCGCGATGCGAAAACGTCAACCGATCGGCAACGGTTTATCAGTATTTCACATGGAACAATGTCCAGTAAACAGGACCGTCCTTCTAGGGTTTACGGCCAATTGTCGGTTATGGGCAACTGTTTGCGCAGGTCTCTTGCATTTGAGAACAGTATGCTGTACATTCTAAATCGTGTCATGTGGACACGGAACGGATCAGGAGAGTCAAGTGATCAACACGCAACTGGTATCGGCAGCCTGGGCAGGGACGTCATTCGACCCCGAACGGCGAGCGCAGCAAATGATCAACAACGAGGGGTGCGCAGAGTGAGCGCCGAACAGCGAACCGAGGAACCCAAAGACTCTATCGCCAGAGCGTTCGAACAATCTGCCGAGACACTTCAATCGACGCCCCTCCCAATGATGCGCGCAGAGAAACTGTTCGCGATATTCCGCGACTATGCCATCGACATCGTGGAGGAATACGACACCTCAACCGTTAGCCTTACGTTCTCCGACGGCAGCATCCTGTCGTATCGCAAAACAGAGGATGCGATCGCCAACAAGATCGAGGGGCTCGATGCCTACGAATTCGCCGCCACGGAAGGGGGCCGAGAATGA
>JACCDZ010402632.1_pt1 | contig 13518 bp, 14 predicted proteins | sample 7449551 | NCBI WGS metagenome assembly JACCDZ01 (sample SAMN15323452, study PRJNA562643) | freshwater metagenome | isolation source: river surface water | place: USA:Blue River Watershed | collected 2017-08-18
ATTCACATTTTTCCCCAGCAAACGTTGAAGAGCATTTTGAATTCAGTGCTGAAGGCAAAAAACGTATTATTTATGCTTTCATCGCTGGTTTAGCAGCTTTAGCGCTCGGTATTTACCTTTTATCAAAAGGTGAAGCTGGCGGACACGAAGTAGCGAATGCAGGACACGATGCAGTAAAAGCAGGACATGAAGCAGCAGGTGAACACCTTTCCGGTGGAGCCGTTTCACACCAAACAGGTGCCGAAGAACATTACGATTGGACAAATCGCATCTGGGCAAACGTATGGTTAAACGCTGTATTCTTCACAGGTATTGCTGTTGTAGGTATGTTCTTTGTTTCATTGCAATACCTAACTAAATCAGGATGGTCTTCAGTAATGAAACGTGTTCCTGAAGCTTTCCCTAAATTCTTATATATCTCATTGCCAATCTTGGCGGCGGTATTTTTATTCAAAGGAGATGTAATCTTCCACTGGATGCACCATGGGGTAACAGAAGTTGGAAGCGAAAACTATGATAAAATCATTGCCGGCAAATCTGGCTATTTGAATAAGAACTTCTTCTTAATTCGTTTAGTGGTATTCGGCGGATTGTGGATCCTTCTTTGGAACATGTTACGTAAAAAATCATTAGAAGAGGATTTGAACGGGGGAACTGAATACTTCACCCAATTAGTGAAAATCGGAACGGCGTTCATCGTAATCTTTGGTGCATCTAGCTCAATCTTTGCTTGGGACTGGGTCATGTCAATTGATACGCACTGGTTCTCTACGATGTTCGGTTGGTATATGTTCGCATCTTGGCACGTAACAACGTATGCAGTTATCGTATTAGCGATCTTGTACTTGAAGGACAAAGGCTTAATGGGCTATGTAAATGAGAACCACCTACACGATTTAGGTAAGTTTATGTTTGCATTCTCGATCTTCTGGTCATATGTATGGTTCGAACAATTCTTGTTGATTTACTATGCAAACTTACCTGAAGAAACAATCTATTTCTTAGAGCGATGGGAAGGACACAACAAAATTTACAAAACATCAGAAATTTTGATGGTAATTTTAAACTTCTTGCTACCCTTCTTAGTTCTAATGACACGTGATGCCAAGAGAACTCGTATTTTCTTAAAAATCGCCGCATTCTTAATCATTGCTGGTCACTATATTGACTTTTACCAAATGATTATGCCAGGTGTTTTAGGAAAACATGGAGGATATGGATTAGTTGAGTTCGGGATGGTAACTGTTTTTGCATCTGTTTTCATTTATGTGATCTCAGATGAGTTAACCAAAGCATCTTTGGTAGCAAAGAATCACCCATTCTTACCAGAGGCATTACATCACGATATTTAGTATTAAGCGATTACGATTTTAACAAATACACATATGAATTACCTAATTGGTCTTTTATCCATTGTTTTCTTCATCTTAGCAATCTCGGTGATTGTAAAAAGCATGAAGCTAAATAAAAACCTTGCACAAGGAGAAGACGAGTCTACAGCTTTAGACTCAAGTAACAATAGCAATGCCTATGGGATGCTAATCTTTTGGCTATTGGGAACTGTTGCAGGCGTTTGGTCATTTTTAGCATGTTTGCCAGATTTTCTTCCAGAAGCGTCTTCTAAGCACGGTCTAGATACTGATAAAATGTTCTGGACTTCCATGGCAGTTGTTACATTCGCGTTCTTTGTAACGAACACGTTGTTATTGTTTTTCGCATTCAAATACCGTTACAACAAAAACAGAAAAGCTACCTTCTATCCAGTAAACCATAAATTAGAATTGATTTGGACCGTGATTCCTGCAATTGTTATGGCAATTCTTGTATTCACAGGATGGAGAACTTGGAGAGACATTACATCACAAGCACCTAGCGATGCCGTAGTCATTGAAATCACGGGGCATCAATTCGGTTGGTATGTACGTTATGCTGGAAATGACGACAACCAATTAGGAAACTATAATTACAAATTGATCGATGAAACAAATAGCATCGGTATCGATTACACAGATAAGAATTCATTTGACGATTTTACAGCAACAGAACTTCACTTACCAAAAGGAAAGCCTGTTTTATTGAAAATTCACGCGCAAGATGTCTTGCACTCGGTGTATTTACCTTACCACCGTGTTAAGATGGACGCTGTACCAGGTATGCCAACTAAATTTTGGTTTACTCCTAACATCTCGACCGACGAGATGCGTGCGAAGATGAATAACAAAGACTTCAACTTTAAGTTAAACTGTACGGAGATCTGCGGACGTGGTCACTTCGGTATGGCAATTACAGTATTCGTGGATGAGCCGGAAGATTACAAGAAATGGTGTGCAGAGCAAAAACCATTCTTAGCGATGAATCCAGCTTATTTGGAAAAAGTTCCAGCAAATTTGAAGGCAAAAGCTAGCAAGTATATTCCTGCCGAGCCCATTGCTACCGATAGTACTGCAACAGCTGCAGCATTGTAATAAATTATAAAAGAACAGTAGAAAGAAAAATATACGAATATGTCAACTGCTACAACACACGCTGAAGAAGTTCACGCTCACACACATGATCATGATCACGAACACGAGCATCATGAGCCAAATTTTATTCAGAAGTATATCTTCTCTGAAGATCACAAAACAATTGCTAAACAATACCTTATCATGGGTATCTTATGGGCATTCGTAGGAGGATCATTATCCATTATGTTTCGTTTACAATTGGGTTTCCCAGAAATGCAATTGGATTGGTTACGTCCAATTTTAGGGGAATGGATTGACGAATCAGGTAAATTAGATAAAGAATTTTATTTGGCCTTAGTAACAATGCATGGTACCATCATGGTATTCTTTGTATTGACAGCAGGTTTGTCAGGTACATTCTCTAACTTTTTGATTCCATTGCAAATTGGTGCACGTGATATGGCCTCAGGATTCATTAACATGTTATCCTTCTGGTTCTTCTTTTTGTCATCAGCTGTGATGTTTTCATCCTTATTTATTGAAACAGGTCCAGCATCAGGCGGTTGGGTAATTTACCCTCCATTAAGTGCGTTGCCACAAGCAATGCCAGGTTCAGGCCTAGGAATGACATTGTGGTTAACATCCATGGCTTTCTTTATCGTATCATCATTGATGGGAGGTATTAACTACATCTGTACAATCATCAACTTACGTACGCGTGGTATGACATTCACGAAGATGCCATTGACAATCTGGTCATTCTTCTTCACGGCAATCTTAGGTTTGTTATCATTCCCTGTATTGTTATCGGCAGCTTTGTTATTGATTTTTGACCGTTCATTCGGAACTTCTTTCTACTTATCAGAAATCTATATCCAAGGTCAAGCGCTTCCAAACATGGGAGGTTCTCCAATCTTGTACCAGCACTTATTCTGGTTCTTGGGTCACCCAGAGGTATACATCGTATTGTTGCCAGCATTGGGTATGACATCTGAAGTTATTGCAACAAATGCACGTAAACCAATCTTCGGTTACCGTGCCATGATCGGTTCCATGATGGGAATTACCCTACTTGCCTTTATCGTATGGGCTCACCATATGTTCGTAACGGGTATGAATCCTTTCTTAGGATCTGTATTTATGTTCCTTACATTGATTATTGCAGTACCATCAGCGGTAAAAGCATTTAATTACATCACGACGCTATGGAAAGGTAATTTGATCTTTACTCCAGCGATGTTGTTCTCCATTGGTCTTGTATCCCTATTTATTTCAGGAGGTGTTACAGGTATCATTTTAGGAAACTCGGCATTGGATATCAACTTACACGATACGTACTTCGTTGTAGCTCACTTCCACCTAGTAATGGGATCAGCTTCATTCTTTGGATTGATGGCAGGGGTTTACCACTGGTATCCAAAGATGTTCGGTCGTATGATGAACAAGACCTTAGGTTACATTCACTTTTGGGCAACATTTGTAGGTGTTTATTGCGTATTCTTCCCAATGCACTATACAGGTATTGCTGGTTTCCCTCGTCGTTATTATTCATTTACGGCTTTAGGAAATGGACGTGAAGAAGCATTCACCGATTTGAACATGTTCATTTCGATTGCAGCTATCTTAACGTTCTCTGCACAAGCTATTTTCTTCTGGAACTTCTTCTATTCGATGTTCAAAGGCAAGAAGGCAACTCAAAACCCTTGGAACTCTACTACATTAGAGTGGACAACTCCTGTAGAAGTAGGACACGGAAACTGGCCAGGTGAAATTCCAGCAGTATACCGTTGGCCTTATGACTACTCGAAGCCAGGTGCTGAATCTGATTTCATTCCTCAAAACGTTCCATATTCTGCAACACCAGAATCTAACCTACCGGAGGAAAACGAAGAAATTGCAAATGAAAAAGCAATTGAAAGTTTATTGGCTTCGCAAAACGAGTCATATAACCGTTAATTAAAAAAATGCTTAAGGATGCATCGAAATGGTTTCATTTGGATGCATCCTTTTTTTAGCTACCTACATGTCATTCCAACGATTCGGTATTATCACATTAATTAGCTTATATGTCCTCATATTAGCGGGTGGTATCGTACGAAGCACAGGCTCTGGCATGGGATGTCCTGATTGGCCCAAATGCTTTGGTCAATACATTCCCCCTACACAAGCATCCGAATTGCCCTTCAATTACCAAGAAATTTACAAGGAAAAACTTCATGGGGAAGTGCTCTTTAACCCAACCAAAACTTGGATTGAATACATCAACCGATTAATTGGCGCATTAACCGGCCTATTCATGGCCATTACACTTGTATTATCCTTTAAAAAAGGAAGATCTGTATTTTTACCAACACTGGCCGCATTTCTACTCGTTATGGCAAATGCTGTACTAGGAAAATATGTTGTTGACTCGTTCCTATTACCCGGTGTCGTAACAATGCATATGCTGCTAACCACGGGAGTATTATTTTTCCTATTAAAAGCATTACAGACCGAGAAGCCTAAAATTGAATTAGCGCAATCACAACGCAAATGGATTGCCATCAATGCCATCATCATCTGCGTACAAATTTTATTGGGCACACAGGTTCGTGAAAACATGGATGAGGTGATACGTGCGCTTGGCGAAAACGGGAAGGACCAATGGATTGAAGCCTTAGATTTGGGTTATATCATTCACCGAACATTTTCCTGGGCTATTTTAATCAGTCATTATTTCCTTTGGAAAAATGTACAGTCTAGCGAACTAGCAAAAACGCATTATATCAAAGCATTCATTCTTTGCATCGGTTTATCCTTGATATCAGGCGTACTAATGGCCTATTTTGCTTTGCCATTAGGATCGCAACCCATTCACTTAGCTAGCTCATTGGTTTTATTTGGTCTTCACGTGCATGCGTGGTTAAAAACCCGAAGTATATGAACAAAATAAAACCCTATATCGCCTTATTAAAATCCCGATTATCCATGACAGTGGCGTTTTCGGGTACCTTTGGTTTTTTACTCGCACCTGTTGAGCATAAAGCGTTTGATATCATTTTGATCTCTTTGGGTGGCTTTTTACTGACCGGCGCTGCTAACATTGTAAATCAATTAAAAGAAATTGAATACGATAAATTGATGAAACGGACGGCTAAACGTCCACTTCCCACGCAGACATTAACGCCTCAAAACGCCCAAATTTATGGGCTCATTGTGGCAGCACTTGCGTTGGGTATATTAAGCTACTTTACCTGGAAAGCGGCAGCAATTGGCTTATTGTCTTATATCTTATACGGTTATGTGTATACGCCTCTAAAGCGCGTGGGGCCGATATCGGTATTCGTTGGAGCATTCCCCGGAGCATTTCCCCCAATGATTGGTTGGGTAGCCGCTACGCAACATTTTGGTTGGGAGCCGGGTATTCTATTTGCTATCCAATTTTTCTGGCAATTCCCACACTTTTGGGCCATTGCGTGGGTGGCAGATGCCGACTACAAAAAGGCAGGATTTCGTATGTTACCAAATGATGGTAAAAAAGATTTAAAAACGGCATTTACCATCATGATATATACGGTATTTTTAATCCCATTGGGTTTCTTACCGTACATGATGCATATGACTGGAATTACCTCCGCAATTATAACAATTGTGGCCGGTAGCTTGTTCTTAGGACAGACCTTTTACCTAATGATGAAACCAACAGACAAAGCAGCACGCTGGATGATGTTCGGTTCATTCATTTATTTATTATTAGTTCAAATCGCCTTTTTATTTGATAAAGCTTAAGTCATGAAAAAACCAGAAGAACTCCTCGCAGCCAATGAAACGCGTTCGGTCAATCCGAAAGTATTTACCATGTGGTTATTCATTGTTTCCATCATCATGTTGTTTGCCGCCTTCACGAGTGCATACTTGGTAAGAAAAGCGGAAGGCAACTGGGTAGAATTCGATTTGCCAAATTTGTTTTACTACAGCACGGTTGTCTTGCTTGGTAGCAGCGCATCTATGCATTTTGCATACCTGGCTGCAAAAAAAGACCAATTTAATGCACTTCGATTAAGTATTTCTATTACTTTTGTGCTCGGATTAGTATTCTTAATCATGCAATTTTACGGTTGGATCCAATTAGTGGAGAAGAACGTATTCTTTGTAGGAAATCCGTCAGGTTCTTTTGTTTATGTACTTTCAGGCCTACATGGGCTACATTTAATCTCGGGATTAATTGTATTATTGGTTGCTTTAGTGGCAGCTTTCCGACTGAAAATTAATGCAAAAGCATTGACCCAAATTAAGATTTGTACCACCTATTGGCATTTTTTGGATGCTTTATGGGTATATTTATTTTTATTTTTAGTTTTTAACAATTAAGCAATTACCGCATGTCAGTTGCACACACTGCCCCTGCTGTACCCGAAAACCTTTCATGGTCGGGTGGATCAGAACCTTTAAAAGCGAGTTACGGAAAATTAATGATGTGGTTTTTCCTCCTATCAGATACATTTACGTTCTCTGCCTTATTGATTACTTACGGAATGATCCGTTTCAGCCAACCTGCTTGGGAAGGAACTCCTGAAACATTCTATTTTTCAACGACGCATTGGCCTATTCCTGAAAAGGTATTCGAAGCGGTTCCATTTTTACATGGAATGTCTCTGCCTTTGGTATTCGTAGGTATTATGACTTTCATTTTGATCGCATCTTCAGTAACGATGGTGTTAGCTGTAGAAGCTGGACACCGTGGTGATCGCAAAGACGTTGAAAAATGGATGTTGTGGACAATCGTTGGTGGATTTACATTCTTAGGCTCTCAAGCTTGGGAGTGGACACACTTTATCCACGGTCCAGAGGATTTATCATTGGCGGCTAAGCAATTAGTTGATGGCGTAATTTCGCCTATTGAAGGAGCCAACTTGGTACGTAACCCATACGGCCCTCCAGCGTTTGCAGATTTATTCTTCTTTATTACAGGATTCCACGGAACACACGTATTCTCAGGCGTTATCTTGAATGTCTTGATATTCTTTAATGCTGCTACGGGAGTTTACGAGCGCAGAGGGCATTATGAAATGGTTGAGAAAGTTGGTCTTTACTGGCACTTTGTTGACTTGGTTTGGGTATTCGTATTTACCTTCTTCTATTTAGTATAATCATTATTCATTGATATTATGGCTCACGTAGCACACGAAACTTCTGAAAAAGAAATCGCCGCTCCAAACACCGGAGCAATTTGGAAAACATTTTGGATCTTATTGATCTTAACGGCAATTGAATTCGTTATCGCATTCACCATGCCAGCTAATACCTTACGTGTTGCTATTTTCTGCGGCATGACTATCGTAAAAGCATTTTATATCGTTGGTGAATTCATGCACTTAAAGCATGAAGTGAAATCATTAATTTGGATGATTTTAGTACCAACAATCTTCGTGGTATGGCTTTTAATAGCCTTGATCTACGAAGGCGGTCACATGTATTAGTCAAACCATTTTCCTTTTAGGAATTATGAATAAGAAGACAGGCATCTTATTAATTACATTAATAGTGCCTGTCTTTATCTTTTTAGGGCTAAAGACATTCGGTACTAACCACTACGAATTACCTCGTTTTATTCCTGCGATCGATTCTACGACGGGGGAAATTAAAATGGCCAAACGCTTAAATCCGCGCTGGAACGAGTCTGAACTCGATACGGTATTTCAAACGATACCAGCTTTCCAACTGACCGACGAAAATGGGAAGTCATTTTCATCGAAGAACTTACAAGGCAAAATATACGTTGCCAATTTCTTCTTTACCCGATGTGGAACAATTTGCCCCAAAATAACGTCACAAGTTAGTCGGGCAACGGACACCTTCAATCAAGACAAGGAAATTCATTTCATTTCTATTTCGGTTGACCCGAAATTTGACGAACCCGCTAAGCTCGCAGCATACGCGAAGCGATTTGAGGCAGATTCCACTCGATGGACCTTCTTAACGGGGGCTAAAAAAGAAATTTACCCATTAATCCTCAAGGGCTTTCATGTCCCTTTAGCAGATGCATCAGAATATGATGCCGCCATCAAAAACCCAGACGAAACATTTATCCATTCAGAACGTTTAGTATTGGTAGATAAAGCAGGTGTTATTCGAGGGTTCTACGATGGCACAGACAAAAAAGAGGTAGACCGCTTGATTATGGAAATCAAAGTATTGAAAAGCATTTATGCGACGGAATAAAATATGATTACACTAACGAAATCCCCGAAAAACAATTTGATCATCAATGTGATCTCCATCGCCATCCCCTTAGCGGTTGCAGGCTTATTATCCTTGCCAAGCAAATTACCTTTGGGTGATTGGACGAAGATTCTTCCACACTTGATTGGCATCATCAATAGCACGACAGCCTTGAGTTTAATCATTGGCTTGATAGCTGTTAAGAAAAAGAACATTGAGGGCCACCGTAAAGCGATGGGAGCAGCCGTATTACAAGGTGCCGTTTTCTTGGTTTTGTATATTTTATATCACGTTGCAAACGAATCCACAAAGTTTGGCGGCGAAGGGCTTATCAAAGGCATTTATTTGTTCTTACTTGCATCGCACATCGTCCTTTCCATTGGGGTTGTTCGCTTGGTACTTATGGCGCTCTATCATGCCTTAGCGGGCGATATTAACGCACACAAAAAAACAGTTAAGTGGGCCTATCCTATTTGGTTATATGTTTCGGTTTCAGGTGTCATTGTTTACCTCATGATTTCCCCTTACTATGTATAAGCGTATTTTCATATTCATTTGCCTATTGTTACTGATTCAACTGGATGTTGACGCCCAATGTGCCATGTGTCGCACAACAGTAGAAAGCACGGTTTCAAATGGCCGTTCCAATATCGCTACGGGTTTAAATACAGGTATTTTATACCTCTTAACAGCACCCTATTTATTAGTAGGAGCAGTCGCTTGGCTTTGGTTCAAACAAAGTAAGCAAGAGCAAAAAGAGCGTATTGCTAAATGGCAATTACGTCAGCGCGTTTCGCAATTGCTTAGCAAATCGAACTAATCCCAAATCGGGTATTGGGTTAATTTGATGGTTTCGCCAAAGAAAATCTGTGTCGATTTTTCAAAAGAGTCCGTATAATCCGACACGAAAAATTGGCGGGTGGCAGGGGCTTGAGAACCTACCAACAAATCAGACTTCGTTAAAATCTGTTTGATGGCTGCCGCAACAATCAAGGATGTATCGATTACCGGAATTTGTCCATGGTAATAGGCATCAATCTGTTTCTTGATTAAAGGGTAGTGTGTACATCCCAGGATCAAGCCTTCGATATTTGCCAAATCGCCGTGAGCCAGATACTCTTTAATGATTTGTTCCGAGATGTTATTATTGAAGAAGCCTTCTTCGATCATGGGTGCCAACAAAGGCGTCGCTAATGATTTTACCTGAATAGATTTACCTAGTGCTTCTGCCTTGGAGGCATAGATGCCCGAGTTGACTGTTTGTTTTGTGCCAATTAGGCCAATCGTTTTTTCAGCCCAGTTCTGGTCTAAATAATCAATGACGGGATCGATAACATTGACGACAATCGCTTTGGTCCCCACATAAGTTTTAACTAGATCGTAAGCGGCGGCAGAAGCTGAATTACAAGCAATGAGAATTAATTTGCATTGCTTCTCCATTAGGAAATTACAAATCTTCAAGGAATAGGCCTGAATGGCCGTCGCTGATTTGTCGCCATAAGGCAAATGTGCCGTATCACCGAAATATACGATATGTTCGTGCGGCATCAACTCAGTGATGGCATGCGCGAGCGTTAATCCGCCGATTCCACTATCAAAAATCCCAATGGGTGCTGCGTTTGGCATAGAAGTCTAATAAGGTGTAAAGAACGGAATTTTGGGATTCTTTTCAAACCCACGCAACCATTTTGACTTTTTAACCATCTTTACGTACAATTAACACTTTGTCAACTTTGCTAACACATTTACCCTCCGAAAACCTTGAGCAATCTTTGGTGCAGGCCTGTAAAAAACAGGACCGAAAGGGACAGCATGCGACATTTAATCGCTATTCGGGGAAAATGATGGCCGTGTGCCGAAGGTATTTAGGGAATGGCCCTGATGCGGAGGATGCGTTGATGGAAGGATTTATGAAAGTGTTTTCAAAAGTGGAAACTTTTAATGAGGCGGGGAGTTTTGAAGGGTGGATTCGTCGGATAGTCGTCAATGAATGTTTGATGAAGATCAGAAAACAAGGCGACGTTTTCACAAAAAACATTGAAGAGGCATGGGATGTGGGTGATCCTGCCGATGCCCTGATGCACCTTCGGACGGCAGAAATTGAAGCATTGATTGCGGAATTGCCTCCAGGCTATCGAACCATATTTAACTTGTATGCGATAGAGGGATATAGTCATGAAGAGATTGCGACATTAATAGGCATCTCTTCGGGGACATCAAAATCACAATTATCAAGAGCTCGGGCAATGATCCAGCAAAAAATAAAACGAATTGAATCATGAAAAAGCCAAATAATACTTCTTGGGAAGCGCTTGAAAAAGCTTGGCAAAAGCAAATTCAAGCACAAGAGTCGGATGTGCCTGAAAACATGTGGGAACGCATGGAGCAGCGCATGGACAAAAAAACCATACGGCCTCTTGGCTTCCGCATGACCCCATGGGTGTGGTCGGCCGCTGCCGTGTTAGCGCTGATTGTTGGGTTGAATTGGGAAAACAACGTCGATCTTCCCCAACATACAAAAGCCATAACGCAAACGGCAGGTTCTACGAAAAGGCTAAGCGCGAACACTCCGACACCCATTTTAGCAGCAGCGGCGCCCGTTTCGAAACCAACGACTAAACAGCCTGCTCAAAGCGAAGCCAATCAATTTGTCACGCCATCCTTCCAACAGCCCGTCATCATTCCACAGGAACAACAACCCGTGGTAGCGCAAGCGGCAAAATCACCAGATCAGCCTGAAGAGATATGGGTGCGAATTGATATCAACCCAATTGAAGAGACAGCAAGGCCAATTAGCGTAGCCCAGCAAGAAGATATACCTGTACTGACAAAAAAGAAAACCTTTGTGGGGCGCCTATTAAAACAAGTTAAACAAGTAGTTGCGGGTGAGCAGCTAAATTGGCAAGAATTAAAAGAGGGGAATCGGTCATTAGAAGACGGCATCCACCAAGTTGCAAATACCTATTATCGAACAGAACAAACCGTTAAACAAACATTTCAAATACAATGAGAACATTCATCTTCATCGTCCTAATGGGATTGGCACAACAGCTTTTGGGGAATAATAATCCAGACAGCTTATTATTGAAAATTGATAAACGAAATCAAACCATCTTGGGGGGGAAACAAAATAACAGTAAAACCCTAAGGGAAGAGTTAGAGCAAGTTTTCCAAAGTAAGGGCTTGGTACTAACCGATAGTTTGTGGCAAAATATTCGGACCGTTATCAGGACTGATTCGGAAGGCGACAGTAGCCTATCCGTTCAAATTGGGAAAAGTAAAGTCAAAATTGGTGTGATCAAATCGGGCGCTACCTACACCGGTCCACAAGAGACTTTCAAAATGACGTATCCCAATGACGATCGAAAGAAGATTGACATCAAAACGGATAGCTTAGGAAAGGCGCTAGTCATTCACAGTGATGGAAAAGAGGAAGTGCGCGTAGGGTGGAATGGGATACATGTGAAAGACGGGAAAGAAGAAGTGCATGTGGATTGGAATGGCGTACGTGTCAAAGAGGCGAATGGCGAAGAAACAAATGTGACCTGGGGCAAGGATTCGAAAAAAGATGATCAGAAAAACAAGAATAAAGACCTGTATCAGCGAAAAGGTTTTAATGTTTACCTAGGACTCAATGGCCTAACTGGAAAAATGCCTGAAAATGTAATTACGGTTTATCCGAGTCCCTACCTAAGTACTGATTCCGAATTAAAACCCTTGGGATCACGATTTGTGAGTCTAGATTTTTCTTCATCAGCGATGATCGCGCGAGGAAAGAAAAGTGCGCTTAAGGTGGGCTACGGTTTATCATTTGATTGGTATAATTTTATGTTTGATCACAACCGGGTCGTAAACAAGGCCGCTTCATCTACGAATTTCAAACCAATGTTCGATGTGCAGAACAATGAAATTGAATTAAGTAAAAACAAGCTGACTGTGTCATACATAACGTTACCGATCGTGCCGCATGTTGTATTTAGTAAACAGTCGGCAATACGCATGATTGGATTAGGGGGCTATGTAAGTTATCGTTTAGACAGTTGGACGAAAACCATTGAGGAAAAGACCGACAACTTATCCCGCATCGGGTCAAACTTCAATTTGAATCAGGTGCGTTATGGAGTGAAAGCCGAAGTTGCGTTGCGCCATGTAGGCGAGTTCTTCTTTAATTATGATTTGTCACCTGTATTCAAAAAGGATTTGGGGCCACAATTGACGGCATTTAGCTTCGGAATTAAACTTTAATAAAAAAATATCACATTTTTTTTGTCGAGAGCTTTGCGGAAATCAAAAAAGGAGCTACTTTTGCGAACTATTTCAGCAAAACGTTTCGCTGAATTAAAATGAAGGGGATATACCAGAGCGGCCAAATGGGGCAGACTGTAAATCTGCTGGTGAATGCCTACGGTGGTTCGAATCCATCTGTCCCCACATTTATTTATTGAATTTAGATTCTTTTTACAGGAGAATCTAGCCAGCGGGAGTAGCTCATTTGGTAGAGCGATAGCCTTCCAAGCTATAGGTGGCGGGTTCGAGCCCCGTCTCCCGCTCAGAATAAAGATGTTGCTTAGGAGAAAACCGCCTGAGGAATAGTTTTATTTGTGGTAAGTCAAACGAGACAAACCAAAATGGCCGCAAGGTTTTGCCTTTGTAGCTCAGTGGTAGAGCACTTCCTGGGTAAGGAAGAGGTCGGCAGTTCAATCCTGCTCAAAGGCTCTAGGCATGAAGCAAGGCCGAATTTGAATAAGTACAATTTGAAATTTTTTATAACTTAATTAAGAACTAAATAATCATGGCAAAAGAGAATTTTGACCGAAGTAAACCCCACGTTAACATTGGTACAATTGGCCACGTTGACCACGGTAAAACA
>JACCDZ011896514.1_pt1 | contig 13516 bp, 11 predicted proteins | sample 7449551 | NCBI WGS metagenome assembly JACCDZ01 (sample SAMN15323452, study PRJNA562643) | freshwater metagenome | isolation source: river surface water | place: USA:Blue River Watershed | collected 2017-08-18
AACGCCACCTACAACACCAACAAGTGATGAAGTTCCAACTTATGTAAAAGCATTATTGGATAAACTAGACGGAGTTACAAGTGATTTAGAGGCTTTAAAGACTGGTAAAATAATTGAAACAAAGAAGCAAACTGCATCTGAACTATTTTCTAAATCAGAAATCCTTAAAAATATTCCTGAAGTAATCCGTCCAAATTGGGTTAATAGAATTGATGTAAACTCTGAAACTCCATTTGAAGAACAAATTCAAGCCTTGGAAACAGAGTATTCGACTTTGGTTCAAGTTAATGCCGATAACAATCAATATGCGCCACCGGCAGGAAACGGTTCTGCCGATATTAAAGCAGACCAAGCGGTAATTGATAAAATGTTATCAGATGTTTAAAAAAGAAAGTCTAATCTAAAAAATTAAAGTTATGTCGGGAACTACCGCTAATTTAAACAACGTAGGGGATAATTTCGATACTTCAAATGACAGTATTGTAATTGTTAGCAATCTTGAAACTATTCCAGGAGGTAAAACTCTTGATGTTACAGGATTTACCCCTGATGTTATTCCAGCAGGACATCTTGTTATCGAAGAAACTGCTACTGGAATTTTAAAACCTATGCCAGTTTCAGGAACTGCATACGGTTCATTGCCAGCAAACCACGCCTACAAAGGTGTTGTGATCTCTAGTGTTTTGAAAACAAAACCTTTTGTCGGAATCATGATAAGAGGAACTGTAAACAGAAATGCTTCTAAGTATGCAATTGCATCTGTTTTAACGGCTGTCAGAGCAGCTCTTCCATTAATCCTTTTCAATAAAGACTAAGCCATGAATCAATCATTATTCGTACAGTTTCTAGCATATTTTAAATTGCTAGCAAAAACCATTGAAGAGAAAGTAAATGGTAAAAAAACAGAGTTAACATACTTGTACAAAGAAATGTTATCCGAAGAATTAAGCGTAGACTTACAATGGAAAAGTTTAACCGTAAACTCCAACATTGTTGCTGCCGATATCGTGGCTTTAGATTCTGCTTTGCCATTGAAAAAAAGAGACTCATTTGGAATAGCTTCTGGTGATATCCCTAAGATTGGATTAAAAATGCAATTAACAGAAAAGCAAATGTCAGACATTGACGTGTTAAAATCTCGCAATGTTGAAACATCTATTTTAGTTGATAAGGTTTTTGAAGACGCTAAGAAAGCAACAATGGGTATTCACGAGAAATTAGAGTTTATCTTCTTGCAAGGATTATCTACAGGGGTTGGGTTAGTAGAAGATGAAAACAACGTTGGAACAGGTATACGTGTTGATTATGGTTATTTAGCTGGTAATAAATTTGGTGCTTCTGTGAAGTGGTCAGATGTTAATGCTAAACCTATCGACGATATTAAACGTATAGTAAAAGAAGCAAGAGCAAAAGGCGACAATATCAAAGTATTGATGATGTCAGACGTTACTTTTGACAAACTTGCTGAAAACGAACAAACTCGTGAGAATTTTGCATTTAGTCAAAACTTTGTAGGAAGCAACATTCCAACTCCTGATTTAGAACAAGTAAATGGCTTAATGCAAAGAAAATTCGGTTTGACAATTGTTGTAGTTAACAGAACCGTAACAACTGAACGTGATGGCACTAGAACAGTTCATAGTCCTTGGGCGGTTGATAATGTCTTGTTCTTGACTTCTACTAAAGTAGGTAAATTGGCTTACGGAATTTTAGCTGAGGAAACTCGTAAATCACCAAAAGTGATGTATGAAAAATCAGGTTCATTTATCTTGTTGAAAAAATGGTCAACAGAAGAGCCTTTTGCGGAATTCACTTCTTCTCAAGCTTTGGCTTTACCTGTTATCAATAATGTTTCATCAATTTATTTATTGAATTGTGAAGAGGCTGATACTTCAACTCAAACAGAAGGTGATGCTAACTTTGCATACAAAGCGGTTAACTATACTAAAACTTCTGTAATTTCAGCTATCAACTTGGCTAAAGGTAAAACAGTTGCTAAAGCTTCTAATACTGATGCTGTTTTATTGAAATATGTAAATGAGTTGTCTGAAGAAGAAATCTTGGTATTTGAAGCTAACATTGTAGCAGCTTAATTATAATTTATGTATTCAGAAGAAATCATACAATCTTTAACTGAAAGAATTGGGTTTGGTTTACCAGTAGAGGATGGCTTCGCTTTAAACATAAGCGATGCCATCCAAAATGGTACTTCTGGACGCTTTTTTAAATCATTTCATTCCTTAGTTACTGTTGAAAACATAATAGCTGGAATTGAAAATAATCAACTAACAGAACAAGAATTTGAAGATATATTAATCGGGTACAGAAAAGCAGCAGTTTTAGAAATTTTAAATTTAATCATGGATCAACATCCTGATTACATTGCAAAAGACAGCTACGATGCTCTAATTACTGAAAATATTGTTTTGTTTGATAATGCAATTGGATATAAAGTAGGCATGATGATTATTGAAATGTTAATGACAACAAAAAGGAGCAATATAGTTGAGAGAAATGCTAAACTTTCTGTATCAAATTTAAAATTGGAGTTAGAAGGGTACAGAAATGATTCAGGTATATTGGTAGCACAAGGTTTGGTTCAAAAATTCCTTATCGCTATCAAATTAGCTCAAAATAAATTATTTCCATTTAAAATAATCGTTAAAGACGGTAATGCTTGGTAACTATGGTAAATTATAACACATATACATCACTCGGAATTGATACTAAAATCAAGTTTATTCAAGACGCCTTACATGATCATCTTGGATTTTCTAATGTTGATTTTTATGGACGTGTTCAAAAAAGTTTGAATAAAGATTCAAAGACATTCATTCCAGAGGTTCACGTTTCAAAATCAGAACGTAAAGAAGTGTATTATGATGATAAAAATGCACCAGGAGGAAATGTTTTTTTCGTTGAAGAAGATGATAAACATACTACCAAAGACGGTATTGTGTTTGTTGCAAAAGTTAAGATTGTCTTTATGTTGAATTTGGATAAATTATATCCAAACGCAACCAATAGAGCTGATACAGAAATACAAGATCACTGCTTAAAATTGACTAGAAGATTGAAAGTTTTAGATATTACAGCTGTTGAAAAAGGGCTCTCAAATGTTCTTAAAGGCTTTAATATTGAGAATGTAAAGTTACATGATATGCAACCTTACCACACCTTTTCAATTAATGGCGAGTTAAAATACATGTTTAATTGTAAAAACTAAATAAGATGGCAAAAGCTATTATAGAGTGCGCTCAAGCAGATGCACAAACATTAAATACAGGAGCTAAAGAGCAATGTTTAACCGCACCGGTTGTACGTCATGCCTTAGCTGAAACTTCTCAAGAATTTGCTACAGCTACCGCAGCTAAAACATTAGCAACTTGGAGAACGGCAGAAGCAAACAAAGAAATCATCCCATTATTTGAGATTGAAACTTTGGCTGTTGCTGATACAGAAGATACTTTCTACGAAGGAAGAAAGCGATATAAAACCAAAAATGGTAAAAAAATCAGAACTTTTGAATGTCACTTAGGTGCTTGTTCTCATAAAGCATTAGCTTCTTATCATAATAAGAAAATGCGTGTTTATGAGTTTACAGATGCTCAAGAAATAAAAGCATGTACCCCAGACGGCACAAAAGTTCGTGGTCAATTAGTAACTATTGAAGTTGGAAAAATGGTAGATGCTACCGATGAAAAACCACAATACACTCCAGTAACTTTGACTTACGAAGATTACAAAGAGTTCGAAAATGGTCCAGTAGTTTTAAAACCAACTTGGAGCCACATCGAGTTACAAGGTATTTTCGATATTGATTTAGCTTTAGTTTCTGCTTCTGCTACTTCAATCAAATTTACTGCTTCTGCTGGATGTTCTGGTGATGATGTAGTGAAAGTATTTGAAGATGCTGATGTTGTTTTTTTAGACGGAACAGGAGCTGCTCATACTCACTCATTTGTTGCTCCTGATGCTGACGGAGTTTATGAATTGACTGGTACTAGTTTTGCTAATGGATTTACCTTGAACTTGGACGGAGTGGTTCAGAAAACTGAAGCTACTTACGAAAGTACAGGTGCTTTGACTGTTTCAGGTATATCTTAATAATTTTAAGGTATGGCTAAAGCAACACGTAACCAGTATAAAGGAATTACGTTTGAAGAAAATTATAGTAGAACGTTTGACCAATTCAAAAAGGAATTTGAAAATACCCACGTATTTAAGAAAATTCCTGAAAAAGAAAGGCTTGTTGAGTTGAAAAAAGCGTTTAAAATCGCTACCAACACTCAATTAATAAAAAAGGAAGATATTTTGACTCCTGAAATATTAAAAGAGATTGAAAAAATTCAAGAAGAAGCTGTTAAAAAAGTTTAAATTAACTTATTGTAGAAGAGGACGTGTGATGTGTAAACATATTACAACGTCCTTTTTTTGTTAATAATCATGGCTACACTGAAAGAACAATTACAAAAAGCAAATCGACTTACTCCCGAAAAAGTAAATCAGGAGTTATTTGATTTTATCCGAAGTATTGAATCGGAATTGACTGCTTTAAACAAAAAGCAGCTAAACGAAGAATCAAAGGATATTTATGGTGATGCTATCGGTTTCTACTCCTATGCAACAGAAGTAATCACAAAAGGTGCTAAAAAGAAAGGAGAACCTTTCGACGCTAAAGACACAGGCGGTTTACTTGGTGGATTGTATGCCAAAATTCAAAACAACATGATTGTTTTTGGTTCAACTGATCCAAAGGTGGATTTGATTATGGATTCCGATAATTGGCTTTCAAAAGACTTGTTCGGGCTTAGTGATGAGAATTTAAACATGGTTATTGAGCAAAAATTAAAACCATTTGTATTACAACTTTACAGAAACACATTAGAGATATGATTTACGATTCATTAGAAATACTACCATACAAATTATTCATGCGAATAGTTGAAAATACAGCATTAATCAATCTTTTATCAACAAATAAAGATGAAGATGTTGAGGTTTTGAAACCTATTTGGCAGTCATTATTTGAGGAGTACAAGGAAATTTCACCCGAAAAGGAAGAAATGAAACTACTTCATTTGAAAAAAGAAATCGAATTCCTGGAATGCAAACACAAAGGAATTGCAGTTGCTTTAACTGCGCTAGATTTTGACTACAATCATGAACTTGTAGATATTCTTGTTGGTTATGGATATAAGTTATCGAAAGAAATGTATTACGATGATTTAAAGCGAATTGAACGCGAATCGGAAGGCTTATTAATGAAGGCTAAAAATATCAAAAAAAGACTTCCAAAAGAAGATGCCAATTCTGTTTCAACTAAAGTTACAATAGACCGAGTTTTTGCCTTTTATACTTCTGTATTGGGATATGATTTTGACTACAATACGGTTTCGGTTACTAAGGTTTTAGCTTTAAAAGAACAAGTAAATGCAAAACTAAAAAGCATTGAGGAACAAAACGAAAGAATTAAATCCACCAAATCTAAAAAATAAAGGATATGTCTGGAGGAACAATAACACGAAAAGACCTAATCACAGATGAAGGTCTTGAATTTGGAAAAGAATATGCTAAAAATATTCAAGTAGCTATTGATGCTAATAATGAATTAGTAGATTCTGCTAAGGCTTTAGCACAAGTTGCTACGGCTTATCAAAAAGCAAATAATTCTCAAGCCTTTATTACGGCAAAAAACGAGGAGAAACTCGCTTTACAAAGGGTTGAAAATGCAATTAAAGCCGAAGAAGCCGCTCTAAAAAGTGCGGAAAAAATAAAACAGGAAGCGTTAAGAACTAAAAAATTAGAACTTGATGCATTAGCAAAAGAAGAAGCTGCTAAAAAGAGAAATACCCAATTAAGCATTGAAGAGAGAGTTCAATTAGAAGCTAATAATAGAGCTCTAAAACAAGCAGCAAGAGAAAAGTTAGGATTAGTTTCTGCTTATGATAAATTGAATCGTTCGAGAACCGAAGCTAAAAATAGACTTCGCGACTTGATTGCAACTGAAAACGCATCAACTGAAGCTATAAAAAAGGCGCAAGCTGAATTTGATAAACTTGATGCAAAGGTTAAGCGTGCTGATAAAGCAGTTGGAGACTTTACTAAAAATGTAGGTAACTATCCAAAATTAAATGCTTTTGCAGGAGGTTTAAAAAACCTTGTCGGAGCTTTTGGTGTTGTTGGGGGTATTGCTGCTTTCGCTAATGTAGTTAAAGGAGCTGCTAAAATTGTCAGAGAATACGAAGCGGAAATAGTAAATTTAGCCGCAGTAGCTGGAAAATCAAGAAAAGACATAAAGCCTTTAGAGGATCAAATTAGAAGTGTTGCGAAAGTTTCTATTAACGGAGCTACCGAAATTGCAAAATTAGCGTCTGAATTAATAAAACTAGGGTCTTCGGAAGATGAGGTGATAGCTTTGTTAAAACCTATTGATGATTTATCAGTCGCTTTAAGAGCCACAGCAGAAGATGCTGCTGGATTGGTAAAAGGTTTACTTAACGCATACGGAGAAGGAGCAGACCAAGCCGCACGTTATACCGATGTTTTAGCTGCTGCAGCAAATAAAACTTCATTGGATTTTAACGGATTGCGAGATTCATTATCGTACTTAGCTCCAGTTGCAAAATCTTTAAATTTATCATTAGAAGAAACAACTTCTATTATCGGTATTTTGGCTGATAACAACATTAAAGCAGAAAGTGCTGGTCGTTTAATGGCTACATCTTTCACAAGATTAGCGACTAACGGAATGACTTTAAACCAAGCATTAGATCAAGTAAACAAAAAACAAGCCGAAGGTGCTGACCAATTAGAAATACTTGCTTTAGCTGGAAAATTATTTGGTGCTGAATCTGCAAAACTTGCATTGATTTTAGCCAATAATCGAGATAAAATGGCTGGTTTGAATGAAGAATTTAAAAATTCAAGAGGCAGTTTAGAAGAGTTGACTAATAAGCAATTACAAAGTTTAGATGCTCGATTAAAACAAGTTGATTCATCATGGGAAGATTTTATATTAAGTATCGAAGACGGTCAAGGGCTTATTGGAGCTTTTATTTCTGATTGGCTTGCTGGATTTTCAATGATGCTTGAATCGTTAACTAGATTAAACACTTCTTGGGATGAATTAAACGAAAAAGCAGAACAAGCGGGAAAAGCATCTGGATTGAAAAAATTTCAAGAATCAATTTCTAATTACAAAAAAGCTGGAACAACAGAAGCCGCTGCTTTAAGTTTAACATTACAGCAAGCGCAACTTGAACTATCTAAATTTCAAGGAGAACTTGACAAAGCAAATAGCAAACTTAAAGAATATGAAGGACAAAACTTTTTTGCAGGTGTTTTCGGAGGAGGTTATGATATGGTTCAGTTTTATAGTGAGGAAAAGGAGCGTCTTACTGCTGCAGTAGCCGCAAGAAAAGCAATTATTGATGCTGCTAATGAAAAACTAAATGGCTCTACAAAAGATGCTGCCGAAACTACCGAAAAAAAGATAACTGAATTAACAGATGAAGAAATAAAAAAGCGTCAATCATTACAGGAAAAAGCAAGATCTGAGTATTTAGCAAAACTAAAAAAGCAAGAAGACGAAATTTATGCTTTACACAAATTCAGATTAGATAGAAGTGCGGAACTGAATGATGAAATTACGGCAGATGAAAACGAATCTATTCAAGATAGAATTGATGCTTATCTCGAATCTGAACAATTAAAACTTTCTTCTTTAAACTTAACATTGGAACATGAATTAGTTTCAAATGCTTTGAGTTTAATAGACGCTAAAACCACATCTATTGAAAAAATGAAGTCAATAGAAAGTGAAGCTAAATTAAAAGCAAAACAGCTTTCCGACGGGGTGGTTTTGTCTGAAAACGCATCTAATGCCGAGAAATTAATCTATGAAAAGTACCTTGGAGAAAAAGAAGATTTAGGTAAAAAAGAAATTGCAGACAAGCAAAAAATTATTGATTCCATTGTTGCTATTGAGCAAAATAAAACTGATAAGCTATTACAACAACAAGACACTGAATTAAACGAAAAACTTTTAGCAGAAAATCAATATTTTCAAGAAGAATTAGATGCTTTAAAAGGTAATCAAAAAGCAATTGAAGATGCTACAAAAGACCATGAAGCAAGGGTTTTAAAAATCAAGAAAGAAGCTATAGAGGAAGGTTTAAGAGTAGAAATTGAAGCTACAAAAAAACTTCTTGAAAACTCTAATTTATCAGCTGATATTAAGGCAGGTCTTTTAAATAAGTTATCAAAACTAGAGCTTGATTTAAACCAAATTTCGGTCGATTCTACAATTAAAACAAATGAAAAAAATTTACTTTCAGAAAAAGAATACGCTGAAAGAATTGAAGAATTAACTCAAGAACTTAAGGGAGCTTTAATTGATTTAACCAATGCTTTATTTGATGCTAAAATTCAGAGAATTGATGAGGATATTGCTAAAAATGACCAATATTATGCTAGACAAATTGAATTAGCTGGTAATGATCAAAGACAAAAGGATTTACTTCAAAAAGAAGCAGATAAAAAGAAAGAAGAGCTTGAAAAGAAAAAGAAAAAGGAACAACAAAAGCAGGCTATTTTCAATAAAGCTTTAACGATAACTGAAATTGGTTTAAAAACTGCTCAAGCCGTTGTTGCTGCTTTAGCTGTTGGACCACCACAAGGTTACGTTTTTGCTGCTCTTTCAGCTGCTATTGGTGTAGCTCAATTAGCTGCTGCAATTGCAACTCCAATTCCTAAATATGAAAAAGGTACTAAAGGAAGACCTCACAAAGGAGGTCTTGCGGAAGTAGGGGAGAAAAGACCAGAGGTAATTAAGGAGCCTGGTAAAAATCCTTATATAGTTAGTAAGCCAACTATATTGGATTTACCAAAAGGAACAGAGGTAATTCCGTCTTTAAGCGAATGGGATAAAATGCAACGAGCTTCTATTATGGCCAGTCTTGATATGGAAGCAAACAAGGCTAAAAGCTATAAAGGGTCGGATGCTTTTAACGCCAGATATGATGCTGAACTACTAGAAGAGTTGAGAAGAAACACCGAAGCAACGAAGAAAAACAAGTCAAATGTAGTGGTTCAAAATAATATTGATTTAGGACACGAAATTTGGAAATTATCTAACATAAAATGGCATAACTAATGAGTGAGATTAATCAATCATATTTTGACAGAGTTAGATTCATATTACAAAATGATAATATAGGATCTATAATTATTGACGAACCTATAGGTTGGAATTCTGATGAAAAAGAGCTTACAAGACATAAGGATTATCATGGTATATTTCCAAAATTCTCAAATAATTTAAAATTCATTGGAAACGGATATGATTATTTAAAAACAATTAGAGATGTCTACGGAATTAACGCTCAGGTTATATTAGTAAAAGACGAGAAGCATCCAAAAACTGATGAATGGACACGTGCATACTCAGGTTATTTAGACATGTCTACTTATTCAACTGAGGATAATAAAATATCGCTAAAGTTTAATTCAGGTGGTTTGGAAGTTGAATTAAAGTCAAGAGAATCAGAATCTGTTGAAATAACAAGAACAAAAACATTAGACGGATTACCATTAGATCCTTTAAAAATAGAACAGGTTGAATTAGACGGAAGACGAATTTTTTTGAAATCAGTTTGGGAGGCTGATAATGCAAATAATGCCTCTCTTACTGTTTATTCAGACGATGGTAACACAAGGAGTGAATCTACAGGGTTTCCTTTGAAATTAATTAATAAGTCCCACGAAGAAGCTCAAAGTGTAATAAATCAATCATTAGGTAATGAAAATGAAGGAGAGACAGGAATGATGATATTGGCTAATTTTGATAGAGATAGAACTATAAGAGTGATTGGAAATGATGTGTCTTTTTTGCCAATAATTACGAAGAGTGATTGGAATTGGGCTTTCTTCAAAATATCTTTAGTTGTTTATGAAAATGGAATTGATTATGATATAAAAGAAAGGAGAACAATTTTTTGGGCTGATACCAATACTAATCATACTGGAGTAAATGTAAGTTTATTAGATTTTCAAAGAAGGGTTGGTTCTTTAAGTGGTAGTTATTATATAAATACGGGCAATAGATTTACAATTAATTTTGATGAAATTATAAATGTTGGTCAAGGTGAAAGTGTTGCTTTGGAGATTTTGATAAAATCAGATTTGAGAAACTTTGTTGCAGATAGGGCAAGATATTATGTAACCGTAAATGATGTTAAAGGAAATTTATTTGTAGAAGAAAATTCTTTCTTTGAAAAATCAATTTCAAAATGTGTTTTACCACACGAAGTGGCTGAAAGACTAATTGAAATATATACCAATAAAAAGGTTTTAAAATCAGATGTTTTAGGCAGAACAGATATTGGATATCCTGTTGACGGAAAAGCTTCTTTGGTTGGATTATCACATGGATTTTGGATTAGAGGATTTGATTCATTGCCTTTATCAACTGATGAAAATCAAAATCCATTCAAGCCATTAACGACATCATTGAAAGAATTTATGGAAAGTTATTCTGCAATGCACAATTTGGGAATGGGAATTGAAAATGATGGTTTTAAAGAGTTTGTTAGAATTGAAGAATTAGGATATTTCTATAATAGAAATACAACTATAAAGCTTCCAAATCAGGTAAAAAAAGTTAAAAGAACAGAAGCTGTAGACTATTATTATTCATCACTAGAAATTGGTTATGAAAAAGGTGGAGATTATGAAGAAGCTTTTGGTTTAGTGGAGTATAATGGTAAAAGCAAATTTTCTTCTATAATTAAAGTGATTAATAACACTTATATAAAAATAAGTAAATATCGTTCAGATAGTTATGGGGAAGAATTTGCAAGAAGAAAACCGAAATTAACACATGGAACAGAAGATACTAGATATGATACTGATATTTTCGCTAATGATTTAAAAAGGGATTCTTTTAGCAATATTTTCAAATTAAGAAAATGGGAAGACGATTTTGAACAATCTCCAAGTGGAACATTTTCTCCAGAAACTGCTTATAATTTAAGATTATCACCATTTAATTGTTTACTTCGTCATGGTTGGGTTATAGCATCAGGATTGACAAAATATTTGAGCGATTACATCAGATACACTTCTTCAACGGCAAATAGTTCTTTATCTACCAAATTAAGAACAGACTCAAGTTATTTGTTAGATCCTTTACATTCTATTTCAAATGGTAATGAATATTCAGAAAATGGAGATATAATAAACTTAGAACTTGGTAGGCCAAGATATGTTCCTGAATTCATTGAATTTGAGCACGAAGTTAATTTTGATATTAATCAACAATTAAACGGATTTAAAACAATATTTGGAAAAAAAATACCTAATATTTATGGAGCCGTAGAATTCATAAATGAATATGGAGAAAGAGAAAAAGGTTTTTTAATGAATTTAAAACCTAATGCTAAAGGTCAATGGAAATTACTTAAAACTTATTAATTATGGCAAATGCAAAAATTATTTTAACTTTTCACAATGATTTATTATTAAATCAAGGAATAGGATTTACAACAAAAGAGACTGGGAGTAATTTTTCTATCAATATGAGTTTTGTTTGGAAAAACTTAAGGGCTGGTTTTGGTCAAGTAACTATTGGAACTCCTGTTTTTGAAAGCGATGGTGAAAGATCTGCAATTAGTTTCGTAGAGGCTTTTAATTTAGATTGGAATTGGCAAGGTCTTCAATACAATGTTACTAGAAATGTAAATGTAGTAACTATTGAATGGAAATTTGGTAATAAGGAGTTCTCTGGATTTTTTTGTACTTCTGATATGAATACAAATCCGAAACCTCCAATTAATAGTGTTACGGCTGAAATATTTGCTGAAGATCCAGCAATAAATATTATAAATACAAATTTTCAACAGGCTACTAATAATGCTTGCCAAAATGTAAAAATTGTAGTTCAAACAAATATCAATATTAAAAATGTAATATCTCCTATAATTTCTAATAACATTAATAACAATACTTTTAGTTTTGATTATTTTAGAGGTCAAGAAACTACAATTACAGTTGAAGATTATAATGGCAATTTAAGTAATGTATTATGTATAATTCCTAGTATTTTATCACCTAATGATTTTAATTTACAATTAAATACTGGACCAGGAGTAACAACTTTAATTGCAGAAAATAATATTTCTCAAGGATTGATTTTCGAATATTCTTTAGATAATTTAGCATGGCAAACATCAAATACTTTTAGTGGATTAGCTGCAGGAAATTATACTTTATATGTTCGCGATCACTTGGGATGTTCTACTTCAAAAAATTTTGTAGTTGATGAGTATGGAATTCAAAACCCATATTTCTACATCAGTAAATCAAATAGCATTCGTTTTGCCAATAGAATTGATTTTGGTGATGCTGGGAACTATAAAAATGATGAAAATACTTTAAGTTGTGAAGTTGATGTAAAATTGCCATATCATGAAGTTCAATTTTTTCAAACTGCTGATGTTATTACAACTCAATTCAAATCTAATTACAAAACCAATACCGCAAAGGTAATTCGTGAAAATGGTAGCGAGGTTTCTATTCCAGTAATTAAAAAGAGCACTAATATAGTAAACAAAGATTCTAGAGATGCACGTAAGTATGATTTAGGATCTGGAAAAACTGGTGTTTATTTTACTTCTGGTAATGTTTATGATTTTGATACAGGTTTTCCTACTGGAGAAACACATTACTTGAATGGTGGACTTCCTATATGGGCAAAATCAGCAAATTATATTAAGGTAGGAGTAGAGTGGTTTATAATTGAGGATGTTTTATTTGATGAAAGTAAAAATGCCGAGATTATTGTTATTTCAAGTAATTATTCTGGTGCGGATGTTGCTGTAATTGCAGGAACTATTTATAACATTTTTGACTATGAAATTTATGAGTTTATTATTGATATGGTGAATTATATTGGAGAAAATATTCAAGTTGCAATTAAAGCCGAAGATGATAATTTCACTACCATAAATTTATTATCCGAAGATATTAGCGTTGAGGTAAAACATGAAGATGCTTTTGAGATTAACTATTGGAATGATGATAACACTGATATTTTTTACGCTACTGGAATAAAGCATAAAATTAGAATTCCTTATTTTAAACGTAATGGGGATGTTGATGATGATTCTGATAATTTAAAAACAGATGCAACTTCAATATTATTAAGTTCAGAATTATATGAAATTGATAAATTCATTTTTGAGCCAGTAACCAAAGAAATTTGGAGAAAGTTAATGATTGCTTTATCACATAAAAACGTTCTAATTAATGGAGTTGGTTATATTAAAGATTCTGATTTCGATACTGAAGGACCATTAGAAGACACAAATCTTTATGTTTTAACAGCTAAAATGGTTAAGACTGGAAATGTATATAATTCTCAAGCATCAGGAACGGTTGATTTTGATTCAACAAATGTTGAAGTACCAGGATTGATTGATATTGGTTTGGGTGGGTTCTTGAAATACTAATTATA
>JACCDZ011107838.1_pt1 | contig 13511 bp, 11 predicted proteins | sample 7449551 | NCBI WGS metagenome assembly JACCDZ01 (sample SAMN15323452, study PRJNA562643) | freshwater metagenome | isolation source: river surface water | place: USA:Blue River Watershed | collected 2017-08-18
GCGGTCGCCGCGGTCGCAGATGATCGCCACCATCACCGCATTCTCGGTCTCGCGCGCCAGCTTGAGCATGGCCGCCACCGCGCCGCCGGACGACACACCACAGAAGATGCCTTCCTCGCGCGCCAGACGGCGCATCATGTCCTCGGCCTCGGCCTGGGAGATGTCGAGGACGCGGTCGACCCGGCTGGCGTCGAAAATGCTCGGCAGGTACGCCTGCGGCCAGCGGCGGATGCCGGGGATGGCCGAACCGTCCTGCGGCTGCAGGCCGATGATCTCCACCGCCGGGTTCTGCTCCTTGAGGTAGCGCGAGGTGCCCATGATGGTACCGGTGGTGCCCATCGAGCTGATGAAGTGGGTGACGGCGCCCTGGGTCTGGCGCCAGATCTCCGGGCCGGTACTGCGGTAGTGCGCTTCGGGGTTGTCGCCGTTGGCGAACTGGTCGAGCACCTTGCCCTTGCCCTCGGCCTGCATGGCCAGGGCGAGGTCGCGCGCAACCTCCATGTTGTCCACCAGGATCAGCTCGGCGCCGTAGGCGCTCATCGCCGCCTTGCGCTCCTCGGTGGAGTTGCCGGGCATGATCAGGATCATCTTGTAACCCTTGATCGCCGCCGCCATCGCCAGGGCGATGCCGGTGTTGCCGCTGGTGGCTTCGATCAGCACATCGCCGGGCTGGATGTCACCGCGCAGCTCGGCGCGGGTGATCATCGACATGGCCGGGCGGTCCTTCACCGAGCCGGCCGGGTTGTTGCCTTCGAGCTTCACCAGCAGGTGATTGCGCTCGGTGCCGGGCAGGCGTTGCAGGCGGACCAGCGGGGTGTTGCCGATGCAGTCGGCGATGGTGGGAAACTGCAGGGTCATGGCGAAGCGGGCCATCCGTTCGTGAAACAGGTGCGCCATGATACCGGCAAACCGCCGCCGACCATAACGGCGCTACATGCCAGGCAACACTTGGCGCACTAACCGCCCGCCAGCCGGCAGAGCAGCCACACCAGCAGCGCCGGCCCCGGCCAGAGCAGCGCCAGGCGCGGCTGGTAGGGCAACAGCAGGACCAGGGCGAAGCCGGCCAGGCTGATCTGCCCGAACCAGCCCACCGGCCCCATGGCCCATCCCCAGGCCGCGACGCTGGCGGCAAAGCTGGCCGCCAGCAGCGCCCAGCCGAGCAGGCGCAAGGCGCGGCGCCGCCCGGGCGGCGGCAGACGCTGCCAGACCTGTTTGTAATGGCGCTCCAGGCCCTGGCACAGCGCAGCAATGCCGGCATAGGCGAGCAGCAGCCCGGCGAAGAAAGCGCTCAGCATCTCAGTTCACCTCCGCCAGCGGGCGCGCCGCCCGGCGCGACAGTGGCTGGGCGCCGCGCTGGCCGATCCGCCGCGCGGTCCAGGCCAGCAACAGGCCGATGCCCGCCGCCGTCAGTTCCAGCAGCAGGTGCCCGCTATCGGCCCAGGGCCGCTGCAGGGTCAGCGCACTGAGCAGTGGCAGCCCCAGGCACAGCAGCGCCGCGACACCGAGCTGTTCGCGCCAGGCCTGCAGGTGCGGGCGGCACCAGCCGTGCACCAGGCTCAGCGCCCAGAGCGCGAAGAACAGGCGCAGCTCCCAGCCGGCGCGCTGGGCCAGCTCTACCGGCAACAGGCGGTTGACCCAGAACAGGCCGATGCAGGCCAGCACCAGGCCGGCGACCACCGCGACATTGAGCCCCTCCACCAGGCGATGGCCGAAGTCCCCCGCCCTGCCCTCCACCAGGTACTTGCGCCGGCGCTTGACGGTGAACAGCACCAGCCCGCTGGCGATCATCGCGCTGCCGACCAGGCCGCAGAAGAAGTACAGCCAGCGCATCGGGTAGCCGCCGAACTGGGCGAAGTGCAGGCCGAACATCACCCGCTGGGTCAGCACCGTGGGGCGCAGCTGCGGCGGGCCGGCGAGCAGCGCGCCACTGACACCGTCGAACACCATGTTGTGGCCCTTGCTCAAGGCGATGCGGTTGCCCAGCACGCGGCGCACCTCGATGCGCGCATCGGCGCGGCCGGGGTGCTGGATGCTCAGACCGGCAAGCGGGCCCATGCGCTGCTCGGCCTGCTGCAGCAGCGGCGCGAGCGCCACCAGTGGCGCCGCTGGGGCGCGGCTGGGGCCATGGCTGTGCGGCGGCGCCTGGATCTGTTCCGCGAAGAAGGCTTCGGCATCGCCGTCGTACAGCGCCTGCAGCGCCGCCGGGACATAGATCAGGCCGAAGATGATCAGCCCGGTGTAGACGATCATCAGGTGGAACGGCATCAGCAGCACGCCGGCGGCGTTGTGCGCATCCAGCCAGGAGCGCTGGCCCTTGTTCGGGCGGAAGGTGAAGAACTCCTTGAACAGCTTCTTGTGGATGACGATGCCGCTGACCAGGGTTGCCAGGGTCGCCAGCGCCACCAGGCCGACCACCCAGATGCCGATCTGCCGCGGCAGGTTGAGGGTGTAGTGGAAGTGGAAGAAGAAGCTGCCACCGGCCGCCTCGCGCACCTTGAGCGGCTCTCCGGTGCGCGGATCGAGATCGGTGCTGATGCCGCGGCGGCGGTCGCCGGCGGTCACCCGCAGGCCCGGGTCACGTTCGCTGGGCAGGGCGATGTTCCACGCCCCGGCATCGGCGTGATGACGCTGCAGGTAGGCCAGCGCATGCTCGGCCGCCTGGGCGATCGGCACCTCCTGGCGCTGGATCTCCGGCTGCATCCAGTGGTCGATCTCATGGTCGAACACCGCCAGGCTGCCGGTGAGGAAGATGGCGAACAGCGGCCAGCCGAACAGCAGGCCGCCCCAGGTATGCAGCCAGGCCATGGCCTGGGTCAGGGTCCGTTTCTTCATCCCAGACGCTCCAGCAGTTGCGGCCAGAAGCCGATCAGCGCCAGCGGTATCGCCAGTGGCAGGCCCAGCCAGGCGCGCCAGGCATCGCGGGCGGCGAAAGCCCAGAGCACGGCCAGGGTGTAGACGACGAACATCGGCAGGCTGGCGACCAGCAGTGCGTCGATCCGCTCCAGCGGCAGCAGGCGTGCTAGGCAAGCGGTGAAGGCGTAGGTAAAGGCATAGCCACCGAACACGGCGGCCATGGCACGGGCAAACACGGCGTTCATCGACGGCCCTCCAGCGCTGCCAGGCCGGCGAGCAGGCGCAGGGCCGGACGCAGCGAAGCAGCCAGCATCGGCCCGTGGCCCAGGCCGGCGAACGCATGGAACTCGGCGTCCACTCCGGGCAGCGCATCCAGGCGCTCGGCCAGCCGTTGCGGCGCGTCCGCCGGCAATGCCGCCATCGCCCGGGCCCGCGCGGAATCGGCGGCAAGCTGCGCGCCCGACGGGCGCTCGTCGCTGCCGCGCAGGATCAGCAGCCGCGCCGCAGCCCCCGGAAAGTCGCGGTGACGCTGCAGCAACAGACCGGACTGCCACCACAGCGACGGGCTGGCGGCGATATAGAAGTGGAAGTCGGCCGGCGCGCTGAACAGGCTGTCGAGCACATACAGACCGCCCAGCGAGTGCCCCCACAGGCCCTGACGCGCCTCGTCCACGGCGACCCGGCGGGCCACCTCGGGGCGAATGCGCTGCACCAGCAGGGCGCGGAACGCCGCCGCGCCGCCGCTGGGCCGACCGCCCAGCATGGGGTCCGCAGCCCCCGGCCCGGCAGGCGGCGCGGGGGTGTAGTCGAACATGCGTGCGTCCAGGTCCAGGCGCTGCTCAGTGGCCGGGCCGATCAGCACCAGCAGCGGTGGCGTGCCCTGCTCCAGTTCGGCCAGCCAGTCCTCGCGCAGGGCGGCCAGGGCGGCATTGCCGTCGAGCAGGTAGAGCACCGGATAGCCGCTCGCCGGGGCGGCGCGCCGGGGAATGCCCAGGCGCACCCGGTAGTGGCGCTGGCCGTCGGCCGAGGCCAGCTCGAAGTGCTCGAAGCGGTAGTGGGCCGAGCCACGCTCGACCAGGGTGGCGCCGAGGTGCTGCTCGGCCGCGGGCCTGGCCAGGGCGACGGGCGCCAGCAGGCTCAGCAGGGCGAGCAATGCGGCGATCGGGGCACGCATGCGGATACCTCTCAAGGAAAGGCCCCGCCGAGCCTGAGCCGGGCGGAGCCGAAGGCCCGCCGCAACGGCGGGCAAGGAGCAAGGGCTGGATCAGAACGAGGCGGTGACCGACGCGAAATAGGCGCGCCCCGGCTCGTTGTAGGTGTTGGCACCGGCGTCGTTGGCGTTGCCTTCGCGGTAGATCTGCTTGTCGAGCAGGTTGCTGATGCCGACGCGCAGGCTGTAGTTCGAGTTGAACTCGTAACCGGCGCTGACACCGACCAGGCCATAGGGGTCGAGGTCCTGCTGCGCGTCCGCGTCGATCGCCTCACCGGTGCGGCGGTTCAGGCTTGGTGCCTCCTGCTTGCCGTAGTAGGTGCCGGTCAGTTGCAGCGACAGCTGCTGGGTCACCTGCCAGTCGAGGCTACTGTTGAGGGTGTATTCGGGAATCACGCTCAGCGGCTCGCCGGTCTGCTTGTCCTCGGACTCGAGCATGTAGGTGAAGTTGGTGTTCCACTCCAGCTGCGGGCTGAGCGCGACGAACAGGTTGCCTTCCACGCCCTCGACCACGGCCTCGTCGGTGTTCTCCCACTGCAGCACGCGGCGCCCGTTGCTCAGGCGGGTGATGTACTGGTTGCTGCCGACGATCTTGTTGCGATAGTCGTTGCGGAAATAGGTGGCGCTGGTACGCCAGCTGCCCTTGTCGAAGGCCAGACCGATTTCCTTGTTGATGCTGGTTTCCGGTTCGAGGTCCGGGTTGCCCACCAGGTAGCAGCCGCCGCTGTTGCTTTCGCTGGCATTGCAGCCGTTGCCGCGGCTGTACAGCAGGTAGCCGGGGTTGGACTGGTACAGGTTGGGCGTCTTGTAGGCCCGGGCGATACCGCCCTTCAGGGTCAGCTCGTCGGTCAGCTCGTGCGAGGCATTCAGGCTCGGGCTCCAGTTGCCGCCGTACTCTTCGTGGTCGTCGAAGCGCAGCCCGGGGGTGACGATGGTACGGTCGCCCAGCTGGATATTGTCCTCGGCGAACAGCGCGTAGCTGTGCGCGGTGGTCTTGGTCTGGTCACGGCTGAAGCCGGGGATATCGCCGCTGTTCGGGTCGAAGCTCTGCTCGCGCAGCGAGCCCGGATCGTTCAGCGACTCGTACAGGTACTCGCTGCCCAGGGTCAGCACCTGCTCGAGGCCGGCGCTCAGCGGCAGGTTGACCTCGGCGTTGGCGCGGGTGTTGCGCAGGCGCGACATGAAGGCCCCGGCGCCCTCGCTCGGCGCGCCCTCGGGGCCGCCGGCCAGGCCCTCGTTGAGGCGCCAGTTGCGCGTGTAGTCGTAGCTCAGCGAGGCCTTGGAGCTGCCCCAGTCGAAATCGCCCTTGTGGGTCAGCGCGTAGTTGCTGCGCTGCATCACGTTGGTTTCATGGCCGTACAGGCTGTTGATGAACTCGGGGTTGCCACCGCCGTTGTTGTTCATCGTGTCGCCGGCGTAGATGTTGCCCTGGCGGCTGTAGCCGGCTTCCAGGTCGAGGCTCTGCTCGGGGTTCAGCTGCCAGCTGAGCAGCGCGTTGATGTCCTTGTTGCGCACGCCCTCGCGCCCGGAAACCAGGGCATCCTCGCTGGCCTGGTGCGCGGCGTTGATGTCGGCATCGTCGGCGTCGGTGGTGCTGGCGCCACCGTACAGGCGGAAGGAGAACGCCTCGCCGAGCGGGCCGCTGAGGCTGAAGTTGGTGCGCTTGCTCATGCCCTCGGCATCGTCTTCCGGCAGCGAGGTGTAGGCGGTAATGGAGCCGCTGAGCTTGTCGCTCGGGCGCTTGGTGATGATGTTGACCACCCCGCCCATGGCTCCCGAGCCATAGCGCGCGGCGGCCGGGCCACGCAGGATCTCGATGCGCTCGACCTGCTCGGCCGGCACCCAGTTGGTCTCGCCGCGGGTATCGCGGTCGCCGTTCCAGCCATAGCGCACGGCATTGCGCGAGGTGGACGGCTGGCCGTCGATCAGGATCAGGGTGTTTTCCGGCCCCATGCCGCGCAGGTCGATCTGGCGGTTGTTGCCGCGATTGCCGCTGGTGCTGTTGCCGGTGAGGTTGACCCCGGGCTCGCGGCGGATGATCTCTGCCAGGTCGTTGGTCGGCGGCAGCTTGCGGATGTCCTCGGCGGTGATGATGGAAACGCCCGGCGCCTGCTTCAGCTCCTCCTCGGCGGTTCCCAGTACCTGGGTTTCCTGCAGCAGCACGGCCTGCTCGGCGGGCGCCGCGGCATCAGGCGCAGCCTGCAGCGAGGTGGCCGTGGCGGCCAGCAGGGCCAGGGACAGGTGACTCAAGGTGAATCGCGCGGACATCGATCAATCTCCTGAAGACAAGGACAGGCGCGGGAGAGGATCGAGGGCTGGCAGTGCCGAGGCGACCATGCTCCGCGCATGGAAATCGGCGCAAATGATATAAATTCCTATTTGTCAGTAAATCTAATTTACAAACTATACACTTGGCAGCCGCAAGCTCAGGCGCAGGCCTTGCGCCGCGTTCTCCGCCCACAGCTCGCCCCCCTGCATGCGCACGGCGCCACGGGCGATGGCCAGGCCCAGGCCGAAGCCCTCGCCGCCCGGACGCGCGGCACACAGCCGGGTGAACGGACGGAAGATGGTCTCCAGCTCCTGGGCGGGCACACCGCCGCCCTGGTCCTCGAGGTGCAGCAGCCAGTACGTGCCCTGCCGCTGCCCGTGCAGGCGCACCACCCCGTCCGCCGGCGAATGGCGGATGGCATTGCGCAGGATGTTTTCCAGCGCCTGGGCCAGGCCGTTGAGATGGCCAAGCACCCGGCACTCGGCGGGCAGCTCGCAGCGCAAGCGCGTGGCCTCCCAGCCGCTCTCGAAGCAGGCATCCTCGGCGAGCACGCCCCACAGGGCCGCCACATCGATTGTCTCCAGCGCCGGCTGGGGCCGCTCGGTGTCCAGCCAGACCAGCTCCAGGGTGTCGTCGACCAGGCGCTGCATGCACTGCACTTCGCGCTCCAGGCGCTGGCGCAGCACCTCCAGATCGCTGGCGCACTCGCCGGCCACGCGCAGGCGCGACAGTGGCGTGCGCAGCTCGTGCGACAGGTCGCGCAGCAGCTGGCGCTGATAGCTCACCGTGTGCTCCAGGCGCTCGGCCATGTGATCGAAGGCGCGGCCCAGGGCGCCCAGCTCGTCGTCGCGGCGGCTGACCTGGGGCGCCACGCGGGTGCTCAGATGGTCGCCGCGCAGGGCGTCGGCCTGCTCACGCAGGTGCTTGAGCGGTGCGATCAGCTGGCGGTAGATCAGCAGGCACAGCAGCAGCGCCAGCACGCCCGGCACCAGGCCATGCACCAGCAGCTGGGTCGCCAGGGTGAAGCCCGGCGGCAGCATGCGCTCCGGCAGCTCGATGGCCAGACGGCCGGCCTCCGGCGCCTCCGGGAACGGCACCAGCAGGCTGGGCAGGCCGATGCTGCGCTTGCTCATCGGCCAGTCGATGCGCCGCACGAAAGTCAGGCGTTCCAGCTCGGCCGCACTCAGCGCCTGGCTGGACAGCGAATGCAGGCCCGGCCCGAGCACCGCCACCCAGCCACTCTCGCGGCGGCGCATGTCCGCCAGCCAGGCATCGACGCCGTCGCGCCCAGCGGCACGCCAGGCCTGCTCGGCCTCGGCGGCGTAGCCCAGCAACTGGCGCTGGTCGTCGGCACGCAGGTAGTAGCCAAGCCGCTCGACGCTACCGCCCCAGTACCACACCAGCCAGACCATCAGCAGGCAGAAGCCCACCAGCAGCGCCGCCAGGCGCCAGAACAGCGAATGTCGGGACAGCACTCAGGCTTCCTCGCCACTGAACAGGTAGCCGCGTCCCCACACCGTCTCCAGGCGCCCGGCCAGATAGCCGACGGCCTGCAGCTTGCGGCGGATGTGGCTGACGTGCATGTCGAGCACGCGGTCGTGGGCCGAGAACGGGCGGTGCAATACCTGCTGATAAAGGAAGGCCTTGCTCAGCACCTCGCCCGGGTGCGCGGCGAGCAGCTCCAGCAGGCGGAATTCGGTGAGGGTCAGTTGCGCCCACTGTCCTTCGTGGCAGACATCGCCGCGCGATTCATCGAAGCGCAGGCCGCCATCCACCGCCGGCTCGTGGCGGCGGCGCTCATAGGCCACACGGCGGAGGATGGCGGCGATGCGCACTTCCAGTTCGGCCATGGCGAAGGGCTTGGGCAGATAGTCGTCGGCGCCCTGGCTGAAACCGGCGATGCGATCCTGCTCGGCGCCCAGGGCCGACATCAGGATCACCGGCACGCTGCGCCGGCAGCGCAGCTCGGCCAGCGCCTCGAGGCCGTTGCGCCCGGGCAGCAGGACATCCAGCAGCACCAGGTCGAACTCCTCGTTGCAGGCCTGTGCCAGTCCCAGCGCACCATCGTGCTGCAGAGTCACCGCAAAGCCGCATTGCGACAGGTGCTGCTGCAGATGGCTGGCCAGCAGGACATCGTCCTCGATGGCGAGGATGCGCGCCCCGGAATTCATGATAATCAGTGTCCGATGAGAATTAATCCTGACTATTCTGCCAAAACAGCCAGCAGATTCCCATCGAACGAATCGCTAAACTGCGGCTATCACCTGGATGGAGACTGCCGTGTTCAAGGACCTCGGGATCAAGGGCCGCGTCCTGCTGCTCACCCTGCTACCCACCAGCCTGCTGGCACTGGTGCTCGGCGGCTACTTCACCTGGATGCAGCTGGCCGAGCTGCGCAGCCAGTTGCACGAGCGTGGCGAGCTGATGGTCCAGCACCTGGCCCCGCTGGCCGCACCGGCCCTGGCCCGCGAGGATGCCGACCAGCTCAGGCGCCTGGCCGAGGAAACGCTGAACCAGCAGGATGTGCGCGCCGTCGGCTTCCTCTCCGCTGAACGCACGGCGCTGGCCAAGGCCGGCCCGAGCATGCTCAACGAGCCGCCGCAGGCTACCGTCGAGCCGCTGACCACCCGCAGCGGGCAGGACGCCACGCGCTTCCTGATGCCGGTGTTCGGCCGCCACCAGAGCCTGGCCGCCGAAGGCAGCAGCGAAGGCGCCGACCGCCTGCTGGGCTGGGTGGAGCTGGAAATCTCCCACCATCGCACCCTGCTGCAGGGCTACCGCAGCCTGTTCGCCAGCCTGCTGCTGATCGTTGCCGGCCTCAGCGTCACCGCCCTGCTCGCCCTGCGCATGAGCCGCTTCATCAACGATCCGCTGCGCAGCATCCAGCAGGGCGTCAACCAGCTCAAGGAAGGCCAGCTGGAGACCCGCCTGCCGCCGCTGGGCAACCCCGAGATGGACGAGCTGGCCGCCGGCATCAACCGCATGGCCGAGTCGCTGCAGAATGCCCAGGAAGAGCTGCAGCACAGCATCGACCAGGCCACCGAGGACGTGCGGCAGAACCTGGAGACCATCGAGATCCAGAACATCGAGCTGGACCTGGCGCGCAAGGAGGCCCTGGAGGCCAGCCGCATCAAGTCCGAGTTCCTGGCCAACATGAGCCACGAGATCCGCACCCCGCTCAATGGCATCCTCGGCTTCACCGGCCTGCTGCAGAAGAGCGACCTGACCCCGCGCCAACAGGACTATCTGGGCACCATCGAGAAATCCGCCGAGAGCCTGCTGGGGATCATCAACGAGGTGCTCGACTTCTCCAAGATCGAAGCCGGCAAGCTGGTGCTGGAGAACATCCCGTTCAACCTGCGCGACCTGATCCAGGACTGCCTGACCATCCTCGCCCCCGCCGCTCACGACAAGCAGCTGGAGCTGGTCAGCCTGATCTACCGCGACACCCCGCTGGCCCTGCAGGGCGACCCGCTGCGCCTGAAACAGGTGCTGACCAACCTGGTGAGCAACGCCATCAAGTTCACCCGCGAGGGCACCATCGCCGTGCGCGCCATGGTCGAGGATGAAAGCGACGACCGCGCGCAGCTGCGCATCAGCGTGCAGGACACCGGCGTCGGCCTTTCCGACGAGGACCTGCGCGCGCTGTTCCAGGCCTTCAGCCAGGCCGACAACTCGCTGAGCCGCCAGGCCGGCGGCACCGGCCTCGGCCTGGTGATTTCCAAACGCCTGATCGAGCAGATGGGCGGCGAGATCGGCGTCGACAGCAACCCCGGCAGCGGCTCGGAATTCTGGATCAGCCTGACCCTGCCCAAGGCCCGCGACGATGGCGACGACCTGCCGCGCGCACCGCTGCAGGGGCGCCGCGTGGCGATGCTGGAAAGCCACGAGCTGGCCCGTCAGGCGCTGCAGCACCAGCTGCAGGACTGCAGCCTGGAGGTGCAGGAATTCACCAGCCTCGACCCGTTGCTGGAGCAGGTCGCACGCCAGCGCGACGCCGGCCAGCCGATCGAGCTGGCCGTGCTCGGGGTCAACCTGCAGGAGCTGCCGCCGGAGCAGCTCGGCCAGCGCCTGTGGGAGCTCGATCGCCTGGGCTGCAAGACCCTGGTGCTCTGCCCCACCACCGAACAGGCGCTCTATCACGAAGCGCTGCCCGACACCCACCTGCAGCTGCAGGCCAAGCCGGCCTGCACGCGCAAACTGCTGCGCGCCCTCGGTGAGCTGGTCAGCCCGCGCCCGTTCAAGGTCGAGGCCCCCGCCCCGCTGACCAGCCGCGCGCCACGCCTGCTGTGCGTCGACGACAACCCGGCCAACCTGCTGCTGGTGCAGACTCTGCTCAGCGATATGGGCGCCGAGGTGGTGGCGGTGGACAGTGGCTATGCCGCCGTCGAGGCAGTGCAGCAGCACAGCTTCGACCTGGTGTTCATGGACGTGCAGATGCCCGGCATGGACGGTCGCCAGGCCACCGAGGCGATCCGCCTGTGGGAACAGGAGCGCGAGCGCAGCCCGCTGCCGATTGTCGCCCTCACCGCCCATGCGCTGGCCAACGAGAAACGTGCCCTGCTGCAAGGCGGCATGGACGACTACCTGACCAAGCCGATCAACGAACGGCAACTGGCCCAGGTGGTGCTCAAGTGGACCGGCCTGGCCCTGCGCAACCATGCCCAGCCCGCACCCGCCGCAGCGGTCAGCAGTGCCAGCCTGCGCGTACTGGATGCCGAGGAAGGACTGCGCCTGGCCGCCGGCAAGGCGGATCTCGCCAGCGACATGCTGAACATGCTGCTGGCCGGCCTGCCCGCCGACCGCCAGGCCATCCGCCAGGCCCGCGAGAGCGGCGAACGCGGCGCCCTGATCGAGCGCGTACACCGCCTGCACGGCGCCACCCGCTACTGCGGCGTACCGCAGCTGCGCGCCGCCTGCCAGCGCAGTGAAACCCTGCTCAAGCAGGACGACCCGATGGCCCAGGCGGCCCTCGATGAACTGGACGCGGCCATCGCCCGGCTCGCCGAAGAAGCCACGGTCAGCGCCTGAGGAGTTCCGATGAATATCATCCTGTTCAGCAGCAAACCCTACGACCGCGCCAGCTTCCAGGCCCTGGCGTTGCCGGGCGACTGGCAGCTGCAGTTCCAGGACTGCCTGCTGACCGCGGACACCGCCGCCCTGGCGGAAGGCTGCGAGGTGGTCTGCGCCTTTATCAACGACAACCTGTCCGCGCCGGTACTGGAGCGCCTGGCCGCCGGCGGCACGCGGCTGATCGCCCTGCGCTCGGCCGGCTACAACCACGTCGACCTCAAGGCCGCCGAACGCCTGGGGCTGGCGGTGGTACGGGTGCCGGCCTATTCGCCGCACGCGGTGGCCGAGCACGCGGTGGCGCTGATCCTGGCGCTCAACCGGCGCATCCACCGCGCCTTCAACCGCACCCGCGAGGGCGACTTCTCGCTGCACGGGCTGACCGGCTTCGACCTGCACGGCAAGACGGTCGGCGTGGTCGGCGCCGGCAAGATCGGCCAGGCCTTCGCCGGCATCATGGCCGGCTTCGGCTGCCGGGTGCTGGTCTACGACCCCTATCCGGTGGCCGAACTGGCGAGCTTCGGCGGCCACCAGGTCACCCTCAACCACCTGATCGCGGAGAGCGACATCATCAGCCTGCACTGCCCCTTGAACGAGGGCAGCCGCCACCTGATCGACAACGCCCGCCTGGCGCAGATGAAGCGCGGCGCCATGCTGATCAACACCGGCCGCGGCGCGCTGGTCGATACGCCGGCGCTGATCGGCGCGCTGAAAAGCGGCCAGCTCGGCTACCTCGGTATCGACGTCTATGAAGAAGAAGCCGAGCTGTTCTTCGAGGACCGCTCCGACCTGCCATTGCAGGACGATGTGCTGGCGCGCCTGCTGACCTTCCCCAATGTCATCGTCACCGCCCACCAGGCCTTCCTGACGCACGAGGCGCTGGCCGCCATCGCCGGCACCACCCTCGACAACATCGCCGCCTGGGCCGCCGGCACGCCGGTCAACCGGGTGACATCTGCCGCGTGATAGCATCCCGCCCAGCTCAGGAGGCTGCATGACCACCCACGATTTCCGCTACACCCTGCTCAACCCGCAACACACCCTGACCGAATGCCGCGCCCTGGCACCGGGCCGCTACCAGGTGACCGGTAACGGCGGCGCCGTGCAGGCTGGCGACACCCTGCTGGTGACCCTCAAGGGCAGCCGCGAGCTGTCCATGAGCCTGGCCGTGGAAAAAGTCCGCCATCTGATCAATCCGCCCGGCCAGTGGATGGCGGTGGCCACTGGCCCGGCATTCCGCGAACTGGCGATCCATACTTGGCAGGTCGATTGCGATGCCTGCGGCAAGCGCATCGACCTGGAATTCGCCGTCGACGCCAGCCTCGGCACCAAGGCCCAGGCACCGGCAGCCGAGGCACGCCTGGCCGAACTGGGCTGGGCCAGCCGCGGCGGCAAGCACTTCTGCCCTGCCTGCAAGGAACAAAGCACATGAAGCATGCCCTGGTTCCCGCCCTGTTCGCCGCCACCCTCAGCGGCTGCGCCAGCGACCCGGTCCAGCTGGAAAACGACACGACCTACCGCGTGGAATGGATCGGCGAGCGCCCGCTGATCGACCGCAGCCACCTCACCATCACCCTCGGCGAGGACGGCCGCGCCTATGGCAGCGCCGGCTGCAACCACTGGTTCGCCAGCTACCGCCGTGACGGCGACGCGCTGCGCTTCGAGCAGCCCGGCGCCACCCGCAAGCTGTGCGCGCCCGCACTGATGGAGCAGGAACAGCGCTTCCTCGAAGCCCTCGGCCAGGTGCAACGCTGGGACGTGTCCGGCATCGGCCAGCTGCGCCTGTGGCCGGCAGAGGGCAAGCCGATCCGGCTGTGGCCGGAAGAAGGCTGAACAACCCTCCGCGACGCCTTAGCGCGTAGCACGGATGCCATCCGCGACAACCGGCAACCGGCAACCGGCAACCGCGCATAAGTGCTGCTCGGCCGGCACGCTCTCTCGACACACCCCGCGGCATCCCCTCTCCCGTTTACGGGAGAGGGCTAGGGAGAGGGCTGGCCACATACCCTCTCCCCCGGCCCCTCTCCCACAAGTGGGAGAGGGGAGCTACAGCCCGGGATAACATCCAGACCGCTTATGCCCTACCCCTCGAACAGCTCCAGCTGCTCA
>JACCDZ010185538.1_pt1 | contig 13508 bp, 14 predicted proteins | sample 7449551 | NCBI WGS metagenome assembly JACCDZ01 (sample SAMN15323452, study PRJNA562643) | freshwater metagenome | isolation source: river surface water | place: USA:Blue River Watershed | collected 2017-08-18
CATCCATGATACGACCGAGGGTGGCAGCGCCAACCGGTACCGAAATCGGTGCGCCGGTATTGGTGATCGCCATGCCACGCTTCAGGCCGTCAGAGCTACCCATCGCGATGGTACGCACGACGCCGTCACCCAGCTGCTGCTGGACTTCAAGCGTCAGATCTGCGTCAACCAGCTTCAGGGCATCATAAATCTTTGGCATGGCGTCGCGCGGGAATTCCACGTCAACCACCGGGCCAATGATTTGTACGATTTTGCCTTGGCTCATTATCGGTTCCTAACTCAATAAACTTTTACAGTCCTGCGACGGTTATACCGCAGCGGCACCAGACACGATTTCAGACAGTTCTTTGGTAATCGCTGCCTGACGCGACTTGTTGTACACAAGGCGCAGTTGCTTGATGGCATTACCGGCGTTATCTGTTGCGGCCTTCATCGCTACCATACGGGCAGCTTGTTCGGACGCCATGTTTTCGGCCACAGCCTGATACACGACAGATTCCAGGTAACGCTTCACCAGGAACTCCATGACTTCCGGTGCACTTGGCTCGTACACGTAATCCCACGAGTGGGCGTGCTCGACAACCATGTGCTCTTCGGTCAGAGGCAGCAACTGTTCCAGCGCCGGCTCCTGTTTCATCGTATTGATGAAGCGGGAGTACACGATGTAAACCGCATCCAGTTCGCCTTCAGCGTACTGTTTCAACAGCACTGTAAGCGGGCCGATCAGTTTTTCCATCTTGGGCACATCGCCCAGATGAACCGCACTTGCCACAACGTTCAGCTTGGCACGCTGGCAGGCTGCCAGGCCTTTCTGGCCCAGAGCGCAGGCTTGAATTTCAACGCCTTGCTCTTGCAGCGTGTTTACCTTGGCGTAGAAGCGCTTGAGAACGTTGGCGTTCAAGCCACCGCACAAGCCCTTGTCCGAGGTAACCACAATAATGCCTGCGCGCTTGATTTCGCTGCGACGGGCAAGCAGTGGGTGCTCCAGATCCGTATTGGCCGAAGCCAGGTGCGCCATAACAGCACGCACCTTCTCGGCGTAAGGACGGGCAGCGCGCATACGCTCTTGCGTTTTGCGCATCTTGGAGGTCGACACCATTTGCATAGCGCGGGTGATCTTCTGCGTGTTTTGCACGCTTCGGATCTTGGTGAGAATCTCTTTACCGACTGCCATATCCTGAACCTTTCTTTAACTCGAGGTATCCGAAAGACCCAGATTAGAAGCTGTAGCCAGCCTTGAACGATTCGATCGCCTTGGCCAGTACTTTTTCGTTGTCGGCAGACAGATCACCGGAAGCGTCGGTAGCGGTCAGCACGTCTGCGTGATTAGCGCGAACGTATGCTAGGAACGCTGCTTCGAAAGCCAGGGCTTTCTTAACCGGTACGTCTTCGTAGTAACCCTTGTTCACGGACCACAGAGTCAGCGCCATTTCGGCGGTAGACAGGGTCGAGAACTGTTTCTGCTTCATCAGCTCGGTAACCACTTCACCGTGTTGCAGCTGCTTGCGGGTCGCCTCGTCCAGATCGGAAGCAAACTGCGAGAACGCAGCCAGTTCGCGGTACTGGGCCAGAGCCAGACGGATACCACCGCCCAGTTTCTTGATGACCTTGGTTTGAGCAGCGCCACCCACGCGGGATACCGAAATACCTGCGTTAATAGCAGGACGGATACCAGCGTTGAACAGGTCGGTTTCCAGGAAGATCTGACCGTCGGTAATGGAAATTACGTTGGTCGGAACGAAAGCGGAAACGTCACCAGCTTGGGTTTCGATGATTGGCAGAGCAGTCAGCGAACCGGTTTTGCCTTTAACAGCGCCGCCAGTCAGTTTTTCTACTTCGTCTTCGTTGATGCGGGAAGCGCGTTCCAGCAGACGGGAGTGCAGGTAGAAAACGTCGCCCGGGTAAGCTTCGCGGCCCGGTGGGCGGCGCAGCAGCAGGGAGATCTGACGGTAGGCTACGGCTTGTTTGGACAGATCGTCATAAACGATCAGTGCATCTTCACCGATATCGCGGAAGAATTCGCCCATAGCGCAGCCGGAGTACGGTGCGATGAACTGCAGTGCAGCCGCTTCGGAAGCAGTAGCAGCAACCACAATGGTGTGACCCATTGCGCCGTGCTCTTCCAGCTTGCGCACTACGTTGGCGATGGAGGACGCTTTCTGACCTACGGCTACGTAGATGCAGACAACGCCGGTGCCTTTCTGGTTCACGATGGCATCCAGTGCCACAGCGGTTTTACCAGTCTGACGGTCGCCAATGATCAGTTCACGCTGGCCGCGGCCAACCGGTACCATGGAGTCGATCGACTTCAGGCCGGTTTGCATTGGCTGCGAAACGGATTGACGGGCAATAACGCCCGGAGCAATCTTTTCGATCGGGGAAGTTGTGGACGCGTTGATCGGGCCTTTGCCATCGATCGGCTGACCCAGCGCGTTTACCACGCGGCCAACCAGCTCACGACCTACCGGCACTTCCAGAATACGGCCGGTACATTTAACTTCCTGACCTTCGGAGATGTGCTCGTACTCGCCCAGGATCACGGCACCTACGGAGTCACGCTCCAGGTTCATGGCCAGGCCAAAGGTGTTGCCCGAGAACTCGAGCATTTCACCCTGCATCACGTCTGTCAGGCCATGGATACGAACGATACCGTCGGTAACGGAGATCACAGTACCTTTGGTACGGGTCTCGGCACCTTCAGCCAGGTTCTGAATCTTCGCCTTGATCAGATCGCTGATTTCAGAGGGGTTCAACTGCATGATCTCTCCTAATTCTTGAGGCTTGCTGCCATTGCCTGCAGCTTGCCGCTCACCGACGCATCAATCACGTCGTCACCAACCAGTACTCGCAGGCCACCGATCAGCTCGGGGACAACACGCACTTCAATCCGTACGGTTTTGCCGTACTTCTTGGTAAGCGTGGCGATCAGGTCAGCTTGCTGGCTTTCGTCCATCGGGTAGGCGGACTCTACTTGAGCGTCCAGCACACCTTCGGCACGGGCCTTGAGGGCTTCAAACTGTTCGGCAATTTCAGGCAGCAGCGTCAGACGACGGTTTTCGATAAGGGTAACGATGAACTGTTTGATGTCATCATTCGCCTTGTCGCCCAGTACGTCCAAAAACAACGCCTCAATCTCTTGCGCGGTATGTTTCGGGTTCGTGACGACTTGCGTCACGTCCGGGTTCGCCACCATGGCAGCCAGCCACGCGAGCGCGTCAGACCACTTGGCTTGAGACTGCTGCTCGGTGGCAAGGCTGTATACCGCTTCGGCATAGGGCCTTGCTACGGTAATGAGTTCTGCCATGAGTTAATTAAAACTCCGCTTTGATGGAGGCTAACAGATCAGCGTGCTTGGCAGCGTCGATCTCTTTACGCAGGATCTTCTCTGCGCCGGCTACGGCCAGACCAGCTACCTGCTCGCGCAGGGCTTCCTTGGCACGCAACACTTCCTGATCGATCTGGGATTTGGCTTCGGTTACCAGCTTGGCACCTTCGGTGCGAGCGGCGTCCTTCGCCTCTTCCACGATCTGGTTGGCGCGCTTTTCAGCGGCCAGGATCAGCTCGGTAGCTTGTTGTTTAGCCTGACGAAGTTCGTCAGCAACACGCTTTTCGGCTGCTTCCAGATCCTGCTTGCCACGTTCTGCAGCGGCCAAGCCATCAGCAATACGCTTGGCACGCTCTTCCATCATGTTGGTAAGCGGAGGCCAAACAAACTTCATGGTGAACCATACCAGGATAGCGAAAGTGATCGCCTGGCCCAGTAGTGTTACGTTGAATTCCACGCTTGTTTTCCTCCAGTGTGGTTACGACAACAACCGTTTTCGCTTAAAAATTAAGCGCCAGCTTTCAGGGCAGCCAGAGCTGCAGACAGGAACGGGTTGTTGAAGGTATACAGCATAGCTACACCCACACCGATCATGGAGATGGCGTCCAGCAGACCAGCGATAATGAACAGCTTGGTTTGCAGAACCGGGATCAGTTCCGGCTGGCGAGCGGAGGACTCCAGGAACTTGCCGCCCAGAATGGCGAAGCCCAGAGCGGTACCGATAGCACCAAGGCCAATGATCAGAGCTGCAGCCAGAGCGGTCATCGACTGGATCTGAGAAACGAGAGCTTCCATTTAAATCTCCTAAAGACTAATGCAAGGATGGTTTGAGAAAAGGTACGAAAAAACTGCTAAAAATTAGTGCTTCTCTACTGCCAGGCTCAGGTACACGATGGTCAGCATCATGAACACGAAAGCCTGCAGGGTGATCACCAGAATGTGGAAGATCGCCCATGGTGCGCCCAGCAGCCACTGAGCACCCCACGGCAGCAGCGCGATCAGGATGAAGATCAGCTCGCCGGAGTACATGTTGCCGAACAAACGCAGAGACAGCGAAATCGGTTTGGCCAGCAGCTCAACCATTTGCAGGGCAAAGTTGGCCGGTGCCAGCAGGATGGTGCCTACCGGGCCACTGGCGTGGAACGGGGCAGTAAACAGTTCTTTGATCCAGCCGCCCAGACCTTTGGCGGAGATGGAGAAACCGATAATGCAGATCAGCACGGAAATGGACAGACCGAAGGTCACGTTCACGTCGGCAGACGGCACTACACGGAAGTAAACATGGTGAGGGTCAGCACCGAAGAAGGTGAAGCCGATCCACTGGGCAGCCATCGGAATCAGGTCAACCGGCAGCATGTCCATGGCGTTCATCAGGAACACCCAGCAGAAGATGGTCAGCGCCAGCGGAGCAATGACTTTGCTCTTGGCGTGGAAAATTTCTTTTACCTGGGTGTCGACCATCTCGACGATGGATTCGACAAACAGCTGCAGCTTGCCGGGGTTTTCCAGCTTGGCGTTGCGTGCCACGTAGGCAAACACACCGGCAAACAGGAAGCCGAGGATCAGGGAAACAGAGAAGCTGTCCACGTGCAGGCTGGAGAAACCACCTTCGTGCGAAGAGTTCCAGAATGTCAGGTGGTGCTTGATGTAATCAGTTGCGTTACTTGCCATCGCTTTATCTCAATTTTTAATCAGAAGCCCGAACCAGTAAGCGGAAGTGGCTGCTATGTAGCCGCCAAACAGACCCGCCACCGACAAATCCTTGAAAAAAGCGAGAGCACCACCAAATAACAAAAGAGTCAGCACAAATTTGACTGCTTCCGCCTTGTAATGCGCCCGCATCAATTCTGCAGGAGAAACCCTGTGCACCGCGCCAGCGATGTGCACGTAAGCCAGTGCCGGCAAGATGGCACACAGCCCGCCCATCAGTGCCGACACCGGAACATTGATCGTCGCGCCAGCAACCAGCAAGCTGATCACTACGGCTAGCAGGGTAAGCCTCACCTGCAGTCGAATTACGCGTTTGGCGTCCGGATTAGTCATGTACGGCACTTAAAAAATCGGTCGATTATAGGCTTGAGCTGACGAAAGCGTCAACTTCGGCACGTCGTCTGGATAATTGCGGCAAGCCGCTCAGCCGTTTGATTTTGCTTGCAGTTTTTCCAGCAAGCCATCCAGCTCTTCCAGACTTGCATAATCGATGATGACCTTGCCCTTACCCTTGCTGCCATGACGGAAGCTGACGCTCATGCCAAGCTTATCCGACAGCATCCCTGCCAGGCGCTCGATATCGGCGTCGCGCGGGGCGGCCACAGCCGCTTTGCGGCCAACCTTGGGCTCGGCCAGCGCTTGTACACGCTGCTCGACTTCACGCACGGAGAGCTGCTCGGCCACCACCGCCTGCGCCAGCGCCATTTGCTGCAACACCGGCAGCGGCAGCAATGCGCGGGCATGGCCCATTTCCAGCTGCCCCTCGTGTAGCATGGTTTGCAGCGGTGCAGGCAGGGCCAGCAGGCGCAGCAGGTTGCTGATGGCACTACGCGAGCGGCCCAGCGCATCGGCAGCCGCCTCATGCGTGAGGCCGAACTCCTCAATCAGACGCTTGATGCCCTTGGCTTCTTCCAGCGGGTCCAGCTGCTGGCGCTGGATATTCTCGATCAGGCCCATAGCCAGTGCCGACTGGTCGGCCACACTGCGCACCACCGCCGGGATGTCGGTGAGCCCGGCCAGCTGGCTGGCACGCCAGCGGCGTTCGCCGGCAATCAGTTCGTAGTCGCCCAAACCGATTTCACGTACCACGATGGGCTGAATCAGCCCCTGCGAGCGGATGGATGCGGCCAACTCTGCCAGTGCAGCTTCATCCATATGGCTGCGCGGCTGGTACTTGCCCGGGCGAATACTGCGTACAGGCAGCGTGGTCAGGCGTTCGTTGTCTGCTTCGACGGTGGAGAGGAGCGCGTCCAGGCCACGCCCGAGTCCTTTGAGTTTGGCCATATTAATGCTCGGTACTTGCGGTTTGCGGTTCGAGGCGGGCGATCAGTTCGGCCGCCAGGGTAAGGTAGGCTTGCGAGCCGCGGGCGGCACGGTCATACACGATGCCGGGCAGGCCGTGGCTGGGCGCCTCGGCCAGGCGGATATTACGCGGCACTACGGTATCGAAGACCTTGCCGCCAAAGTGGCGCGCCAGCTGTTCGGACACTTGCTGCGACAGGTTGCTGCGTGCATCGAACATGGTACGCAACAGCCCCATGATTTCGATGCGCGGATTCACCGCCGCGCGCACTTTGCGCAGGGTGTTCACCAGATCGGTCAGCCCTTCCAGCGCGTAGTACTCGCACACCATCGGGATCAACACCCCCTGCGCGGCCACCAGGCCGTTCAAGGTCAGCAGGTTCAGCGATGGCGGGCTGTCGATCAGTACGTAGTCGTAGTCGGCCGACACCAGTTCCAGCGCATTTTTCAGTCGCGCCTCGCGCGCCAGCTCTTGTACCAGCTCGATTTCGGCGGCCGACAGGTCGCGGTTGGCCGGCAGCACGTCATAACCGCCTTCTTTGGCTGGCTGGCGTACTTCTTCTACGGTGTGCTCGCCCATCAATACGTGGTACACCGACTTTTGCAAAGCACTCTTGTCGATGCCGCTACCCATGGTGGCGTTGCCCTGCGGGTCAAGGTCGACAATCAGTACGCGCCGGCCCTGCTCTACCAGGCTGGCAGCCAGATTCACGACAGTGGTGGTTTTACCCACCCCGCCCTTCTGGTTGGCCACAGCGATAATGCGGGCTGTCATTTTGCTACCACGCGTACCAGGTGGCGCTGTTCGGCATCCAGCCCCGGCACGTCCAGTTTTTTCACTTCGGCCACGGCAAAGTCTGCCGGCAGCTGGGCGATTTCTTCAAACGGGTAAACGCCTTTCATGGCGACAAACTGGCCATCTGCGGCCAACAGGTGGCGCGACAGCTTGACGAACTCGGCCAGCTCGGAGAAGGCGCGGCTGGTAATACGGTCGAATTTTTCTGCCGGCTGGTAAGCTTCTACGCGCTCGGTGATCACTTCCACGTTATCCAGCTTCAGCTCGATGACAGCCTGGCGCAGGAAGGTGGTTTTCTTGTGGTTGGCGTCCAGCACCACCACTTTCAGATCAGGGCGCGCAATCGCGGTAGGAATGCCCGGCATACCGCCACCCGAGCCCACGTCCAGCATGCGCGTGCCGCCGGCCAGCTGTGGCACCAGGGTCAGACTATCCAGCAAGTGGTAGCTCACCATGCGGTCTTTATCGCGAATGGCGGTGAGGTTGTAGGTCTGGTTCCACTTGGCCAGCAGGCCCAGATAGCCTTCCAGCAGGTCGATCTGTGCGTCGGACAAATCCAGGCCGATAGCGGCCAGGCCCTGGGTGAGTTCTGCGCGATGCGTCATGATGTTCGGAATACGGTGTGTAAGTTGACCCGATTGTAACGGGTATCAAAAACAAATGCGCCCCGAAGTCGCTACCCCGGAGCGCAGTGCCACAAAAAGACGCTTAACCTGCGCTGCGTGCTTCGCTGAAACCACGCTTGAGGTGTACCAGCAGCAAGGCTACGGCGGCTGGCGTAATGCCCTGGATGCGCGAGGCTTGCCCCAGCGTTTCCGGGCGATGCTGGTTCAGCTTTTGCGACACTTCTTTCGATAAGCCTTTTACCAGCGCGTAATCGATGTCCAGTGGCAGTTTTACGTCGTCCAGCTGTTCACGCTTGGCGACTTCTTCGTTCTGGCGGTCGATATAGCCCTGATACTTGATCTGGATTTCCACCTGCTCGGCCACCACCTCGTCCTGCACGCCCTCCCCTGCCAGCGACAGCTTCATCAGCTCGGCGTAGGCCACATTGGGGCGGCGCAGCAAGTCGGCCAGGGTGTATTCGCGCGCCAGCTTCTGGCCCACGATGGCTTCGTCCTCACCCGGCTGCAATTTGCCCGGCTGTACCCAGGTGCTGGTAAGGCGCTTCTTTTCAGCCTCGACGGCATCGCGCTTGCGGCAGAAAGCGTCCCACTGCGCATCACCGATCAGGCCCAGCTTGCGGCCAACCTCGGTCAGGCGCAGGTCGGCGTTATCTTCACGCAGCTGCAGGCGGAACTCGGCGCGACTGGTAAACATGCGGTAAGGCTCGGACACGCCCAGCGTGGTGAGGTCGTCTACCAGCACGCCCAGGTAGGCTTCGTCGCGGCGCGGACACCAGCCATCCTGTTCGCGGGCGTACAGGCCGGCATTCAAGCCGGCCAGCAGACCTTGGGCGGCGGCTTCTTCGTAGCCGGTGGTGCCGTTGATCTGGCCAGCAAAGAACAAGCCCTGGATGGCCTTGGTTTCCAGCGTGGATTTCAGGCCGCGCGGGTCGAAGTAGTCGTACTCGATGGCGTAGCCCGGGCGCAGGATATGGGCGTTTTCCAGGCCGCGCATGGAACGCACGGCTGCCAGCTGGATGTCGAATGGCAGGCTGGTGGAGATCCCGTTGGGGTAGTACTCGTGCGTGGTCAGGCCTTCCGGCTCCAGGAAGATCTGGTGGCTTTCCTTGTCGGCAAAGCGGTTGATCTTGTCCTCGATGGAGGGGCAGTAGCGCGGGCCCACGCCTTCGATCACGCCGGTAAACATCGGGCTGCGGTCAAAACCGCTGCGGATGATGTCGTGGGTCTGCTGGTTGGTATGCGTGATCCAGCACGGCAGCTGTTTTGGATGCATGGCGCGACTGCCACGGTAGGAAAACACCGGTTCCGGCGTATCGCCCGGCTGCGCTTCCATCACCGAAAAGTCGATAGTGCGGCCATCGATGCGCGGCGGGGTACCGGTCTTGAGGCGGCCAACCGGCAGGCTGAGCTCGCGCAGGCGTTCGCCCAGTGTGGAGGCTGCCTGGTCACCGGCGCGGCCGCCGGTATAGTTTTCCAGGCCCACGTGGATCTTGCCGGACAGGAAAGTACCCGCTGTCAGCACCACGGTCTTGGCGCGGAAAGTGATGCCGATGGCGGTGATGGCGCCGGCGACACGGTCGCCCTCGATCAGCAAGTCATCCACCGGCTGCTGGAACAGCATCAGGTTAGGCTGGTTTTCCAGCATCTCGCGGATGGCTGCCTTGTACAGCACGCGGTCGGCCTGGGCTCGGGTAGCGCGTACAGCCGGGCCTTTACTGGCATTGAGCGTACGGAACTGGATGCCACCGATATCGGTAGCCAGCGCCATGGCACCGCCGAGCGCGTCCACTTCTTTTACCAGATGACCTTTGCCGATACCGCCAATAGACGGGTTGCACGACATCTGGCCCAGGGTTTCGATGTTGTGCGTGAGCAGCAGGGTCTGGCAGCCCATACGTGCAGCGGCCAAGGCGGCCTCGGTGCCTGCGTGGCCACCGCCTACTACGATTACGTCAAAGGTCGTCGGATAGATCATGGGTATTGTGCGAAAAGATCGGTCAAACAAAACCGGGTATTGTACGCCAAAAGCGCAAACTTTATAAGTCGTTGATTTTAATCACCCTGCTTGTCATGCGGGTTTCAAAAGACCGTCATCATCATGCCATGCCGGCTTCACGTCGCTGTCAAACTGCCTGCATAGCATGGTGGCACTACCTCTACCCGGAGTGCACGATGCAGCAAGGTCTCGAAACCGCTCTGCTGGCGCCAGCCAGCAAGCTGAGTGTACGTGTGGCGCACAGCGCCAAGGATATCCGTCGCGCACAAAAGCTGCGTTACCAGGTCTTTGCCCAGGAAATGGGCGCCAAGCTGGCCTCTGCCGCCGAGGGCATAGACCGTGACGAATACGACCCCTACTGCGACCACCTGATTGTGGAAGACAACACCACAGGCAAGGTGGTAGGTACCTACCGCATGCTGCCGCCACACAAAGCGCGCCAGCTGCCCAGCCTGTATTCCGAACACGAATTCGACATGAGCCGCCTGGCCGGCATCCGCGACCATATCATCGAAATTGGCCGCTCCTGCGTACACAAGGACTACCGCCGCGGTGCCGTCATTGCCCTGCTGTGGGCCGGCCTGGCCGACTACGTACGCCAGCACGGCGGCCAATACCTGGCAGGCTGCGCCAGCGTCAGCCTGGCCGACGGCGGCCACCAGGCCGTTAGCCTGTACCGCCTGCTGGAAAGCAAAAACCTGTCGCCGGCGGAATGGCGTGTAACCCCGCACCTGCCCTTGCCGCTGGGCGAGGTACAAGACGACACCCAGGTGCCCGTACCACCGCTGATCAAGGGCTATCTGCGCGCCGGCGCCTGGGTGTGCGGCGAGCCGGCGTGGGACCCGGATTTCAACTGTGCCGACTTCTTCATGCTGCTGCCGATGAGCCGTCTGGACATGCGCCATCAGCGTCACTTCGCGGGCTGACCTCTCCCGGCCCGTCCCGCCCAAGGTTGGCCGCACGCCCGTGCGGCCAACCTTTCGCTACAATCGGGGCATGAGCTACACACTGCACCCTATTGGCCTGATCAACTCGCCGTATCAGGAAAAGTTCGGTATACCACGCCAACCGGCGCTGGCACCGTCCGCCCCGGTCAGCCTCACCCTGCTGCCACCCTACAACCAAGCCGACTGCGTGCGCGGCCTGGAAGCGTTTTCCCATGTGTGGCTGACGTTTGTCTTTCACGAAACCCTGGCCCGTGGCTGGCAACCGCTGGTGCGCCCGCCCCGGCTGGGTGGCAATAGCAAGGTAGGCGTCTTTGCCAGCCGTGCCACACACCGCCCCAACGGTTTGGGCCTGTCATTGGTCGAACTGAAAAGTATCGATACGCAACAAGGTGTCACCCTGCATCTGGCGGGGGCAGACCTGCTGCACGGCACACCGGTGCTCGACATCAAACCTTATATTCCTTTCGTGGAAGCCAAACCGGATGCACGCGGCGGCTTTGTCGATGGCCCGCCCCCGCAGCTTGCCGTGCAGTGGCAGCCCAAGGCATTGGCAGACCTGCAAGCCTGGCACACGGCTCCCACGTGGCTGGCCGGCTTGATAGACGAGGTGCTGGCACAAGACCCGCGCCCCGCCTACCAGAACGACCCGACACGCGTCTACGGCATACGCCTGGCGCACTGCGACGTACGCTTTGCCATACAAGGCGATACGGTGCTGGTACTTGAAATAATCCCACCTGCCCAGAACTAAGCCATGTTTCGCGTAGTCGAAATGCTGCCTGACCATCAGAGTCAGCTTACCTACTGGAGAATGAATCAATGATTACCCGAGCGAAGACGTCCATTCTGGCCCTCTCCCTCATTGCTGTGCTGGCCACGCCGTTTGCAGAAGCCGCACGCGTGGGTAAAGGCAAGAGCGCCGGCATGCAACGCGCCACCCCTACCCAAAGCTTCTCGCAACAGAACGCCATTCCAGCCAAAACACCGACCCAGGTTGCGCCACAGCAAAAAGGTTCTGGCGTTGGCGGCATGGTAGCCGCCGGTGCCGCCGGTGCCGCTGCCGGCTATCTGCTGGGCTCGGCCATGGGCGATGACGACGGTGGCTTCCCGTGGCTGGCCGTAATCGGCGGCTCGCTGGCAGGCCTGGCGCTGCTGTCTTTCCTGCGCCGCCGCGCAGCCAGCCAGCAAGCTGCCCGCCGTGCGCCTCCGCTGCAAACCCAGCCTATGCACTTCCAGCCATCGCCTGCGGGTGCCAACGGTATTCCACCTATCGGCTCCGGCAATAACGCCATGGGCGGTAGCGGCCTGACCCCGCCACCGGCCTCGTTCCAGCGCCTGCCAGACGGCACGGAAGCACCGCATTTCCTGCGCCAGGCGAAAGCCACCTTCCTGCACCTGCAGAACCTCAACTCTGCCGACAGCCTGGAAGAAGTACGCAAGTACATGACCGCAGACCTGTTTAATGCACTGAAAGACGACATGGCTGCCAATACCGAGCCTGCCGACTTCCCGCAGCTGGACTGCCAGATTGTCGAGGCCACCGTAGAAAGCAGCCGCATGATTGCCAGCGTGCGCTTTAACGGCATGGTCAGCGAGACCGTAGGTGCACCGGCCGTACAGTTCAGCGAAACCTGGCACTACATCAAAGACGACAGCAGCAATGGCAAGTGGCTGGTGGCAGGTATCCAGCAGAACTAAGCCAAGGTTGGCCGCAACACGCAAAAAGGCATCTCCGGATGCCTTTTTTTATTTTGTCTGCCCTTACACCACCCAGACCTGACAAGCGGACACACCCGCTTGCCGCTAACGGCATACATACCGCTGCCCATACACAGAAACAGGGCGAGGTGGCTCACCACACTCGCCCTGCTATTGGCCCATGAAGGCCCGCTTACTTCACCCCGGGCCCGGTCAGGCCATCAAAACCCAGCGACAGCAGCATCTGCTGCTCGGCATCGGTACGCACTCCCTCGGCCACCACACCCAGGCCGATATTATGGGCAATATTGCATACCCCTTTCAGGAAAGCCTGATTCCCCGTTTCCTGATCAATCTGCTGCACAAAGCTGCCATCGATTTTCAGATAGTCGATGCCCAGGTCGTGCAGCTGCCCGATCAAGCTGAACTGGCGCCCGAAGTGCTCGATACCGACCTTGCACGGTAAATCTGCCAGCGCCAGGCACAGCACACGGAAGCGCTCAAAGCGCTGCACAATGCCGACTTCTGCCATTTCCAGCCACAAGCGCCCTGCAGCAACCCGGTGGGAACGGATCTGCTCTACCAGCTTGGCCACAAATTCGTCATCGGCCAGCGACTCGGCAGCCAGGTTCACCGCAATCCCGCGGCAAGCCGGCTCGGCAGCCAGCTGCTGTAGCGCCAGGGACACTGCGGCCAAGTCCAGCGCCGCCACGCGGCGCGTGCGGATGGCCATCGGCATGAACTGGCCGGCAGGCAACCACTCCTCCCCTTGCCGCAAACGCAACGGTGCCTCTTCATGCAACAGGCCGCCATGGGCATCACGCACAGCAAAACGCACCAGCTTGAGCTGACGAGTCGTGATTGCCTCATCCAGCACGGCACTCCAGTGATCAGCCGTCATCGCCAACGGCTTGCTGACATTCTCGTCGGCCAGCATTACACGTACGCCGCCAGCGGCCTCAGATAAAGCCAGTGCATTATCCAGGCGCGACATGATATCGCGGATGGCATCGCCATCCCGGATATCGGTTGCCGCCATAGCCAAGCATACATCCTGCGACGCAAAGCTACCCAACAAGGCTCCCAATTCATCATGCAAAGCCTCTAG
>JACCDZ011116938.1_pt1 | contig 13506 bp, 8 predicted proteins | sample 7449551 | NCBI WGS metagenome assembly JACCDZ01 (sample SAMN15323452, study PRJNA562643) | freshwater metagenome | isolation source: river surface water | place: USA:Blue River Watershed | collected 2017-08-18
CCGAACTTCATCTTGCGCGGGGCCAGGTTGGCCACCATCACGGTGAGTTTGCCCACCAAGTCTTCCGGCTTGTACATGCTGGCGATGCCTGAAAAGACATTCCGCATACGGCCTTCGCCCACGTCCAACGTCAGTCGCAAGAGCTTGACCGAGCCCTCCACGGCTTCGCAGTTGACGATCTGGGCGATGCGCAAATCGACTTTGACAAAGTCGTCGATGCCGATGGTGGGGGCGATGTCCTCACCACCGGGCATGACTTTTTCTTCCACCACCGCTGGTGGCTCGAACAAAGCGTCGAGTTGCTCGGGGGTGACGCGTTGCATCAGGTGTTGGTAGGCGTTGATGGGGTGGCCTGCGCCCAGCAGTTGTTGTGCTTGGGCAAAGGTGAAGGGTGCCACGTTCAAGAAGGCCTCGACCTGTGCGGCCAAAGCCGGCAAAACGGGTTTGAGCTGCAGACTCAGCAGTCGGAACGCTTCAATGCAAGTGGTGCACACGTCGTGCAAGCGGGCGTCTTGGCCTTCTTGTTTGGCCAAATCCCAGGGTTTGTTTTGGTCCACATAGCTGTTGACCTTGTCGGTCAGCAGCATGATTTCGCGCAGGGCTTTGGCGTATTCGCGCTGGTCGTAGAACGCAGCAACGCTGGGCGCGGCCGCTTGCAAGGCCGACAGCAAAGCTTGGCCGTCGGCGCTCACGGGGCCAAGTTGGCCGCCAAAGCGTTTGGCAATGAAGCCGGCCGAACGGGAAGCGATGTTGACGAATTTGCCGATCAAATCGCTGTTGACCCTTGCCATGAAGTCTTCGGCGTTGAAGTCGATGTCTTCGTTGCGGGCCGAGAGTTTGGCCGCGAGGTAGTAGCGCAGCCACTCGGGGTTCATGCCCAGGCTCAAATACTTGAGCGGGTCCAGGCCCGTGCCGCGGCTCTTGCTCATCTTCTCGCCGTTGTTCACCGTCAAGAAGCCGTGCACGAAGACGCTGCTGGGCGTTTTTCGGCCCGAGAAATGCAGCATCGCCGGCCAGAACAGCGTGTGGAAGGTCACGATGTCTTTGCCGATGAAGTGGTATTGCTCCAGCGCGGGGTTGCCCATGTAGGCGTGGTAGTCCTCGCCGCGCTTGTCCAGCAAGTTCTTGAGCGAGGCCAGGTAGCCCACAGGCGCGTCGAGCCACACATAAAAGTACTTGCCCGGCGCGTCGGGAATCTCGATGCCGAAGTAGGGCGCGTCGCGGGAGATGTCCCAGTCGCCCAGGCCTTCGCTGGTCGTGCCGTCGGGGTTGGTGCGTACCGAAAACCACTCTTTGACCTTGTTGGCCACCTCGGGCTGCAGCTTGCCGTCTTGGGTCCACTGGCTCAAAAAGTCCACGCAACGCGGGTCCGACAATTTGAAGAAGAAATGCTCCGAGGTCTTCAGTTCAGGCTTGGCACCCGACAGGGCTGAGAAGGGGTTGATCAGGTCGGTGGGGGCGTAGACCGCGCCGCAGACTTCGCAGTTGTCGCCGTACTGGTCTTTGGCGTGGCACTTGGGGCACTCGCCTTTGATGAAGCGGTCGGGCAAGAACATGTTCTTTTGCGGGTCAAAGAACTGCTCCACGGCACGCACCTCGATCAGCGAGCCGCCGTCGGCAGCCGAAATGTCACGCAGATCACGGTAAATCTGGCGCGCCAGCTCGTGGTTTTCGGGCGCATCGGTGCTGTGCCAGTTGTCGAACTGGATGTGAAAACCGTCCAAATAGGGCTTGCGGCCCGCGGCGATGTCGGCCACGAACTGCTGGGGCGTCTTGCCCGCTTTCTCGGCGGCGATCATGATGGGCGCGCCGTGCGTGTCGTCGGCGCCCACAAAGTTCACCGCATGGCCCTGCATGCGCTGGAACCGCACCCAGATGTCGGCCTGGATGTATTCCATGATGTGGCCGATGTGGAAATTGCCGTTGGCGTAGGGCAGTGCGGTGGTGACGAAAAGCTGGCGGGGCGCGGTGGGGGTAGACATGGTGGGGCTACTTGTAGGGGAATCGGCGATTTTAGGGTGTGCCGGGTCGCTTGTCGTTAAACTGCCCCCCATTCTCAGACCGCTCAGAAAGCATTCGAACCCCATGGCGACCATCGAACAACTCCTGCAAGCTTTGCAAACCATCATTGACCCCAACACGGGCAAAGATTTCGTTTCCACCAAAACCCTGAAAAACCTGCAAGTCGAAGGCGGCGATGTGTCTTTTGATGTGGAGCTGGGTTACCCCGCCAAGAGCCAGATCCCGGGCATTCGTCAGGAACTGATTGCAGCGGCCAAAGGTGTGGCGGGCGTGTCCAATGTGTCGGCCAACGTCACGAGCAAGATCACCGCCCATGCCGCCCAGCGAGGCGTGGCGCTGTTGCCGCAGGTGAAAAACATCGTGGCGGTGGCCTCGGGCAAAGGTGGCGTGGGCAAAAGCACCACGGCCGTGAACCTGGCGCTGGCGCTGGCGGCCGAGGGGGCCAAGGTGGGCCTGCTGGATGCCGACATTTACGGCCCCAGTCAGCCCATGATGATGGGCATCGAAGGCCGTCCGGACAGCGAAGATGGCAAGACCATGGAGCCCCTGGAAAACTACGGCGTGCAGGTCATGTCGATCGGTTTTTTGGTGAACCCTGACGACGCCATGATCTGGCGTGGTCCCATGGCCACGCAGGCCCTGGAGCAGTTGCTGCGCCAAACCAACTGGAAAGACCTCGATTATTTGATCGTGGACATGCCGCCCGGCACCGGCGACATCCAGCTCACTTTGAGCCAGCGCGTGCCCATGACGGGCGCAGTCATCGTGACCACCCCGCAAGACATTGCCCTGCTGGACGCCAAGAAAGGCGTGAAGATGTTCGAGAAAGTCGGCGTGCCGATTTTGGGCTTGGTCGAAAACATGGCGGTGCACGTGTGCACGAATTGCGGCCACGTGGAACACATTTTTGGTGCCGACGGCGGCAAGAAAATGGCCGCTGAATACGGCATGGATTACCTGGGTGCACTGCCGCTGGACATGCAGATTCGCCTGCAGGCCGACAGTGGCAAGCCCACCGTGGTCAACGACCCCGACGGCGAAGTGGCCCAAATTTACAAGGCGGTGGCCCGCCAGGTCGCCGTGAAGATCGCGGCCAAAGCCAAGGACTTTTCAAGCAAGTTCCCCACCATCAAGGTCAGCAAGGACACCTGAGCGCCTCCCCGCAGGCCTTGGTCGGCCTTCCCGGTGACGATTACAGCGAACCCTTTTGAATGAGACTTTAGGTATTCGTTGATATCATTTACTTTGTACATTAAGGTGCAAAGTGAATTTTCCAAATCGACTAACTTCCCTCATTCGTCTGGTACTTCAGCGCTGGCCCATGGAGTGCCTAGGGGGGTTGTTGATTGTCATGGGACTGTGGGTGGTGCTCTACACCTACCGTTCCAGCGAGGCCATGGTGCAGCAGTACGCCGCAGAGAGTGCCCAGACCCACGCTGTCTCGGTCACTCAGTTTCGTAATTTCTACACACAGGAGTTGGTTCCAAGGGCGGTCAAGGCGGGTGTCGAAGTCACGCACGAATACAAAGGTCGGGACGATGCATTACCCCTGCCTGCCACGATGACCATCGACCTGGGTCATTACCTCTCCAAAGTGGATGGAGGCACTCAGGTGCGCTTGTTCAGCGACCAACCCTTTCCTTGGCGAGTGGCAGAGCGCCAACTGGATGATTTTCAGAGTCAAGCCTTGCAGCATCTGAAAACGCACCCGGATCAACCTTTCGTTCGTGAAGAAATCATGAATGGCACCCGGGTGCTGCGGTATGCGCAGGCGGACAGGATGTTGGCCAGTTGTGTGGCGTGTCACAACAGTTACCCGGGCTCGCCATCTACCCAATGGAAGGTGGGCGATGTGCGTGGCGCCCTGGAGGTCGTATTGCCGGTGACGGAATGGCAATTGGCCAGCACCGGGGTGTTGAACCGCACATTTGCTGTTTTGCTGCTGCTGCTGTTCTTGGGTTTTACGCTGGTCTGGTTGTCGCTGCGCCGCATGCGGGCGGCTTTGTTGACCTCTCGCATGTTGTCAGACGAGCGTCAAACCGCGATACGTCGATTGAGTGAAGAAATCACCGAACGTGGACAGGTCGAAAAAAACCTGCGTTTGAGTGAAAGCAAGTTGCAAAGCATTTTTCGATCGGTCCCCGAGGGCGTTGTGGTGGCCGACCCCCAGGGAAAAATCGTGCAGTGCAACGATGCGACAGCTTCCATCTTTGGCTACACGATGCAGGAGTTGATGGGGCAGCGCGTGGATTTTCTTTTGGCCGATTCTGATCGACACCCGGATGATGGGTACATCACCCAGTACCTGATCACGGGTGAAAAGAAACTCATGAATCAACCGCGTGTGTTGAGCGGACGAAAGCGCGATGGGACGCTGTTTCCAGTCAGGCTCACGATCAGTGAAACCCGTCTTGACCAAGAGCACTTTTTCATTGGCGTCATGCAGGATTTCACCGCCATACAGAGTGCCCAGGATTTGCTGGTGGAGGCCAAAGAAAAGGCCGAGCAGGCCAATCGCATGCGCGGCGAATTTTTGGCCAACATGAGCCATGAAATCCGCACCCCCATGAACGGGATTGTGGGCATGACCGAGCTGGCGTTGGACACCACTGAACCAGAACAGCAAAAAGAGTACTTGGTTTTGGCGCGGGACTCTGCCAATCACCTCTTGCAAATCATCAATGAAATCTTGGATTTTTCAAAAATTGAAGCCAAAGCCCTTGAGCTGGAGATGTTGGCGGTCAGTCCTGGGCAGTTGGTGCGACACACGGCCAAGTCTTTGGAACAACTGGCCAGAGGCAAAGGACTGGACCTGATCGTCCAGTCTGCAGCCGACCTTCCTGACTTGTTGTGGCTCGATCCGGTGCGCATGCGACAGGTGCTGACGAATTTGATCGGCAACGCCATCAAGTTCACCGCACAGGGCTCGGTCACCGTGAACACTGAATGGCTGCCCGAAGCGGATCCCCAAAGGGGGCGCTTGCGCATCCGCATCGTCGATACGGGCATCGGTTTTGATCCAGCGCGGCAGGAGGCGCTGTTCAGCCCCTTCACCCAAGCCGATGGATCGGTCACCCGCTCATTTGGAGGGACGGGTTTGGGTTTGGCCATCACGCGCAGTTTGATTCAGCTGATGGGAGGGAACATTGCCGCCGAGGGGCGTCCCGGCATGGGGGCTACTTTTGTGGCGACCTTGCCTGTGCGAAAGGCTCAAACCGCCTTGCTGGCCAACAGAGAATCTGCAGAGCCTGCCTTGTCTTCGGCCCCCCCCAGTGGACATGATGGGCACCAGGTTTGTTCGGTCTTGTTGGTGGAAGACCATGAAATCAACCGAAAACTGGCAGAGATCATGTTGCAGCGCATGGGCTTTGCCTACGCGCTGGCCAACGATGGTCAGCAAGCCCTGGACCTTTTGGCCGAGCAGCGCTTTGATGTGGTGTTGATGGATGTGATGATGCCGGTGATGGACGGCATCACCGCCTTGCGCTTGTTGCGCGCGCAAGAGGCCTTGGGACGACCTCGCACACCTGTGCTCATGGTCACTGCCCATGCCATGACAGGCGACAAGGAGCGGTTCTTGTCGGAGGGGGCCGATGGTTATGTCTCCAAGCCCATGTCCCAGCAGGCTTTGCACAAAGAAATCATGCGCGTGGTGGGTCGTTCACCCGTGGCGCTCCAACATGATCAGGGCGATGACCGGCCTGAAAACGCTTGACGAGGCTCAGGCCTTCTCCATGTCGCGCAAACGAAAACGCTGGATTTTCCCTGTGGCGGTCTTGGGCAACTCGGCCACAAAGTCGATGAAGCGCGGGTATTTGTAGGGGGCCAGGCGTTCCTTGACGAAGGCTTTGACTTCCTCTTGCGTCAGGCTTTGACCGGCTTTGAGCACGATGAAGGCCTTGGTCTTGGTCAGACCGTCGCTGTCTTCCTTGCCGATCACCGCCGCCTCCAGGATGGCCGGGTGTTGCACCAGGGTGGACTCGACCTCGAAAGGCGAGACGTAAATGCCGCTGACCTTGAGCATGTCGTCGTTGCGCCCGGCGTAGGTGTAGTAACCGTCGGCGTCACGCGTGTATTTGTCGCCACTCTTGGTCCACATGCCCTGGAAAGTATCGCGTGTCTTTTCGCGGTTGTTCCAGTACATCAGCGCACTGCTGGGGCCCTGGATGTAGAGGTCGCCAATCTCGTCGTGGCCCGTGACCACACTGCCGTCCTCGTTGCGCAGTTGTACCGCGTAGCCCGGCACCGGTTTACCCGTGGTGCCGTAACGCACGTCACCGGGACGGTTGGACAGAAACACGTGCAACATTTCGGTGGAGCCGATGCCGTCGATGATGTCGCAGCCAAAATGCGCGGACCAGCGCTCGGCGATGTCGCGCGGCAAGGCCTCCCCAGCCGACGAACACAGGCGCAGGGCGACCTGGCTGTTGGCGGGCAAGTCAGGGCTGGCCAGCATGCCGCCATAGCCTGTGGGGGCGCCATAAAACACGGTGGGCTGGTGCTGAACCAAGCGCTTGAAAGTGGCTTGCGGGGTGGGGCGCTCGGCCATCAACACCACGCTGGCGCCCACGCTCAATGGGAATGTGAGTGCGTTGCCTAAGCCGTAGGCAAAGAACAGCTTGGCGGCCGAGAACACGGTGTCGCTGTCTTGCAGGTTCAGCACCCCCTTGCCGTACAACTCTGCGGTCCAGTAGAGGTTGCCTTGGCTGTGCACGGTGCCTTTGGGCTTGCCGGTGGAGCCGGACGAATACAGCCAAAAAGCGGGCTCGTCCGCCAAAGTTTGTGCAGGCAGCACGGGCGGGTTTTGCGCCAGCACATCGGCCATGTTGAACTGACCTGTGGCCAGGGCTGCGCTGGGGCGCGAGACCACCACTTGGTGCACTTCGTTTTTGGCCAAGTCCATGGCCGATTGCAAGGTGGGCAACAAAGTGCCCGATACCAGCGCTGCTTGCGCGCGGCTGTTGCTCAGCATGAAGGCATAGTCTTCGGCCGTGAGCAAAGTGTTGACCGCCACGGGCACCACCCCCGCATACAGCGAGCCCAGAAAAGCCACCACCCAGTCGCTGCTGTCTTGCATGAGCAGCAGCACGCGTTCTTCACGCTTGAGGCCCATGGCCTGCAGACCACCCGCAAAACGGCGGATCTGTTCGGTCAGCTCGCCGTAGGTCAATGTGCCCACATCGTCGATCAACGCTGTTTTGGCCGCGCGCCCGGCATTGGTGGCGATCAGGTGCTGGGCGAAATTGAAGTCTGCGGGTGGTGGTGTCAGGGGGCGCATGGTTTGTCTCCTCGGAAGTCTCTGATGTTGTTGGAATGCTGGGGGCTTGTGAAGGGGGTTTACAAGGACAAAGTCGCGCCTTGCGTTGCCAACTGGTCCAGCGCCAGCGAACTGCCTTGCACCGCTGTGCGGCGGTGGTAGAAATTCAGCGCCCTCAGGCCCCCCAGCTCTTCGCCGCCACCGGCGCGGCCGGGGCCGCCGTGCAGGCTCATGGGCATCACGTTGCCGTGGCCGCTGTGCAAGGCCGCCACGTCGGGCGAAATCGCGTGCACACGGCCGTGGCTGCTGCCCAATTCGACCGAGGCTTGCGCGGTGAAAGCAGGGTCTTCGCTGTACACCGAACACACCAGCGAGCCTTCGCCCCGGCGGATCATGGCGTAGGCCTCTTCGATGCTGTCGTAAGGCATCAAGGTGGACACAGGGCCAAACACCTCGACCGCGTGCAGCACTTGGGCCGTCATGGGCGACTCGGTGCCCAGCAGCACCGGGGCCACGCAGGCGCTGCCCGCGTCGGCATCGACCAGACCCGCGGCGCTGCCGTCATACAGCACAGTGGCTTCGGTTTTCAGTTGGGCCAATCCTGCCAGCACGCTGGCTTTTTGCTCATGGCTGACCAACGCGCCCATGCGCACGGTGTCGTTGCGCGGGTTGCCCACGGTGGTTTTGGCCAGGCGTGCGCCAATGGCGTCAGCCGCAGGTTTGTACAAGGCGCGCGGCACAAAAACGCGGCGAATGGCGGTGCACTTTTGGCCCGATTTGACCGTCATCTCGCGGGCGACTTCGGCCACCAGCAGCTGGAAGGCTTCGCTGTCGGCGGTGGCGGTGGGTGAGAGCAGGGCCGAGTTCAGGCTGTCGGCTTCGATGTTGCAGCGCACCGACAACTCCGTCACGGCGCGGTGGCTGCGGATGACCTTGCCCGTCTCGGCCGAGCCGGTGAAGCTCACCACGTCAAAGGCCTGCAGCTGGTCCATCAGGCCTGCCGACGAGCCGCAAATGACGGACAAAGCGCCCACGGGCAGCACGCCTGCATCGACCACGTCTTTCACCATGCGCTGGGTCAGCCAGGCGGTGGCGGTGGCGGGTTTGATGATGACCGGCACACCCGACAGCAAGGCCGGGGCGGCTTTTTCCCACAGGCCCCAGCTGGGGAAGTTGAAGGCATTGATGAACAGCGCCACGCCGCGAGTCGGCACCTGGATGTGCTGGGTCTGGAAAGCCGGGTCCTTGGCCATGCGGATGCGCTGGCCGTCGAGCAGCAGCGTGGCCTCGCCCAGCGCCGCGCCCTGCTTGGCGTAATAGCCCAGGGTGAAAATGGCGCCATCGATGTCCACACCCGAGTCCTTGGCCACGGTGCCGCTGTTGGCGGTGGCGATCTCGTAGTAAGCATCGCGGTGGGCTTGCAGCACTTCGGTGATTTTCGTCAACAGGCCTGCGCGCTGGCCGTAGCTCAGGGCGCGCAAGGCCGCGCCGCCCTGCTCGCGGGCAAAGGCAAAGCCTTCGGCCAGATCAATGCCGGCGCTGGACACGCGGGCCAGCTCGGTGCCCAGCACCGGGTCAAACAGGGGCGTGCCTGCGTCTGTGCCGGTTTGCCAGCGGCCAGAGAAGAAATTGGGCAGCAATGCGGTGGTCATGGTGGGCTTTTCAGGTGGGGTGTGGATGTGCATGCCTTGGCATGCAACAAAAAACTGTTCTTGTGGTTCAGTTGGCGGTATAAACAAGGGTTGATGCACTATTGTGCTTGCCTCGTAGTATGCAGTAAAGTGCATGTTTTGGGGTGCTTGAAAATTAAGGGTTTACCCTTGCTTGTAATCAAAGGTCGAGCATGACGAGTCAAGAGTCCACGTTGATGGAACCCTCTGAAACGGAAGCCAAACGCAGCCCGTTTCTGGAGGCTTTGGGTGAGCGGGTGCGCACATTGCGTTCGCGCAAAGGCATGACGCGCCGCGCCGTGGCGGTGGCCGCCGATGTGTCCGAGCGGCATCTGGCCAATCTGGAATATGGCACCGGCAACGTTTCGGTGTTGGTGCTGTTGCAGGTGGCGCAGGCCCTGCAGTGTTCGCTGGCCGAGTTGCTGGGCGATGTGACCACCACCTCGCCCGAGTGGTTGCTGATCCGGGAGTTACTGGGAAAGCGCAGCGAGGCCGATCTGCGCCGCGCCCGCGTGCAACTGGGCGAGATGTTTGGCGAAGGTGGCAATGCGCAAGAGCGCAAGAACCGCATTGCCCTGATCGGTTTGCGTGGTGCCGGTAAAACGGCTCTGGGCCAGCGTTTGGCCGATGATCTGGGTTTCCCCTTCATTGAGCTCAGCCGAGAAATCGAGCAGTTTGCGGGCTGCCAGATCAGCGAGATCCACAACCTGTACGGCGCCAACGCTTATCGCCGCTATGAGCGCCGCGCCCTCGAAGAAGCCATTCAGATCTACCCCGAAGTGGTGATTGCCACGCCCGGTGGACTGGTTTCGGATTCGGCCAACTTCAATTTGCTGCTTTCCCATTGCACCACCGTCTGGCTGCAGGCCGATGCGGCTGACCACATGGGCCGCGTGGCTGCGCAAGGTGACATGCGCCCCATGGCTGCCAGTCGTGAGGCCATGGAAGACCTCAAGCGCATTCTCGAAGGGCGCTCGGCCTTTTATTCCAAAGCCGATCTGGCCATCAACACCAGTGGCCGCAGCGAAGACCAGGCTTTCAATGCTTTGCGCGCTTCCATTCGCCAGCATTTGTCCAGCACCTCATGATTCATAGGGTAAACACTTAGTAAGTGCATTAAAATGCATATTGCAACAGGTCAAAAGTGGCATTAAAATTCGTCCAACATGCAGTGAAATGCATTTTTGACCGAAATCAAATCCACCTTCCTCAACGGAGACACCCCCATGACGCAAGCTTTCCAGGTTGATTACCAAACCAACCCCTCGCAATACAAACACATTCAGCTGTCCTTTGAGGGCGAGATCGCCACGTTGGCCATCAACATCAACGAAGACGCCGGCATCCGCCCTGGTTACAAACTCAAGCTCAACAGCTACGACCTGGGTGTGGACATCGAACTGCACGACGCGCTCCAGCGCATCCGTTTTGAGCATCCCGAAGTGCGCTCGGTGGTGGTGACCAGCTTGAAGGACCGCGTGTTCTGCTCCGGTGCCAACATTTTCATGTTGGGTGTGTCCACCCACGGCTGGAAAGTGAACTTCTGCAAGTTCACCAACGAAACCCGCAACGGCATCGAAGACTCCAGCAAACACGATGGTCTGAAATTCGTCGCTGCCCTGAACGGTGCTTGCGCTGGTGGCGGCTATGAGCTGGCCCTGGCTTGTGACGACATCGTGCTGGTGGACGACCGCTCCAGTGCCGTGTCACTGCCCGAAGTGCCCTTGCTCGGCGTGTTGCCTGGCACGGGGGGTCTGACCCGCGTGACCGACAAGCGCCATGTGCGCCACGACCTGGCCGACATTTTCTGCACCAGCGTCGAAGGTGTGCGCGGTCAAAAAGCCGTGGACTGGCGCCTGGTCGATGCGATCGCCAAGCCGGCTGTGTTCAAGGACGTTGTCAAAGCGCGCGCCACCCAACTGGCTGCTGCCAGCATCCGCCCCGCAGGCGCCAAGGGCGTGCAGCTGACGCCCCTGAACCGCACCATCGCGGCCGATGCCCTGACGTACACCAACGTCACGGTCGAGATTGACCGTGCCAAGCGCATCGCCACCTTCACGGTCAAAGCCCCATCGAGCGCACAACCCACCGACATCGCCGGCATCGAAGCCGCGGGTGTGAACTGGTGGCCGCTGCAGATGGTGCGTGAACTCGACGACGCCATCCTTCACATGCGCACCAACGAACTCGACATCGGCACCTGGGTGCTCAAGACATCGGGCGACGCCCAAGCCGTGCTGGCCTCGGACGCCACACTGTTGGCCCACAAGGACCACTGGTTGGTGCGTGAAACCATTGGCCACCTGCGCCGCACCCTCGCCCGCATGGATGTGACCTCGCGCAGCTTGTTTGCCTTGGTCGAAGAAGGGACATGTTTTGTCGGCACACTCGCTGAATTGGCCTTCTGTGCCGACCGCACTTACATGTTGGCCTTGCCAGATGACGAAGACAAGGCCCCCAAGATCCAGTTGAACGAAATGAACTTCGGTTTCTTCCCCATGGTCAATGACCAGACCCGCTTGCAGCGCCGCTTTTACGAAGAAGTGCCCGCCATGGAAGCCGCACGCGGCGCCATCGGCAAGGCGCTGGACGCGGATGCTGCCCTGGCCTTGGGCTTGGTGACGGCAGCACCGGACGACATCGACTGGGGTGACGAGATCCGTCTTGCTCTGGAGGAGCGCTCTGCCATGTCGCCTGATGCCCTGACAGGTCTGGAGGCCAACCTGCGTTTTGCCCAGCAAGAGAACATGTTGACCCGCATTTTTGGTCGCCTGACCGCCTGGCAGAACTGGATCTTCCAGCGTCCCAATGCCGTCGGCGACAAAGGGGCCTTGAAGGTTTACGGCAAGGGCGAAAAAGTCCAGTTCGATCAGAACCGCGTTTGATGTTTTTGTGTTGTGCAGCGGGGTGCCCGGTGGTCCCCGTTGCAACCGAAATTTGATCCCACCGTTGCTTTCATTTCTGGAGACTCTCATGTCCGGTATCAACTACAGCGAAAAAATCCCCAACAACGTCAATTTGTCGGAAGACCGCACCTTGCAACGTGCTTTGGAGCAATGGCAGCCCAACTTCATCAACTGGTGGGACGACATGGGCCCTGAAGGCTCCACCGACATGGACGTGTACCTGCGCACCGCGGTGAGCGTGGACCCCCAGGGCTGGGCCCAGTTTGGCCACGTGAAGATGCGCGACTACCGTTGGGGCGTGTTCATGAACCCCGGCGAACAAGACCGCAAGATCCATTTTGGTGACCACATCGGCGAAAAAGCCTGGCAAGACGTGCCTGGCGAACACCGCGCCAACCTGCGCCGCATCATCGTGACGCAAGGCGACACCGAGCCAGCGTCCGTCGAGCAGCAGCGCCACCTGGGCCTGACAGCGCCCAGCATGTACGACCTGCGCAACCTGTTCCAGATCAACGTGGAAGAAGGCCGCCACCTGTGGGCCATGGTGTATTTGCTGCACAAATACTTCGGCAAAGACGGCCGTGAAGAAGCCGATGCTTTGCTCCAGCGCAACAGCGGCAACGAAGACAACCCCCGCATCCTGCAGGCCTTCAATGAGAAGACCCCTGACTGGCTGAGCTTCTTCATGTTCACCTACTTCACCGATCGCGATGGCAAGTTCCAGTTGTGTGCGTTGGCCGAATCCGCATTCGACCCGCTGGCCCGCACCACCAAGTTCATGCTGACCGAAGAAGCGCACCACATGTTCGTGGGCGAGTCCGGCGTGAGCCGCACCATCCAGCGCACCGTGGATGTGATGAACCAGCTCAAAACCGACGACGTGGGCAAACTGCGCGCTGCCGGTGTGATCGATTTGCCCACCATCCAGCGTTACATCAACTTCCACTTCTCGGTGACCATCGACCTGTTCGGTGCCGACGAGTCGTCCAACGCAGCAACCTTCTACAGCTCGGGCTTGAAGGGCCGTTACGAAGAGGGCAAGCGCACGGATGACCACATCTTGAAGGGCAACAGCTACAAGATCTTGTCGGTTGAGAATGGCAAGTTGATCGAAAAAGAAGTGCCGATGCTCAACGCGCTGAACGAAGTGCTGCGCGACGACTACATCACCGACTCCAAAGGCGGCATTGACCGCTGGAACCGTGTGATCAGCAAGGCCGGTATCCCTTTCACCTTGACCGCCCCTCACAAGGCTTTCCACCGCAACATCGGCTCCTTGGCCGGTGCCAAGATCACGCCCGATGGCCGAGTGGTGAGCGATGCCGAATGGATGGCACACGTGGGCGAGTGGTTGCCGACCAACGAAGACCGCGCCTACGTCGCGAGCCTGATGGGCCGCTGCGTTGAGCCAGGCAAGTTCGCCAACTGGATCGCGCCCCCCGTCATGGGCATCAACCGTCAGCCCGTGGACTTTGATTACGTCCGCTTCAACTGATGTTCTGAGTTGACTGCTGTCTCTGCTTCATTGCGGGGGCGGCAGTTGACAGGGGAAGGGGCGGGTTCCTCATGACGGAGTACCGAAAATCGTCACCCGCCCCTTCCCCTGTCAACTGCATCGGTTTTTTCTGTGTCCTTGACGTGACAGGATTAC
>JACCDZ010372792.1_pt1 | contig 13504 bp, 13 predicted proteins | sample 7449551 | NCBI WGS metagenome assembly JACCDZ01 (sample SAMN15323452, study PRJNA562643) | freshwater metagenome | isolation source: river surface water | place: USA:Blue River Watershed | collected 2017-08-18
GATCTTCCGCTTCCAATGATTACCGCGTATGGATTCGTAATAGTATTATTTGTTCCACTAACTGGCGCGCCGCTAATCATTATCGTGGCTGCGGTTGTTGTAGTTCTGGCGGTGGTGCCGGTGTATGTGGGCGCTCCAAAGTAATACGTATAACGCGGTGTTGCATCTGTCGTGGCAAAAGCATTATTGAATGTATTGCTCGTATCCGTATAGTTAATTAACGATTCCGATCGTGCGGTTGCTGTATAATCAATAGTATTGCCGCCTCCGCTGAGCGCCCCCCTCACACCAATTCCGCCGGCTACCGTTAATGCTCCAGTCGCCGATGATGTTGATGCGGTTGTTCCGGATACAATAAGACTTGTTGATGTTAGTGATGTTATGCCAGTTATCGATTTATTGCTATCAACGATAAGTGCCTTGCTTGCGATTGCCCCCGAAGTATTGGAAACCCCAGTGAGAGCACTTGCGAACATAGAGGTTCCATTAAGTTGATACGCGGAAGTAGCATTGATAGTAGTTCCTATCAATGTTGTAGATGTCAGTGATGTTATGCCAGTTATCGATTTATTGCTATCAACGATAAGTGCCTTGCTTGCGATTGCGCCTGAAGTATCCGATACACCTGTTAGAGCACTTGCGAACATACTCGTGTCATTCAACAAATAACCGGTAGTTGTATTAATGTTACCAACAACGTGCAGTGGATATGATGACGAATTCGCTCCAATTGCAACATTGCCTGATGCGTCAATTATTAATCTATATGCCGAATTTGCATTGTCGTAGATATAAAATCCATTTGCGGGAGTTGATGACGCGGGACCTCTCAATCCGAGCTCAAACGATCTGCTGCCGCTATTGGTAAATAGAATACTTGCTCTGCTTGAAGAAACGGAATTGGATATCCGGAAAGCTTCGTTATTCGATCCTGAGATAGATAAATAATACAATCCCGATAAAGCATTTGCATTATCCACCACCAGCGCTTTATTGCTAACAACCGACCCCGGCACCACTCCATCAAGATATCCAATTTCAGTGCTATTAATATTTACGCCATTGACCGTTAATGTAGTTGTGCTGACATTGGATAAATTAGTTAGATTGCCATCCATATCCAACGTAGGGACATTTGCGTTGGTGTATGTAGGTGGCGATGCATTATCGGCAATATCATTACTAATATTGTTTGAAGACATGATTCTCTATATTAATACGAAGGCACGATTGAACATAAAAAAAGAAGAGCAATGATATTTTATTTATTTTCAAGAAGGGATTCTAACTTAGCCAATCGCTCTTCCAATGAAGCGACTTTTGCCTTTAGCTCATCTACTTCATTGTATGTATCCTTCTGCGCCAAAGACAACATAGGAATAATGCTATTGTAACAAATACTGAACAAAGCTCCCTTTGGATTTACAAACCCGTCTTCTTCGATTATTTCTTCAGCCTCATCATTAGGTTCGAGTCTATACAAATCGGGATAGTCTTTCTTTACCAGTTCTTGCGCGATAAACCCATACGTAAATATATCTGTATCCGGACGATTACTATATTTGTATTTGACCGGTGTAGTTTCTTTCAGAAACTGCTTTACAAATGCAATATCCAATGGCTGCACTTCTTTTTTGATTCGATAATCCGACAACGAATCTATTTCATCGGCACACACTATTCTACCAGCTGACACATATAAGGCTGTCAAAATACTACTAAATCCAGAAGTAACTCTTCCGGCTCCTGATGAATTTAAATATCCATAATCATCTGTTGGAGTAACTGTTGCTCCACCGGTGATTCTAACGGCCCCAGTTAAAAATGTTCTATATCCAGATACGGTGGAAGTTGTTCCAACTGATAAATAGTCCAAATACGCAGTATCAGCCGCAACGTTGCCAACCACATCCAATTTATACGATGGAGAGGTGGTGCCAATGCCTACATTACCTCCTGCACTAATATACAGTCTTCTGGTATTGTTTGTCATTAGCGAAAATGAATCATTTGAATTAGTTCCAATCAAGGCGTCTCCCGTTGAAGTTTCGACTTGATAATCTATAACTGAAGATCCCCATTCTGATCTTTGAATGGATACCCATCCGGATCCACCCGAGCTCTTGATATGCAATGAACATTCGGGATTTGTAGTTCCGATACCAACCCTTCTTGTATTTGATACGGTAAGAACCTCGTTATCGTTTGCTAATGTGCTATAGGTCTCATTAGCAATTTGGAATGAGATTGAAGGGGCCCTAAGTCGAATTCTATCGGTAGAGTCGTTGCCTTTGAATAGTAACAGTTCGCTATCTTCCGTATTCGCATATATGCGCTCTGCGATAACTGTATGCGCCGTCGTTGCATCTCCGGCAGTTCCAGTAAATCGTATTATATTTGGCGATGCCCCTGAGCCGATAAACAAATCTCCTTGAATTCGGCTATCGCCTACAACATCCAGATGATACAAAGAAGAAAAGGTTCCAACGCCAATATACAAATCTCCTTGAATTCGACTATCGCCTACTACATCGATTTTATAAGAAGGAGAGATAGTTCCGATTCCTACGTTGCCCGCCGCTGATATTCTCATACGCTCGACAATTGTCGCGGTTCCGGAAGTAGATTCCTTAGTGAAGAATAATAAACTCCCAGCAGATGAACTACCAGATGGTCTTTCTAACATAATTGCAGCATTCGGAGTCGCAGTTGCGAAACTTGTTGCTGTATTTATGAATGCAATAGCCGACTGGTTTTGCGTTCCGGATGTTGCCGACGATGTTCCTAATACTAAACCATACGAACTTGCTACCGATGAAGCAGATAATGTGCTACTGGTTGGCGTAAATGTGCTCAACTGACCACTTCGAGTTGTTCCGGCCACATCTAATCTGTATTCAGGAGATATATCACCGATGCCTACATTTCCCAGTGTATCGATATATATCTTAGTGCTATTGTTTGTCATTAGCCGCAAAGCGTGATTGCTATACGTTCCAATACGGCATGCTAAGTTAGAAACGCTAACATCCGCGATAACATCAGTTGTGGTATCATTGATCCATCGTTGAAAGATAGTATAGTCAGTGTTGCTTGTTTGCGTTGTCGTAAGTGTAAACATACTGTTGGCAAATGATAATTTTGAGGTTCCAAAGTATAAGCTGCTTGTGCTATCAAAGATCATTGCTTTGTTAGGCGATAGCTGTCCGGCTGTTACTCCATTAATGGCATCGAATAAGGACGAACTTAATAACGCGCCATTGATTGTTACCGATTGTGCGCTGATATTATTGATTCCGCTAACATTGTTATTAGAATCAGTTGTAAGAACCTTACTTGCTTGAGCTGTGCCGACAAGACTCAATCCGGAAATATATCCGGCGGTTGTTTCAGTGATAGACGAACTTCCCAGTGTAATAGAAGTTGCTCCAATATTATTTATTCCAGTAATAGAACCAACTGTATCTAAGATCAATGCTTTACCGTTCGTAGCAGTTCCTTGCGTTGCTCCTGCAAGGTATCCAGCTTCATATGTTATTGTATTGGATCCAATCTTTAGCGATGTTGAAGCAACTAATTTATCTGATGTCAATGAATTGATCCCAGCGATATTACTTGAAGAATCTAATATCAGCGCTTTGTTTGATAGAGCAGTTCCTGCAGTCGATCCGGATAGATAAGAAAGATTATCAAACGCCAATAGCGTCCCATTCAAATAATAGCTGGTCGCATTCAGTGATCCATTGACATTTAGTTTGTATGTTGCAATGCTGGTCGTCCCAATCGCGATATTGCCCGATGTGTTCATGAGTAATCTATCCGATCCACCATAGTTCCAATACACCAGATCAGCTCCCGATGAGTGCGCGGATCCTCTTGCCCCAATTGACAAAGTATTTGAGTCGCTTGAGATTTGTAAAACTGCGGCTCCTGTCGTCGTAGCATCCAAAATACCAACTTTGTGAATGCCGATTATTTCTTTATTTGAATCAACTACCAACGCCTTACTTGCGCCTGCAATACCTTCTGTGATATTTTGAATATATACAAAGGACCCGCTACCCGATGTCATTACCGTTTGTCCTCCTACGAGCAATGAGCTAACGCTGATCTGACCAATCCCGCTGATATTGTTTGAAGCATCTACTATCAGTGCCTTCCCTGCGGATGCGGTTCCTGCTGTTATGCCTGTAAGATATCCAGATTCAGTCGATGTGAGTTCATTCCCGCCGATTGTTATTTTTGTTGCGCCCAGAGAGTTAATGTTGGTAATATTTCTTGCCGAATCGACAATCAACGCGCGACTCGCAGAAGCCGTTCCAGGGGTAGGTCCCTGAATAAGATCGAGATTGACCAATATGCCATTCAGATAGTAAGTCGTTGCATTAATTGATCCATTCACATTTAGTTTGTAGTCGAACGTGTTTCCATCCACGGTGCCATGGCCAATTGCTACATTGCCCGATGTATTCATAAATAATCTATATGCGCCATTGTAGTGCCAGTAATATGAGTTTGCGCTAATGGACGTTCCACTTCCTTGAACCCCACTCACAAAAGACTGAGTATCGCTTGTAAAGGATTGGGATACGATACCACTTGGTGAGGGATTATTCAATACAATGCTGGTAAGGCCAGATATTGATTTGTTGCTATCTGGTATGAGCACCTTTCCGGTTGTAGCAGAACCAACGCTTAAGCCGGTTAGATAGCCAAGTTCAGTAGCCCCAAACGAAGTGGATCCAATGATAAGACCGGTGGTGGTTGCAATGGTATTGATTCCGCTTACATTCAAACTTGAATCTACGGATAATACTTTACCCGCGCTTGCGATTCCAGCTGTAATTGTGCCGGTAATCAATGTGGTCGCAACTGACGATCCGGAAATAGATATCGAACTAACATTGACAGATCCGCCTACATTTAATTTATATCCGAATGCGCTGGTCCCTATTGCAATATTTCCATTTGAGTCAATCAATAATCTATGAGCGCCATTGTATTCAATGAAGAACGTTGAAGGATTTGTTATATACGCGGATCCAGTAATACCGATTGCTCCGGCGAGTGTGCCATTCAAAGTTAGCTGCGCTAAGCTGGATGTGTTTGCATCGGTAATGGTTAAACTGGATAATGCACCCAATGACGTAATTTGAGGTTGGGCCGCAGTGCGGATTGTTCCGTAGATACCCGTGCCAACATATAAATTTTTTGCGATACCAACTCCGCCCACAACTTGAAGCGCTCCAGTTAAACTGGATGAAGAATCAGTAGGAGAGGTTATCGCCGCGGAACCACTACTGAACAAACCAACGCGCAAAGGAGCTTCATCAATAATCGATAAGGTATTAGAATGATCATAAGCGGTGTAGATAGATTGGAATGTTTTGGTTGCTTCGTTCCAAATAATGCCAGCATACGATCGGTTATACATTTGCACAGTGCCTCCAACGGACGGTGTGATCGTAAATACGGATTCGAGAGTGAGCACGCGAGAAGAACCATTATATGATGCAACTCTGCGAGATTGGTTATTCGCTAATATCCACCACCCAGCATAGTAGTCATTTACATTACTACCAGATGAGAGAGTTATCGTAAGCGTCGTTGCTGCAGTTATCGTGGTTGTGATTGCCGGTGTATCGGTCAAAACATTTCCCAATCCATTATCATTACTGGGCTGGTAGCGCTGAATAAGCATTCCAGAATCATTGGGCCCCGATGGCGACGCATTCAATAGAAGCGTGTTATCGGCAATGTTGATTGTAGATGAATTAACTGCGGTGGTAGAACCATTTACATAGAGATTGCCGCCGATATATACATTCTTACCAACTGCGAGGCCGCCTGCTATCGTAAGGGCGCCTCCATTGGTTGTGCTGACCGCATCCGCGGATGACGATAGAATCGTAGAACCGCTTACATTCAAAGATGATAGAGTTCCAAGCAGTTGAATATTTGGCTGGGTTGGTGTTTGTATAACACCAACGAGAGATGTAGCGGATAGTGTTGTAATGCCCGAGATTGAACCAAGCGAATCAAGAACCATAGCTTTACCAAACCCAGCGGTTCCTGCGGTAAGACCAGAAATGCGAGATGCGTCGGCAGTCGTGATTGTTGATGATCCCATCGTAATTGTGCTAACGCCGATATTGTTGATGTTTGTAATACTGCGATTGCTATCAACAACTAATGCCTTCCCAGCTACGGCGACGCCCGCGGAGTTAGCATCAATGACACCAAGAGACGACGCTAAGCTACCGCCCCCACTCAATGTAAGAGATCCAGATAGAGTTAATGCGCCAGTGATATTTACCGGAGAATCAATATTAACGGTTCCGCCATTAGCGGTGATATTGAGATTGCCAGAACTGGACGTGAAGATATCTGAGAATGCAGTTGTCGATGAACCATATCGCAAACGTAAGCATGCGCCGGTAGCGCTTGCTACTTCCAACTGCGCACTTGGACTATTCGTGTTGATGCCTACATTTGAGTTCTTATCAATGTATAGTGAGTTAGCCGTTCCTGTGCGAATGACAAGAGAGCTATTGCCACTATCGCTATCTAAGATGACGTTGGTAATCGCCGAATTAAGACTTACCCTCTGCAGCGGTGTAAGCGCATTATTGGATAATGGAGTATTGCTACTCGACATGTTGAGAATGCTATATATAACTCATTAAATGAAATCAGATCCATCCAACCATTGAATACAAAAAAAATACAATCCACTTACATCTTAGTTTGGAGACTGCGCTCAGATGGAGTGGGATCGTAGCGCTCCATGACATCTAAACGATCAATGTGGCCCATAATCTCATCTGCAATAATTTTGCGATGATGCTTCATCAGGGTGCTATTGTATTTGTTGATAGTCTCAGAGGCAGCGGGACTTGCGCGAATATACTCATCGCCATTAGCGGCAGCAATTGCAATCAATGTTTGATAATGCTTCTTTTCTAATTCTTGAAGCATCTTATCGTGACGTTCTTGATCTCTCTTCTCCTTAGCTTCACGCTCTTCTTGATCTTTCTTCTCTTTAGCTTCACGCTCTTCTTGATCTTTCTTCTCTTTAGCTTCGCGCTCTTCTTGATCTTTCTTCTTCTCAGCTTCACGCTCTTCTTCTTTTTTGATGTCAGACCACAGGATACCCATATTAATCAGAAACACTCCAGCTATATATGACTGTCTCTACAATCGGGTTCGAAAACGTCGAGAATGTTTTTGCGGATGGATTAGATAGTTTCAGTATCATTAATACTTGGAATACGCATCCAATCAAGAATGCAAAGATTGCCCAACACTTATTTTCTGGAGCAACTAATCTTATAAGATTAGTTGATTGTGGAAATGTGCATGTTAGCACAAGACTGGTTATGATTATGTATCCAGCAGTCGTCTCATATGCCATCTTCAAAAGATCCCAACAACGCATTAGCCCAATCGCATATTGATCGACAGTCATTGATGGCGCGAAAGTTAATAAAATCATGGTTTGTGATATAGCAATCTATATAATTAATATCTGATAATGCAATTTTACATCCCTAAGACATAATCACGATCTGAATATAGTATCATGTCGACAGTCATAGATATAGAGACTCCCACCGGCGACTATAGCTCAGGCAATGCTCGCCCATTGTGGAAAGATGCGATGGCTGAGTTTATTGGGACTACCATCTTTGTTTATATATCATTAGCCGGTGTCAATCAATCTATCTTGACCAACCAAGGACAACTCCCTATCGCGATATGTTTCATGCTCGGCCTCAGCTCAGGCATAGTAGTCGCCAACCGATCGGGCGGCCATCTCAATCCGGCAGTGTCAATGATTACGTATATAACGACGCGCGAATTCGACCTTACCAGACTCATCGCTTATATTGCCGCACAACTATGCGGTGGATTCGTTGCTGGTCTATTGGTTCTAACGGTGTATTACAGCTGGATCAATAACTACGCAAACAAAGAAGAAGTGTTCTCGGGTGCGTTCGGAACTCTTCGCGCTGAGGGCAACTCGCTCTTTGCAAGTATCGCAGATCAGTTTATTGGTAGCGCCCTGCTTATGCTCGGCATTGATCTCCTACCTGAATCTGGATTCAAACCATTGGCTATCGGTGGTGTGCTGGGTGGCTTAGGATTGTTTCAAGGAGGAAACGGGTTTGGACTCAACCCAGCTCGTGATATGGGCCCGCGAATGGCGTCAGCGCTCGTGTTCGGCACGACTCCCTTTACCGCGATGGGGCACTGGTTCTGGGTTCCTCTTATTATTCCGTTCTTTGGCGTTCCTTTCGGATACTACCTCTCCCGTGCGATCAAGAGTATCAACTAATATATATGATTTATAATATATCAGACTAATACAACTATGCACCAAGGATTCATACCACTCCCCGAGCCACTTCAATGTAGATGTGTCTCACTCATAAATATTGGAAGCATGATGCGACTGTATTCGATCCGGCTCTTCGTTCATGTCATGGATGTGCATCAACGCATCATTCATAATAAGCTGAGAGTAATGGATTTGCAAGATCTGATACGACTATGCGACGCTGTATCCAACCACGATCAAGTGAATGATTCGTTGAAGGAAGATATAGCCGGACTTAAATCCATCTTAGCCCTATTCATCGATGTCGCATCAATTGCGACACGCCCATGCGGAATGTGGAATGCGGTAGAACTTGAATTCGACGAAGATCAGCTGTTATGAATTGGGCGCGAGCTCACGAACTTCGACGAAGATCGGCTGTTATAGCGCACGACTCGCAATAATTTAATAAAACACACAACTCATGCTACGCAAACATGTTTTTTTATTCTCCTCACTCAGCCAACCACAGCCACTCACCATGGCGAAAAGACGCCAACGTTCTTGAACGTAATGTCTCCGCGAAGATACGTGCGAAGGTTGCTTGGATCGATGGGCTCCAAGTAGATGTCCGCCGCATCCACCACGCTCTCACGTTCGCGCCACTCAACCTTGACGATGCGAAGAAAGTGCGTGCTGATGAGCAGCTGCAGCGTCGCCTTGAACTCTTCTCGCGTAAGAATCTTCTCAAAGGAGAACCACGCGACGTCCGACGCAATCACGAACAAGCCCTCTGCCGTCCAAGCGTTCCCGACCGACTGAAGATACATGCGCTGAAGAAGGAAGAGGTGGATCTCGACCGCGCAATGGAGCAGCAGCTTTGAAGTCCAGTTGAAGCCGTCGTGGAACATGCGCTTCCTCTGGGACTCCCATTGCGCGACGCGCCAAGCATCCGGATTGAACATGCGCTGGACCGCGCAGAGTTGCTTCAGATGTGAGCGCTCAAACAGCGGCATCGTCGGCTCTTCATCGTCGAAGATATGGTCGGTCGTAGTCGGTGAGGAAGGAGTTGGCGAATGAAGAAACTCTTGACACTCGTTACAGTCGTTTGGGTTTCCCCAGTTCTTGCGATAGTGATCAGGAAACGCCATCTGGAAGGAAAATTCTCGAATGAGAGCAGACTGGGCATCGGGCTTCTAACGCGGGATAAAAAAAATTATACACGGGACAGCTTGCGCTTGTAGTATTGCTCCCCTTCGAAACTGATATGATGCTTCGATCTATCGTATTCTTCAATCGGAAAATCATCTAAGGTATCACCGTTCTTGCGATCCTTAATCTCATAGTCAAGCTCATAGTGATTGACTAAGATAAGGAGTGTTGCTTTCTTCCAATCTGATAGCGGAAGAGGCTCTTCGCTGGGGCAGAAGCATTTCTTAAACAGCGATAAAAGTACCATTTTGCACGCGCGCATATATTATGCATGATATCGATCAATTTTGTGTATGAGATTATTCATCGATATAATATAACACATTTATCAAATATGGGTCCCATGAACGGATTATATAATTTTATACTTATAATTATCGTGCTATCTCTCATACTGTCTCCTATAGTATTTGGCATTGGTCTGTTTGTTTATAATCAACCATGGTTTAACTTGTTTAGTTGGTCCATTCCCATTTCGCTAACAACCATATATTGCGCTATTAGGAATTATGAAATGGGTATGTAAATGACAAAAAAAAGATACGATTGAGGTGGTCATGGTATTAAGATAATACACCCGACCCCTTATTCTATGCTCCGTGAGTTAATCGAAAACCCGTCCTCCGCGTCATAAGCACGGCGCTCTAAAACCACTGAGCTAACGGAGCGCTCATACACGGTAAGATTGAATACTTACATCTCTTTGCTTTAGTCGCAAGCGCTTTTATTAAGCTACGTATATACATATGCATAAAAATCAGAATAATATAATTTATTGTCCTCGAATGGTCCATTCATGATTTACTTATTGTAATATAAGTAAATCATGGGCGGTAATGTTAGATTATGGATTATAACGCGCATTCTGGCACTGTTTGTATTTTGTGCGATATATGCTGTGATCATAATTATCATATGGGCATATCGACCTCACTGGCTAAAAGATAAAGGATATCGACCTTACTTGATAGCAGCGTCTCCGCAAACTGGATTATTAATTTGGACGGTCATGTTTTATCAAATGGGTAAGCTAATTGGGTGCGTTAAGCGACGATAAAAAAACAAAATGTATAACACTAAACACTTGACTCACACTAAACGCTTCATTCGCGAATCCAATCCTCCTCACGTATCGCAAAGGGAGTCTCCAAGATATCGAAGCCTTCTCCTTACCACGCTCCTCCATACCAACTCTTCGATCTAAAGAACGTGCCGTGATGCCCCATTGTAAAGTCGGGGTTGAACCAATCACATTCATCATCTTCCAAGACATGTGCATTGCCCTTCCATTCTCCACTCGTTCGCTTGTATTGAGCCAATCCATGTAGCCATTCATCGATCATTGCAACGTTATCAATTGCCGCTTGGGTGGCATTGTATTGTTGCCTCATCCGCGTTGTCAATTGATTTTCAAATAAAACGAAGTTAATAAAACGATCTGAATCGAGCCTTCCGTGATGGAAGTAGCTGAATACCTCCCAAGGCAAGTATGGCTGAGCCATGATGTCCGGATGTGAATTGCGCAGTATATTATCCTGATAAGATACATACTCCCACTGCGTGTGGCGGCAGTTGCCTGTCCCGTATGTAAAGCAATTTGGGCAACACTGCAGGTATTGACAATCGCACGTTCCGCTCCACATGTGCAAATCGCATCCAATCCCAACCCATCGCCATCCATTATTGATTTGAGTCAGCACATCGGCACTGAAGCGTTGCTTCCAATGCTCGGTAACTCCAGCATAATCCATGATTGTGTTGCAGATCTCGGATGGGAGAAACGTGGCAATGTAGTTCATTTTTTGGGAACTGGTTTGAATGCGCTTTGGATGTTGTTTTATACGCAAAGTATATAATATACGACCCCCTGTTGCTATTTTACGCTCAAAATAAATACGACCAGTGAAGACAGCTTACGGTATCTTCTGAGGCGATATAATCAAAAAAATGAATAACTCATACGTGATGTATGTCAATCTATGTATTTGATCGTCTCTACTCAAACAAAGTAGCATTGGTTGTTGCTTCAGAAACATGACTTTGCGCGTGTTGCTGCGCATACCAATCGATCATATCGTTGTTCAGCATTTCCAATACTCGTCCCTGCAATTCTTCCGGCACTCGTTCCAAATTGATTCGCTGTGGGACATATCCAACGTGCCCATATGATTCATATCGCTTTGTTGGAATATGCACCCAGATATAATGATCGCATGACTCCTGTCCGCGAACGCACGATCCACAAAGCACTCTACGCGAACAATTGCATCTCTCAATATAATCAATGTTCTTGATACATCTCGATCCTACCCAGCTCCACTTCAGATCAATCTCACAAAGCACTTGTTCCGTAAAGATTTTCTTCCAGCGCTCGGTTTCTCCGGTGAAACCAAGAACCATCTCAATGATGTTTGCTGGAAAGAACTCTTCAAGAAATCTCATGGTAGATATATATTAATACGGCGTCCTATTGCTATTTTATACTCAAAGCGAATTGCCGTCTCTTAAGGACATTAGCTTTGCTTTCATTCGTTCGAGCTCACTTATCTCCGCTCTTACCGTCCATGATACCTTTAGCAATGTATATGTCTTCGCGAACTGAAGCCGCACGCCGTATTCTTTTTTTTCAAGTTCAGCTACCACATTGAAATAGATAGCGGTCTGTAGTTCAGCGTTGGTAATAGACTCGTCGATCTGAGGAAAGTTAATTGGGAGACGAAACTCCACGCGGGACAATCCCGCATCGTGAGCTTTAGATATGGCGGAGTTCAGCTGAAGAAGAATCTCGCGAGTAGATTCCGCGATGGTAACTTTATACAAACTATTCTTCTTAAGTCTGCTTGCGCTACTAAGGATGCCTTGGTAATCCATTGTTATATTATGAATATCTTCTTTCTGATTTGATCTCACTTGGATCCACCAGAGAAAAGAATATTGTTTTTAATATCTTCAACTATCTCGCGACGAACACGCTCGCGGCTTCGAGCTAATAATTGTTCAAATTCATCATGCGTTAATTTAGGTTGCTCAGCCGTCTTCGCTGTTATACTTGATATCAATGAAATTAGTTGATCGTGTCTGGCTTGCGCCGCAGTTCTTTCCTCTTGCGCCGCAGCTCGGTCTTGCTCCATTTTCTCAGCAGTCCAAACGTTTCCCATGGTTTTGATTATTTCAAACACGTTTGCTATACACATGCAAGCTATGCTCAAATTTCTTTGTGCTCATATAAAGATAAAAAGAACCGCCCGTCTTAGCGGATGATATCTTTTTTGGCTTCTCACGCAAAGTAGGACGCGATGTCCGACGCGATATGCCCACACATGATCGTCTCCAGATCCTTCTGCAAACGAACGCGCTTTCTCTCCGCCATCTCTCGCTGAATCTCTTTCTTAATCTTTTGGGATGACATCCACAGCCGGTCCTTGTGCTTCTGGATGAAGCTGAAGGGCAGGTGAGACTCTCCGTAAGACAAGATTGTCCATCCGTCCTGATCGAACTTGTCGAAGCAGTTTGGTAGCAGATCCAAGTGATTCTCAATGAACTCAATTGAAAGGCGCTGGTATTCCAAAATGGTGTTCAGCGTCAAACAATCAGTTTTTACGATCTCGATCAAAACGACTTCGTTCAGGGCTTCGTAGCGACAAGCATTCTCTTTTTGGTCAAAGCTGAGAGCATTCCACTGAGCAAGCGTAATCGACGACATAGTGGTTTTTTGGCTTCTGTAATATTTAGAGCTGGGTAAGGTGCTATTTTATGCTCAAATACTATTCTCTAACGATGCAATCTTATCCATCATGATTTGCATTTGTTTCTTCAGCATCGCATTCTCTTGCATGACTTCCTTCAGCGTAGTCATGATAATAGGAACTATTTCTTCGTAAGCCACATTCAGCGATGCGTTGGCCGGAGAAATGAATCCATCATCACAATCTTCTTCAAGTCCCTGATATGGAGATACATTAACAAGCTCAA
>JACCDZ011614004.1_pt1 | contig 13497 bp, 11 predicted proteins | sample 7449551 | NCBI WGS metagenome assembly JACCDZ01 (sample SAMN15323452, study PRJNA562643) | freshwater metagenome | isolation source: river surface water | place: USA:Blue River Watershed | collected 2017-08-18
ACAACTGGTGCTTATAATGAATACCTAACTTCTGCTACGGACAAGCATAACTCATTCATCAGCCAATAGAATTTTGCGCTTAATGCCAAAAATTCTATACACTGCAACGCAGAATATCCACAACGAGACTGTGCAAATGTCAGCGAAAACGATTTTGATCACCGGCGCATCAAGTGGCATCGGCTTAGCCTTAGCACAACATTGCCAAGCGCTCGGCCATCAAGTTTTGGTGACGGCCCGAAAGCCTACCGATCTCGAGCGATTAAATGCATTGGGGTTTATTACCTACGCGCTTGACGTGACGGCACCGGCACAGATCAGCCAGATGTTCGAGCAAATTAGTGAAAAATTCTCAGGAATTGACCTGCTGATTAATAACGCGGGTTATGGCGCTATGGGGCCAGTGTTAGACGCGAAAGCAACCGTTTGGCAACAGCAGTTTGCCACCAATTTGTTTTCAATTGCCGAGATTAGTAGGTTTGCACTTCCGCTGTTGCAAGCACGCCATGGTATTGTTGCCAACGTCGGTAGTGTGTCGGCGGTGGTTACTACTCCGTTCGCTGGCGTATATTGTGCCTCCAAAGCGGCTGTGCATGCACTCACCGACGCGATGCGGATGGAATTACAACCGCTCGGCGTGCGCGTGGTATTAATTCAACCCGGAGCTATCGCCACAGGCTTTGCAGATACCGCCAGCAATGGTTTACAAACTTGGTTGGCTGCCGACTCACCGTGGCAAGCCTTTGCCGCCGGCATTGCGTCACGCGCTCGTGCATCGGCACAAAATCCGACAACCGCGGACAAATTTGCCAAACTAGTGTTACGAAAGCTGCTGGCAACCAATCCACCGACCTTTATTGCCGCTGGCAATGGCAGTCGTAGCTTGGTTTGGTTAAAACGAGTGTTGCCACAGTGGTTGTTAGACCGAATATTACAAAAACGCTTTGGCTTGCGCTGAGCCCCTTGGTCAACCACTGCTTTAGTGGCCGACTCGTCGAACAGCGTCGGCGGGTAATTCCGCAGTTTCGGTCAGGACAATGCTTGGTTCGTTTGGCAAGCTAGTGTTCAGAGCATCAGAGTTAGGACTTGCTAATGACCTTAGATCAGCGCCTTGTCGGCCTATTGCAATATATTGAAGCTAATTTGGATCAGCCACTTAGCGTTCGTTTGCTTGCAGCTCAAGTTCACTGCTCGGAATACCATTTCCAGCGCTGGTTCCACAGTCAGTGCCAAATGCCGGTTGTTGCCTATATCAGAATGTTGAGATTGCAACGTGCCGCCTTAGCCTTGGCATATCGCGAAACGCCAGTGACCTTATTAGCCCAAGATGCTGGCTACCAAAATACTGAATCCTTTAGCCGCGCGTTTCGGCGCTGGCTAGCACAATCCCCAACCGAATTTAGACAACAACCCGATTGGCAATTTTGGGCCAATCAAAGTGAGCAAACCATGGCTTTACCAAACCCATTCGCTGAAGTCGAAGTTGTTGATTTCCCAACAACTCGTATTGCATTAAAAGTTCATCAGGGCCCAGAAGCACTTTTGGGGCAAAGCATTCGTGACTTTATTGGCTGGCGCAAAGCCAATCGCTTGCCGCCACAACGTCATGCCACATTTAACTTACTCTACGAAGATCCGCGTTGCTGTGAACCCGCCGACTATCGGTTTGGCCTAGCGGTGGCGATTGACGGTGATGTCGCAGAAAACGATATAGGGATTGTTGCTAGCGAAATCATTGGCGGACGTTGCGCTCGGATCCGCTGGCAAGGCAGTGATGCTCAAATTGGGCCATTGGTGGATTATTTATACCGGGAATGGTTGCCACAGAGTGGCTTTAGTTGGCGCGAGCATCCAATTTTTTTGCAACGTCGTCGGTTCTTTCCGGATGTGCCGGCTCATGAAGCGGAAACTGACATTTTCTTACCATTGAACTGAGTTCAATTGATCCGTATCACAATAGTCGCCTTATTTCTAACTACAATAAGTAGCAATTTACAGCAAGTAAGGCGAACTATGCGCTACGCAACTCCGGAACAAGCTCTAGCCACGATCCAAGATGGCGAAACCATTTGGTGTCACTCAATGGCGGCAACGCCATACAAAATGCTCGATGCCCTAGCACAAGTAGCACGGGACAAAAACAATCTTACCCTGTTGAGCTTACATACCGAAAAAAGCGGTGCTTTGTGCGACCCAGCGCTACGTGGCCACTTGCGGCAACGCGTGTATTTTGTCGGCGGCCCTACCAGACCCGCGGTCAATTGTGGTTTAGCTGATTACGTTCCAATGTTCTTATCGGAAATTCCGAAACTATTCCGCAATAAAGAACAGTTATTGGACACCGCAATTATTCAAGTATCACCACCGGACAAACACGGCCTTTGCAGCTTGGGCATTTCTGTTGAAGCGACGCGCGCAGCAATGCAGTCGGCGAAACGGATCATCGCGCAAGTGAATCCATTAATGCCACGCACCCACGGTGATTCGTTTGTCCATCTGCGCGATTTTGACGCCTATGTCGAAATGGAAAGTGTGATCCCGGAGCATTTACCGGCAGAACAAGATCCGATCACGGCGCAGATTGGCCGTCATGTCGCCAGTTTAATCCGCGATGGCGACTGCCTGCAAATGGGGATCGGTGCGATCCCAGACGCGACACTCGCTTGTTTAGGTGACCGCCAAAACCTCGGGATCCATACCGAAATGTTTTCTGATGGGGTGCTGCCGCTTCTGGAAAAAGGCGTGTTCACCAACCGAAATAAAACCCGTCATCCAGGGAAAATTGTCACGACATTTGCCATGGGCAGCCAAAAATTATATGACTTTGTTGATGATAATCCTGAAGTTGTTTTTTTAGACGTGGAATACACCAACGACACCGCGGTAATTCGACAAAACCCGCAAGTCGTGGCGATTAACAGCGCGCTGCAAGTTGATTTATCCGGTCAAGTTTGTGCTGATTCTTTGGGAACAAAAATCTATTCCGGAGTGGGCGGACAAATGGACTTCGTGCGTGGTGCATCGCTGTCGGAAGGTGGCCGCGCCATTATTGCTCTGCCAGCAACGGCGGCAAACGGCACAGTGTCAAGAATTAGCTCGCTGCTGTCACCGGGCGCTGGCGTGGTAACCACCCGTGCACATGTTCATTATGTTGTCACTGAATATGGGGTTGCTTGCCTGCGGGCGCGAAGCCTGACTGAAAGAGCCAAAGCGTTAATCAATATTGCGGCACCACAATTTAGAGAAGAACTGGCTCGTCGTGCTTTTGATGACTGGGGTTTGTCGGTGTAACCTTGAACTAAGGCTGACAAACACCCATAAAAAAAGGCGGTAATGAACTTACCGCCTTTTTTCTGACAAGCGCAGATTATTTGGCTTGGCGACGACGAGACATAACTAAACCAGCTAAACCTAAGCCTAACACTGCCAGAGTACCTGGAGCAGAAACTGGTGCAACTGTACCGTTACGCACGCTAAAGTTGTACTGACCTAACACGTTTGAGTTGCGTGAACCGTGAACTAAACCGCTACCAAGGTTAGAATCCAAGAACGCACCATTTAAGCGTGAACCTGCAAATTCAAAGTCATTCTGACCGCCATCGGTATAACCAGCCACCGCAGACACGCCGTTACTTGCAGTGCCCAATTCCCAAGTGATTTGGTCATAGTTGAATTGAATATCAAAATCACCCACGCTGATGTCTGAGCGATCAGTCAAAATCAACTGAAAGCTGTTTAAACGGTCAACACCATTTGGGAAATAACCCACGTTTAACCAGTTCACACCAAAGGCTTGTAACCCATTGACTGTACCTTGGCCGTATTGCACTAAACCTGAACCTGCACCACGGGTATCTACGTCAGCAAAAAATGGCGCGATAATTGGGTAGGTATTGGTTTGCAAACCAAATGGTACGTATGTCCCTAGTGATGAGCGGAAGGTTACGTTACCGTTATTGTTGACGAATAACTTGTCATAGTTACTGCCAAAGAAATTCAACGCGAAGCCAACATCAACTGAACCTGTTGAACCGTCATCATTTGCGTTGAGTGTAAAATCTGTGAACTGTGCAGTGCTATGAATTGCACCTGCATTTGCCTGCGAAGCACCGAACAACGAAGCGGTGACTAATAACGCAGCGGCAATTTTAGATTTGAACATATAACTTTAATCCTTATCATCCAATGAGATTATGGCACTCGTTGCGCATTAACTTGTCGGTTTCCTAGCCATCCAACGAGTCGCCGCCTAATGCAAATTACAAGCCAACAAAAATTAAACCAAGCAATCAATGATTTAACAAATTTAAACATTTGCTGATGTAAAGTTTCTGGACAGTAAATTAGCAGAATATGAAAGAATTTCAGTGAACGATTAAAATGGCAAAAGGCAGCTAAGCCGCCTTTCATTCTCGAAATAAATAGATGAAATAATTATAGATTATTCGAGACTTCGTGCTTTCGCTGCTTCAGCCAGGTCTCGAGCGGCACGCCATTCCAGACTACTTTTCAGTACTAATGTTAACAGCGCTAGCATAGCAAGCAGTGATGACACCGCAAAGGCTGCGGCAAACTGATATTCGTTATACAGAATTTCAATATGCAATGGCATGGTATTGGTTTGTTCGCGGATTTTACCAGAAACCACCGAAACGGCACCAAACTCCCCCATGGCACGAGCATTACAAAGGATCAGACCATACAACAATGCCCATTTTACCGAAGGCAACGTTACTCGGAAAAAGGTTTGCCAGCCACTGGCGCCGAGAGTTAAGGCTGCTTCTTCCTGCTCCCGCCCTTGTTCTTGCATCAGCGGGATTAATTCGCGAGCCACATAAGGGAATGTGATGAAAATAGTCGCGAGCACTATGCCTGGCACGGCAAACATCACCTGTAAATCATGGTCATTTAACCACTCCCCCCACCAGCCGCGGGCCCCAAACAATAGCATTAAGCTAAGACCGGCAATGACCGGCGACACTGCAATTGGCAGATCAATAAGTGTGATCAACAACTGCCGGCCTTTAAACTGAAATTTAGCTATAGCCCAGCTAGCGGCTAAGCCAAAAATTACGTTACATGGCACCGCAATACCTGCAGCTATCAGGGTTAACTGAATGGCGTGGGCGGCAGCCGGTTCGGTAATCGCTGCGATATACACATCCCAACCTTTACTAAAGGCTTCACCAAATACCATTACCAAGGGTAATAACAAAAAGAGAGTTAAAAAACTAAGTGCCAAGGTGGTCAGTAATAACCGCAGCCACAATGGCTCGCTGGTTGCTCGACGAAGTTGTACCGCAGCTTCGGCCTTCATTTCACACCTCCGTGACGCTGATGACTCCAATGCTGAAGCGCATTAATTAGTAGCAATAAAATAAATGAAATCAATAACATCACCGTTCCAAGTGCCGCAGCACCTGCGTAATCAAACTGTTCCAACCGTGACATAATTAGCAGCGGCGTGATTTCAGTGCGAAACGGCATATTCCCGCTGATAAACACCACAGAACCGTACTCCCCGATAGCTCGGGCAAAGGCCAAAGCAAAGCCTGTTAACAGTGACGGAATTAATGCCGGGAAAATCACCCGACAAAAAGTTTGCCAGCGATCCGCCCCCAGACTCGCAGCCGCCTCTTCTAATTCCTTTTCTAAATCTTCAAGCACTGGCTGCACTGTGCGCACGACAAACGGCAAGCCAATAAATACCAATGCCAAAGTGATACCCACTGGGGTGTATGCAATCTTTATATCCAGGGCAGCAAAATACTGACCGATCCAACCGTTCGGAGCATATAAAGCGGTTAACGCAATACCTGCTACAGCGGTGGGTAACGCAAACGGCAAATCAACCAAGGCGTCTAGAATTTTCTTACCTGGAAAATGGTAACGAACCAACACCCAAGCGACCAATAATCCAAACACCAAGTTTATTAACGCAGCAATAAAAGAAGCGCCAAAGGTCAGCTGATAACTGGCGATCGCGCGTTTGCTGGCGACCACTTTGACAAAGCTATCCCAATCTAATTCGAGAGTTTTTAATACCAATGCGGCAAGCGGCAGAAACACCAGCAGGCTGATATAAAAAGAAGTAAACCCCATCGACAAGCCAAAGCCTGGCAACACGGGTTTATGTTTGCGTTGAAACAGTGCCAAAGTTCATTCCGCCCAAAATCTACACCGCTATTCGGTGACTATTGCCAACATTCTGCGTCGCGCGTTGGCTGAGCCTGACCGCTTCACAGAAAATGGATATTCAGACGTCTGAACATCCCAAGATGCGCAGACTAATAGATTTTGGTCAAAATAAAAAGAATCAAAAAGTATTCGCCTATAACTAAAGGTGATAAAGAAGCTGAGGCAAATGACGGCACGACAGGCGGATAACACAATAGCACTTGGTTATTGCGCGGAATTAAACATTATCGCTAAGCACTTAGCGATATCCATGCGCCTATTGCGCTAGCGACTGCGCTTAAAAAATCGCGGGCAATTGGCAATAATGTAACAGCCCAGCCCTAGTAAAAATTGCTTTGAGTAATCGCCATGCAACCAAGGTGCAGCCAAGATCATGCCAACCATTACCAAGGGCACGCCAGGTACTATTGTCGACACGAGCGCTTGCCAATACCACGCTAACACCGTTCGAGCTCGCCATTGCCGAAGTCCAAACCACATCACCAGCAGTAACAATGCACTGGCGATTGCCATCAACATTCGAAGCAACGGTCCGGCAAATAACGCTTGATGCAGACCATACCAATAACTGCGTAGCTGCATCCCAGCGCGACTCTGACTGTCGCTGGATTGCAGCAGTTGCCCCTGCCGGTCATAAACTATTTGCCCCAGTTGATTACTGACTTGACTCTCAGCCGCCTGAGTTAAAAGTACCGAACTATTATCTGCGCCTGGCTGGTTGACTTGGATTTTTCCGACCGGAAAACGTGAGTGCGCCGCCAACAATTCCGACAAGTTCGCTACAGGTGCTGCGCCCAAAGCCGGCTGCCCCCCGCCGAGCCACGGCAATACTTCGGCATAAAACTGAGCGTTATTCTCAGCGTATAAGGTGTTTAGCGGACTAGTGTTTAACTGCCACAACATCGTCACTAAAGCACTAGTGCTGACTAGCAATAAACTTGGCAATGCCATGAGCCCAGACCAAATATGCCAGCGCTCAGCTTTGGCGATATCAGCTTTGGCGACAGCAGGCGTCAGCGCGAGTACTTGTTGGCGTAGTTGCGAATAGGCACTCGCTTGCTCTGCATATTTTCGTCTTATTAGCCATAAACGTAAGCCGCTCAAACTTAACCACAATAGCAATAATGCAGTGAATGCTACGACATACCGGCTGACGTCGCCGAGAGCTCCGAGTAAGGTGTAATGCAGTTGAAAAAACCAAGTGCCGAGTCGCGGCGGATCCGACCATTTAACTTCGGTTGCCATGGTCAGCGGTTTGCCACTTCGGTCGAGTAATTGCTGATGCATCAGCCGATCGGTAGTTTGCCAATTCAGGGTAAAAAACGGAGTGCGAGCCGTTGGCAGCTGAATATACCAAGTCACCGCGCTCGACGCTTGCTCGCTAAGGTGCCGCTGAACTATCGGCAACCCGGCGTAAGTGAGCGCTTGCAGCTGAACGTTATTGAGCTCGGATTCGCGCAACGCTTGTGCAGTCAGCTGCGTACGAGCAGCATCCGGCAACGACCAAATATCCAATTCCGCACGAAAATAACTGGCGGTACCACTGCTCCAAATCACGGTGGCGAACGTGATGAGTAATAACCCCCAGTATTTGTGCATTTGCCTGAGCGCGCGACGCGAAATGCCAAACCAGCCTACCAGTAACACCATCGGCAAGCCTGCCAGCGAGCTCCATAGCACTGCGTCGGCTGCGGGCATGAAAAACGCCAAGGCCTGAGCGAGCCAAGCGCAAAGCAGGATCATCAATCCCCAAGCGCACAAGCCAAGTAGCAACAAATGCCCGTAGGCCCGGGCTAGTAACCACATCATTGTTGCAGCAAGATCTGCACTTGGTTGGTTAGGCTCGCCTTACTCTCTTGGTTGGTATACGGCAGTACCAAGTCTTCTTTACCATCGCCATTAACATCAACGACCATGCTTTCAATACCACGAAGCGGCAACTCAATACTTTGCTTAACACTTTTGTCTGAGAACAATTTGGCACCAACTGGCGCGTAAACTCGAAGGGTATCTTCATCATCAGCCAGCAATAAACTCGCTTTGCCGTCCGCGCCTTTTAGCACTGTAGCCACCGACATATTCACTTGGCCGCTGGTGATTTTAATCTCAACGGTCATTTCCTGCCGATAAGTTGGTTTATCGCCAAAACTGCCGTCGGGACGTTGTTTGTAAAATTGCATTTCGATATCGGCACTGCCAGAGACTAGCGCGCGTACGATAGCGCCAATCCCAATTTGCGCAACTGGGGTATAAAAATCGAGGCGCTTGTCATTATCTAAATCGGCAAAGGTGACGTCAAATTGAATCCCTGAGGTATTGATTTGCTGATCAGGTTTGGCTTTAAAGCGCACCCAATCATTTTGTAAGCTACCGTAATGAATAAGATAATTGTAATTCTGCTCCATCGCATCCACATAATGCTGTTGTTGCACCACCACGTCAATCAAACCATCACCATTGATATCGGCCAGCCGCTCCATCCTTGTTAACACCAGATTTTCGTAACTACGGCCATCGCCTGGGCGCTGCTGCGCCTGTGCATCAGGTGTTAAACCCACACCTAAAGGTAACGAATAACTTGTGGTAAAACGCCCTGCTGGCGATTGCGCAAACACTGTCAAACTGTCGTCAACAGCAAAAGCGATATCGAGCCGACCATCACCATTTAAATCAACAACTTGTGGTTTTTTCGCCTCATAGTTTGACCGGTCATTGAAGACCATCATTTCACTATCTAGCGCTAAATCGTCCTGCAGAAAACTGCCATCCGCTTGCTGTAAGAACAAGTGCCAAGCATTAAAATCTGGCACTAGAAAATCACTGAGACCATCACCATTCACGTCGAAGCTAAAGTCCAAACTTAGCAGCCGTTTTGCATCGACCACTCGGTACATCGAGCTACCGCTGACCAGCGGCAGCCATTTTTGGTCGCTGATATCAAAACGCCAAAGCCCATCAGTCGCTAGACCAACCAATTGATTCTGTTCAGAGCCTGCCAATTTTGCGCGCTGAAAAAACTGCAATTGTTTGAGCAATGGCACAGGCGTCGCTTTGCCTGAGCTTACGTCAATCATACTCAACCAGCGTTTTTCGGTGTTATGTCCTGAGACCGCGAGCAGTGAGCTCCCGGTTAAATGCACGATATCGCCATTTGCAGGATGGCCAAGTGGCACCGTTTTCGGTTGAAAACTGACAGCAAAAGCAGAGGACGCAGCAAGCAACTGCACAGCAAAAACCGACAACACAGCGGCAGAGGCTCGAAAAACACCGGACATTATTTTCTCCCTAAAAATGAATTGGCTGGGGTCTAATGCCCCTAGGATACGCATATTCCTGATGCATAGACCGGAAAAACTGTAACAAATTCACGTTTTTTTTGGCAAAAATATGAAAAAACCAGCGTAATTGGGCTTTTTTTGCTGAGTAAACCAAAAAAATTCAGGGTCGTGCACAGCGAACAAGGTAAACTATGTGCATTATTAGACGCTTTTTTTACAGGTTGGTTATGTCGATTAACTGGTTCCCGGGCCATATGCACAAAGCCCGCAAAGAAATTGCCGAAGTCATGCCACAAGTTGACGTGATTATCGAGATGATTGATGCGCGCATTCCGTTCTCTAGCGAAAACCCGCTGGTACCTGAACTTCGAGGGGATACCCCTTGTATCAAAGTGTTGAACAAAGCTGATTTAGCCGATCCGGCAGTTACTGCATTGTGGCAGCAACATTTTGAGCAACAAGCGGGCGTGAAAGCTATCCCAATCAGCCAGCAAAATCCGGAACAAATTCGGGCCTTATTGGACTTATGCACCGAATTATTGCCCGATCGCAATTTCGACGTTCGTGGTCCACGCGCAATGATTATGGGGATCCCAAACGTTGGCAAATCCACGTTAATCAATACCCTAGCCGGTCGAATTATTGCTAAAACCGGTAACGAAGCTGGTGTCACCAAAGCCCAGCAACGGATCAAACTCGATAACAACGTGATTTTAACCGACACCCCAGGCTTTTTATGGCCGAAGTTAAGCCCAGCAAGCTGCGGTTACCGTTTAGCCGTCACCGGTGCTATCAAAGACACCGCTTTTGACTACGCCGACATTGCGATGTTTGCCGCCGACTATTTATTAAAAGCCTATCCGCAGCAAGTCATGGCGCGCTATCAGCTAAAAGAACAACCGGAAAACGACATCGCCCTGCTAGATGCTATTGGCGAACGCCGTGGCTGTATGGTGCGGGGCGGTGTCGTCGATTTAAATAAAGCCGGGACTATTTTAATTACCGAATTGCGCGCGGGTTTATTTGGTCCTGTGACTCTGGAAACACCAGATATGGTGACACAAGAATTAGCCGATGCTAAGTTAGAACAAGCGCGGATAGAAAAAGAAAAAGCTGAGCGCGAAAAAGAACGGGCACGTAAAGCAAAGAAAAAATATCGCTAAAAGCATTGCGTCCCCGCCCTACCGAATCCCAGGAGCAGGTTATGTCGTTAACAAGGAAAGGGACCGCATCCCCACATTTATTCAGCAAATCAATGCTAGGCAAATTAAGCTGCGTGGCATTCGCTGTTGCTGGTGTCAGCCAAGCGATGGCTGCGCCAGTTGTAGTCACCAACGCACAAGGTTATGGCTTTGACGAGAAACGCCAGTTAGTGCAATTTCAAACTTTGGTGTTTGATGACACGACCGGCAAAGTGCTCGCGCGTGGTAACACTGAGTTAGCCAAAGAATATGCCGAGGCAAAAATTATCGACGCCAAAGGCAAAGCCCTAATTCCTGGGCTGATTGACGGCCATGGTCATGTACTCAACCTTGGGCAAAATCTTAGCCAAGTTGAACTTCGCGACACCAGCAGCGAAGCCCATGCCGTGGCAAAAGTCAGCGCATTTGCCAAACAGCAACCCCAAGCACAATGGATTTTAGGCCGAGGCTGGAACCAAGTGCTCTGGCCAAGCCAACAATTTCCGACCACTCAATTACTTGACGAAGCGGTGAAAGATAAACCGGTATGGTTATCTCGAGTGGACGGTCATGCCGGTTGGGCCAATAGCAAAGCGCTGCAACTCGCTGGCATTAACAAAGACAGTATCGACCCGCCTGGTGGTCAAATTCAGCGCGATAAACAAGGTAATCCAACCGGGGTGCTGATTGATAACGCCATGTTATTGGTCGAAAAACAAATTCCGAAGGCAAATACTGCAGAAATTACCGCCGCACTAAATGCAGCCTATCAACATTTATTAGCACTCGGTATCACCAGTACCCACGATGCTGGCGTTGACGAGGCAAATCTCGCGGTCTACCAGCAAATGGCAAGCGCGCAGGAAATCCCGCTGCGCATTTATGCGATGCTATCAGCAACAGATGCGAACTTAGCAAAACGACTCGCTGCGGGTCCGATTGACGATCCGACAGATTTCTTAGATGTGCGTTCGGTAAAAATTTATGGCGACGGCGCTTTAGGCAGTCGCGGCGCAGCGCTGCTTTCAGCCTATAACGACAAACCTGGTGAATTGGGATTGTTGTTAACTCAGCCCGATGCTCTGACTGCGGTGATGAAACTTACCCTCGATAGCGGCTTCCAAGCCAACGTCCACGCTATCGGCGATAGAGCCAACCGCTTGGTGCTGGATCGCTTTGAAGTGCTACAAACACCTGCCGCACGGGCGAAAAGTCGTAACCGCATCGAACACGCCCAAGTCATAGCGCCAAAGGACTTACCCCGGTTTGCTAGATTGCAAGTGTTGCCATCAATGCAACCCACTCACGCGACTTCGGATAAAAACATGGCGGGCGATCGTTTAGGTGTCGCCCGTTTACGCGGCGCTTATGCTTGGCGCACGTTGGTTGATATGGGCAATCCCGTGGTTTGCGGTTCTGATTATCCGGTAGAGTTGGCGAACCCGTTTCATGGACTGCACGCTGCGGTCACTCGCCAAGACCATAATAATCAACCAGAAGGGGGTTGGTTACCTGAGCAAAAACTAAGTTTGGTAGAAGCGCTGCGTTGTTTCACTACAGATGCCGCTTATGGCGCCTATCAAGAACAAGCTATGGGCAGCTTAAGCCAAGGGCAATGGGCTGACTTTATCCTCCTTGACCAAGATATTTTTACCGTTGATCCCAAGCAGATTTGGCAAACGAAGGTGTTACAAACCTACGTGGGTGGCAAACTCGCTGCAGAAGCGAAGCCTGCCGCCAAAACCATGATGGAATAATTTCCGGTATGGTGGCGAAGTTTCGCCACCATACCGAACCAACCTACCGATGAGTATTTAAATTTTATGATTAGCCAGAAATGGTCGAAATTAATTAAATCGCTGCAGTTAAAAAAGTACCGCAAAGCCGAGCAGTTGTTTTTTGTCGAAGGCGAAAAAGCTGTGCTCGAAGTGCTCGCCTCTGGTTGGCAAGTGAAGGCGTTGTTTGGTACCGCCGATTTTCTTGATCGTTACCCAGACGCCTGCGCGTGCGCGGAACTAAGTCACCCATGCACCGCCAGCGAGCTTGAGCATGTCGGCACTTTCAGTAGTAACAACGCGGCTTTGGCGGTGGTGGCGATCCCTGCACAGCAGCAGTTTAGCGAAACGGCAAACAGCTGGACCTTAGTGCTGGATAACGTCAACGATCCAGGCAATTTAGGTACTATTATCCGCATCGCCGATTGGTACGGTATCAAACAAGTTTTATGTTCATCCGACACTGTCGATGTGTTTAACCCCAAAGTTATCGCCAGTGCCAAAGGCTCATTTTTGCGAGTGCAATTGCATTATGGCGATTTAGCAACTTGGCTGCAGACTGCGAAACAACCCGTACTTGGCGCTTTTCTAGGCGGTGACAATGTACATCAATTGCCGATGCGTTCAACTGGCGGTTATGTGGTTCTGGGTAACGAAGCCAATGGTATTAGCCCGGCAGTTGCTGCACATATCCAGCAACGGATCACCATCCCAGCTTTTGGCGATGCGGAGTCACTGAATGTTGGGATCGCGTGCGCGGTCATTGTCGATAACTTAAAACGCATTACTGCAGCTGTGTAATCAAATAAAGCGCTGAATTTTGTGCTGCAATTATTCAGGTAAAATTCAGCGCCAAAGCATCATCTTCAATTTTTAACAAAAACATGCCACAAGGAATTTGCATGAACAAACTCTCTTCAATTTCACTCTTGGTGTTATCAGCCCTGTCTTATCAAGCGATCGCAGAGGAAGCAGATCACCCGCTTTTCTCCGCTTATCCTGGCGCGGAAATAGACCGTTACCAACGCATCGATTATGACCAATTTGAGTTACCCAATGGCGCTG
>JACCDZ011976568.1_pt1 | contig 13497 bp, 11 predicted proteins | sample 7449551 | NCBI WGS metagenome assembly JACCDZ01 (sample SAMN15323452, study PRJNA562643) | freshwater metagenome | isolation source: river surface water | place: USA:Blue River Watershed | collected 2017-08-18
AATTAAAGGACAGGTCTGGTGGTACTGTACCTAAAGAGAGGTCTTTGACCATTAATGTTCCTAAAAAAATATTTAAAAGAGCTGTTGATAGAAATAAGACTAAAAGACTTATTCGAGAGTCTTTTAGATTAATTAAAAAGGATGTTTCTATTGCAAAAGGACTACAGATAAAAGTGTCGCCTACACCTTATATCTTGAATGAAGATTTTGATACTATTACTACACAGATTAAAAATGAAATAAAAAAATATGTTTAATACACTCTTTTATTCACCACTCTATAACGCACTTGTCGGTATAACATCATTTGTTCCTGGGCATCAATTGGCTTTAGCAATCATTATTCTTACACTTTTTGTTAAAATTATACTATTCCCTGTCTCAAAAAAAGCAGTCACTACTCAAATGAAGATAAAGCTTATTGAGCCGGAAATGACAGCTATCCGTGAAAAATACAAAAATGACAAGCAGGAGCAAGCGAAAAAAACACTTGAACTCTATAAAACCCAGAATTTAAATCCTTTCTCTACACTTTTTTTGGCCATTATTCAAATTCCTATTTTCATTGCTTTGGCTTTGATGTTTTCAAAAAATGCACTTGCGACAATTGATCCAAGTTTGTTGTACAGCTTTATTTCTGTACCAGATTTTATTAATCAGCAATTTTTATCTCTCGATATAAGCCAAAAGAGTATTGTGCTTGGTGCACTTGCAGGTATATTACAATTCTTCCAAATCCAATACTCGCTTCCACCTCTTAAGAAGGTTGAGAAAAATAAACCTCAAAATTTTAAGGATGATTTAGCACGAAGTATGCATATACAAATGAAATTTGTACTACCAGTGATTGTATTTATTGCCTCTCTAGGATTTAGCGCGGCGATGTCTATTTATTGGATTGTGAGTACTTTGTTCACTCTTGGGCAAGAGGTTTATTTTAGAAAGACTATAAAGAAAGAGTCTTAGGTGTTGTTGTGGAGTTTTTCGTAGGCGCTGTACTTGTAGCGACAGCAGGTTTACCAGGAAGCTTTAGTCCCCAAAGACTAAGGTCTTTTTTGTTATTAAATACCAGATAATCTTCGTTTAAGTTTAAGGTGGGTTGTATGACATCGATTGGACCATCATTGAGTTGGTTTAGTTTTGCAAGTAGGCGCGTTTCACCTGTCTTTGTATTGATTTTCCAGATATCATCTGTAAAAGATATAAGTCCTTGATACCAAGCATCTGGATAGTCACCGTAGGCAATATCTTGAGGAACTGCACAATAAAGAAGATCGGTCTCCTTGTTTGACCATACACATTTGTCAGTAAAAGTTCTGAAAAATAAATTGTTTACTTGGCCTGTTTTTCTATCAAGTGAATATATGTTTGGTGAACCTTCCATACTCTCACTGTATACAACAGTATTACCATTTGGGGACATGACACTAGTTAAACCTAGAATGTTTCCAATTACCTTCTGTATTGTAAGCGTAGATGGGTTGAGTGTGTATAAATACCCTTTTGCAAAAGCTGATGGTTTTGTATTAAGGGTTATAATCTTTTCGTTTGGCCATGCGATATTCCACTCTGTAAACGCTGAGCTAAAAGCAGACACTATACCAGAGCCGTCCGGGTTTGTTATTACCCCTGTTGGTCTATTGTTCTGGACGTAAAATGTTTTTTGCTTATTTGGGGATATTGCAAGTTGTGAAAAGTTTGCTGGTAGATCTTTTTTATCAATAATCTTTTCAGTTGATGTTGGCCCACTTGGTTTTAATGTTGCAAATTGTGTCTGAATAATATCTGTATCTTGGTACAGGCCCCTGAAAATAAATGAAGTTTGGCTCAAGAAATAAGCCTCATAAATCTTTGGAATAGTATAGTTAGACACTTTTTCCGTTTCAAAGGTACTTGATGATGTTTTTAAAATATGACCAGTTCCCCTGTCGATAAAATGTAACACCTCTTTTTTACCTATTATCTTGGTCTGTGCAGGTTTAATTGTTTTTGTTGATGATGCTGAGGTTGTTCCGTTTGCCACTATAACAGTTTCGGTAATAGCAGATGTGGTCGCAAATATATCCTCGGTAAAAAAGGCTGATCCTGCTGTCGGGTACTCATAAATTTTGCGTAAGACAGGTGTGTCTTTTACTTCCACTATACTTGTGGTTGCTGTAATTTCAGGAGATTGTGCGGGTAGTGTAGTGCTCGCATTTCCTGGAAGTGTAATCGATGTATTTACACTTGGAGAACCGAAACTAGATCCGGTATTTATAACTTGATCTCCAAACTGATCGCGAGCAACTGAGTTGCTGTTTATGTAAAAATAAAATCCCAAGAGACCTCCGCCAATAATACTTACGGATAATATAATAATTACAACAATCGTCGAGCGTTTCACCGATATAGTTTAACACAATCTAAAGAAAGTGTTATTAAGGTAGTTTAATTGTACAGTTTCCATTAGCACTATTTCTTGTATAACTTATCCCAAGTGCGGTTGCAGCAGCAGGCGATAGTTCACAATGTGATTCACCTCTTGATCCTGCATTATCGGCGTATATAGCAGTGATTGTCTTGTTTCCGGAAGTCACATAAACTTTATCACCTAATTTGAAATTTGGGTTTTTACTTTGGGCTGCATTAAGTTGTTCTGTGGATAATGCGACAAAAGGTGTTTCGTTTCCATTTATTGACCCATTACCATGAGAGAGTACTCCTGTAAGATATCCGTTTGAGTCGATAATAGGTTGACTGTTCTCAGTTTTGACTCCAACCCACTCACCATTTATATCTGCCCCAGATTTTGCGTTCAGCAAGTTTTCATAGCCTATAGATTTATATCTTTTACCATTGATTAAAAATGGTCCGTTTGGATCCTCCTCCACTCTATATGCACCTGGGCTGCCATCAAAATCAATTGTTACACCCCCTGTGCCAATTGTATGTGATCCTGCACCTGTTGGCAGAACAAGATATCCTTTCGGGGTAACTGTACCTACTAAAGCCTGATCAACTGTGGTGGGCACACCTCCGTTTACAGGTAACACTGCTGGAGTACCTTCTGGGGCCTGATTTCCAATACTGCTATCAGTGTTGATTGGGGGAGGAGCAAAATCACCAGCCACCAAATATGGATTAATCGTATTTAAAATAGTGTATGAAAGTAGGGCTAATAATAAGCCTATGAGTGCAGATTTAATCTTCTCTTTACCTTCACTCTTACCTCCAATTGCATCTGTGGTCGAATATTGCACCCCGCCAAGGGTGATCATAAGCACGGCGAGTGCCGAAGCTATAGCGATACCAAAAGTATATAAACCCTTAAGGTATGTTGTGGCACCATCTTTAGCTACGTCTAGTACACCACCTGATCCAAATCCACCAAACCCAATTGGTGCTAGAAAAGTGAAAGGACAACTCTCCGGTGTACACTTCGGGGTGAAGATGTCTGAGGTGGCCGCATATGTACTCTGAACACCTGTCTGTAACCCTAAAAAGAGGGTGATTATACATATAAAAGCAAGTGAGATTGTAACTAGACCTTTTTTGACTACTGTATTGAATTGTATATTAGTTACCGAATTCATTTTTTGTATCATTATTTCTAATTGGTGAATCAAATGTAATATTTAGCGCGGTTTGTGCTGTTTGAAGTATTTTTAATGGGTTTTGTGATTGTACTGCCAGTGTACTTTTCCCCTTCTCTGCCTGCACCCTTTTTAAAGTAATAGTGTTCTGGTTAGCAGGAATATCAACTTGATATGTATCTACCACCCATTGATAAAATAAGTCAGAGTTCTTACCCCTTACAGTTTGAAAATAAGGATAAGCAGAAATACTAAGCTCTTCTTTATCAAGAACCAGATTACCCTTAAGTGCTTTGTTAAAAAGAACCCCATAAAGAGGGTTGTTCTCATAAAATAGAACCCCAGCAGATTTTGGTTGAACTGTTACATCTGTGGTAGCTACCTCTTTTGCCCCCCCAGCACTCTTACTTGGAGTATAAGCCTGGACTTCGACTTCAACTGGGCGCAAAATAATTGGGCCTTCAAAGGTATATGCGTTTTTTCCAAATCCAGATTTGTCTGCTTGATTGTTACCATTTATTCTCCAATTAAATACCGTAGATGCAGGGTCGATAATACCACTTGTATTTCGAGGCATGGCGACAAATGTGAGTGTAGACTCTGGTGTATATAATCTTTTTCCTTTATAAAATGGATGTACATATACATCTGATTGCCATAGTAGATCTACTTCGCCGGGCCTAAAAGTGAATGTTTTTTTGATGATAGGCCTGTCTCTAGGGTCAATTTCTACATCGACTGTTGTTACTGAACCTGCTTTACCTGTTACTACTCCAAAGTTTTTAATACCAAGTCCTTTTCTAATCACTTTACCGTTTACTTTCCATGTAACCTCAGCGCTGTTTATGTCAAAGCTATATGTGCTCAAAGAAATATTTGTCAGCTGATCTGGTCCAGGGTTCTCTGGGGAGACAACACTCGATATCTGGTCTTTGAATTCTTGATACTGTGCTGTTGCGGGTCGATTGAGTAATACCTCGAGTTCAGATGTGTCAATTGTACCACTTGTTTTGCTATTGGTAGTATTTGTACTTTGGTTTTTTACAGGTTGTGGTTCATCAAAATAAACAATTTGAGCTTTTGCCAATCTTCCACCTATTTGAAACATAATGACAAAAAGCAGAATAGCATTTATCACCAAGAGAAATTTCTTTGTAGTAGAAAATGTTTCTTTATTCATTATTTCGTATTCATTATAGCACTGTTTGGGTGGGCTATTTTATTTTGCATCAGTTTACCTGCTTGTTCACCACCTAATTTATTTGCAACACTAAGGGCTCTTTTTTCAAGCATTGGCATAGCTTTAGAGAGTAATACACATGCGGTCAGTGCCGGGATAACTTGTAGTATAGGAATAAATTCAATTATCCCAGTCATAGCAACCCTTGATTTTGCTTTCGTATCAAACGGAACGCCGCTAAATACATGCATGAGCCATATAATCATGAGTCCAATAGGGGTAATGATTGGAGCAGCGATCTGACCAATACCGGGTATAAAACCGATTCCATCAAACAATAGGGCTATAATTAAAGCTATCATAAACCAACCAAAACTAAGACCTTCTTTTTCCTTTTTCTCCGCCGATTCTTTTTTAGCTAAAGACAGTTGTTTTTGATTGAGAGCCATTCTGGTGTTTTCTTCGTCAGCTTCTTCTGCTCCACTATTATATATATCATTATCTACATCTTCATCCTCATCAATTTTGTCTGATTGTGAATTTTGTTGTTGAACCGATTTTGTGGTGCCAACCAAAACATCTTGCCCTTCAACAAGAGGCTTGCTATTTTCTTTCATCCTGGCATCAACAATGGCTTGTAGTGTATATGTACCCTCTTTTGGGCCACTATTTCCTGTCCAAGTTCTTTTTTCTCCTGATAGTTCAGTAGTTTTCTCTAATTCAGGTAAAAGGCCGTTTGGGTTTTTAAGGGTGGCATTGTCTACCATATTACAGGTATTTTAACCCTCAATTATATTATTGTCCAAGAAGACTACCTATATTCCTTGTACGCTCTGCGTTTGCTTCGGTAGAAACAATACCAGAATTACTTTGATGTAAATCTGTATCTTGTCCGATAAGGCCTCGAGAAGCTAAATCTTCTTTAGCCTTCTTGATAGCCAATATCTGCGACGGATTAGATGTGATAATTTGATCTTCTGTATATGATGCGATAATTTTAATAGCCACATGTTTTAATCCAGCAAAGAATATACCTTCTCCTACATCTGATTCCAATAATAGGTATTTTTCCTCATCTGTCAGATTAAATGTTTTTTGAACGATATCAATAGATGATGGTGATTGCTTCAGGAGGAGTTGAATAGATGAGTTTGTGATGATTGGGAGTCCGTATGGAGAACGAAGGAAGTCTTCAACGTCTTGAGTAATTGTAGAAAGCCCGAGGTAATATTTTCGACCTCGTTTTGCAAGTCCATAGAGGAATGATGCTGTATCATCTGACTTCATCATCCACCATGCCTCATCAATTACTAGAAGTCGACGTTTTAATTCTTTTCGGACTGAGTTCCAGATAAAGTGCATCACAATATACATAGCCACAGGCTTCAACTCATCTTCCATGTCTCTGAGGGAAAACACAACAAATTTTTTATTGATGTCTACGTTTGTGGGTCGATTGATAAATCCTGCCCAAGTACCCTTGGTATATTTGGTAAGTCTTTGTACAAGCGATTCCCCTCCTTCCATACCAGCAAGTACAAGTTCAAAGTCTGACATAAGTGGTGGTTCAACTTTTGTAAAGTCGCTCTCAGGGGTAATATCCTTGAGGGCATATGTTTCTGTGATTGCTCGGTCAATAATCGCATCTTCCTCTGGAGTAAGTCCACCAAGCATGATTCTGAAGAGTCCTACAAGGTTTACGATATTTGATCGAAGGACATCGGCCCCTGATTCATCTTCTCTTGCTATAGGAAGGTCAAATGGGTTGATATGGTGCTCAGAGGTAAGTGAAATATTGAAATATCGTCCACCTGTAGCCTCAGCCATGTATTCATACTCTCGTTCTGGAACGAGTACGATTACATCAGTATCAAACATCAGTGTTCTAAGGATTTCCCGCTTTGTTGAATACGATTTACCTGAACCAGCTTTTGCAAAAGTTACAGAGTTGTAGTTTTCAAGGCTAAATCGGTCAAACAAAATAAGGCTAGAATTATGACGATTGATACCAAACAAGATTCCTTTGTCTGAAGTGAGGTCAAAAGAGATAAACGGGAAGACACTTGAAAGTGGTGAAGAATTGAGTTTTGAGTGCACCATAAGTTGGTCGTCTGCTACAGGAAGTACTGATTTAAATCCTTGTTCCTGTTGGAATAGTGCTGGTTTAAGGTATACCAAGCTAGCTTCGAGCATAGATTTGATTTCAGATTCTATCTTGTCGAGTTCTTGTTCTGTGTCACCGTAGATTGAGATATATAGCCCTACATCGAAAATTTTCTCCTGTGCTTGTTGGAGTTGGTCTCGGAGTGCTTCGAGGTCTTGGTATGCAGTATCAAGCATCGGGTCACGTACTAAGCCTTTCTCCTCTCGGAGGTGAATTTGACTCTGCACCTCCGCTACTTTTTTTTGAAACTGACGCAACACCGAAGCAGTATCAATCGGATGAACAAAAATAGAAACATCAAAAATCTTATCAAGGTTGATAATAGGTGCAAACCAGCTCTCTGAAAGAAAACGTGGGTATGAAATAACAAAGAATGTTCGAACGATCTTATCTCCGAGATTAAGTGCTCGAGGGCTAATTTTGAGTGCTGAAGGAGCAATGACATCTTGTAATTCAAGAATACCTGATTGATAAATCTCTTGCGGTAGAATTGAGGTGATCTTTGGAGACGTGGCACCTTGTTTGTTTGTTCCAGATAAAAAGTCAAAAATTCCCATGTGTGTATATTATATATTATCCAACGTGGATTGGCTTCTCGACATCTCCAGGGTTAAAGATTTTGTAAAATAATTCAATCAACTCTTCAGTACCGAGTGGTGCTACACGTACTCCACAGCGTACCAAGCCTTGCTCAACAACCTCTATTCTCTGTTGTAATTGGCTGCGCTTTTCTTCAAATTCGCTTTCCGCTTCAAGTTTCTTTTCTTCCTTTGATTTTTTACTAAAAAAACCTGACTTAAAGTTTTTTGCTGGATTGAGAAGTACTTGAGTGTATGGCACCACAATAAAAAAGCTTTTAGTCATGATGTTTGTAGACTCTGTAAAATTTTTGACGAATTCCACGTATTCTCGTGTTTGCATCTTCATGAGATCCCCTACTTGATTATGGATTCTCTCTTCTAAGAGGGCTATGTATGGCCGTATATCAAGCTTTCTAGATTGTGAGTAGATCTGAATTGAAAAGTTTATGGAGTTGAGAAAGTTTTGAAATTGGAAGATAATCGCCTGTTGTTCGTCGGATGATTTAAGTGCAAAGTTTACTGAAGAAGCCAGGAGAATTGCACGCATGCTTCCATCTTTGAGTATGATGATACCGTCACGTACTTCCTTTATAGGTACAAACTCTTGTGCTGATGCTGCATTTGATCCAGGGTTGGTTGCCATATAGGTAGTATAACAGAAAAACAAAAATACAGTTTATGTGGATATGTATTTTTATAGATTAATTCAAATTCATTCGGCTTTCGAGCTTCTTTGAGTCTTTAGAATATATTGTTTCATTGATATCAAGACTCCAAGCAAGGTCCTTCAATTTACTATTTGATATTTTAGGGACAAAGACTGATGTTTGTGTTGGATTGAGTAGTTGATCGGCAATAGACTGGGTTGGGAGCTTGTCTTTCTTTTGCCAGATGTAGAGTCTTTTGGTAAGCATAAACTTAAAAGCAGCTTCAATAGTTTCGATAAGTGGTCTATTATTGAGTTTGTAAAACGCGAGTGCACTCGAAGAACTCATAATAATAATCATAAGGGGTAGTCCAATTAAAAAAGGTAGAAATTTATATAAGATAAAACAAAACCCTGCCCCACCGACGAGGTAGACGAATTGTCTAAAAGTAAATGGTCCAAAAATTTTATCTTCAACCTCTATAAATTGTGGTACCTGGTAACGCATAGATAATAATAGTATACAACACTATACAATTTCTGTACTCGTATCTGCACCCTGGATTATCTTTATTGCATCTTTGATAGGCACAAGTATGTTTCTGTTTATTTCAAGTGCGATTTCAATGGAGGTTTCTCTGGGTAATCTCAGTTCATGTTCTATGGCTGAAGTAAGTTCTAGGCTTCTTTGATCACCAAAAATAATATCAGACATAATATGTTCTAGAGAAACCGATTGATCGATGTGTAGCTTATATTTTTTATGGATTAAACCTAGTCTATGGTCATAATCAAAACTTGATAGAGCCTTTTGGAAATCTGTAGGTAGATTGCTAAACCTTTCTGCTTGTTGTTCGAGCGTGTTCATGTATATAGTGTACTACATACTTGGAATTTCTCTATAGGGATCATGTCTAGGTACATCCGCTACTTTGTACGTTTCAGTTGGTGTAGTGCCTTGTACTTGTTGTAATTTAGTATTCATTGTCTGTAAGATATCTTGTGCAGGTGTATTTTGCTCTTTTGATGTTGTTGCTTGGGATAAAATATCTGCAGTAGAGGCACGTTTTTCGTTTTCTGAAGTATGAATTTGATTAGGTGTCTGCACGCTATTGCCAATAGATTTCATAAACGGATCGATAATTGCGCCCATTGCTATATCGGTATCTTCCCCAGATTGAATCATTTCTTGGTCGATTGATTTTACAGGATCTGCAGGTTTTGCGAGAGAAGAAAGAATGTTTGTTGTTTGAGGTTTTGATTTTGGTAGTGCAAAAGAAGGGGTTTTTACTGTTTCTGTAGGGTTTTCGATGCCAGCGAGGATATCGTCTTTTGTAATAGATATAGTCTGATCTTCTCCGGTTTTAGCTAAATCACTGAGAATTTGTGCAGTATCTTGAGCTTTGTTCGGTGTTTGGGTGTTTGTTTGGATACCATCAAAGAAGCCTGGGAGTTCAGTTTCAATATCTTTATTGAAAGGGATATTTTTAATTAAATCTCTCAGTGATTTTGGTGTATTGTCTACAACTTGCATTATGTATGCATATAGCACCTCTTCTTCTTTTCCAGTAATAGTCAGTATGTTGTCCAAAGCATATGTCATTGAGACTAAGCCTAGGAATACATATTTTAGCCATTCATTGATAATAACCATTTCCCTGTATGAAATATTATATTGATCGGCAATTTTGACTGCCACAGAATCACTTTGACACATCTCGTTGATTTGGAGTGCAAAATCAAGTTGTTCCTCGGTCGCAGTTTCAGTTGATTTTTTGATTTCTTCTAGGGTTGGTTCATGCATATTTTTTTATTTCTTTTTACTCTTATCTTTGTCTTCCTTCGCTTTTTCTTTCACACGATTTAATTTTTCTTCAAGATCTTCAATCTCTTTGTTCATCTTTGCCTCCTCCTCTTGGTGATCAACAAGAGCTTTCTTTGCTTTCTTTACCTTTTCTCCTGAACCATGTACTCCTGCGGCCAGTTCTACCTCAGCGGCATTCAACTCTCTTTGTAATTGTGCTTCTACTGCCGCTCTAGTCTGATCTGCTTTAATACCATCAAGTTTCTTTTTTGCGGCTTTGATTTGTGCATTAACAGCATCCTCAGAACCTGCTTTAGGTTTTCCAAAAGCATCCTCTAGTCTCTTTATTGAATCAGCGCGTCTTTTACGTCTTCCAAAAACTAAATTGACACGACTCGCATTCAACACCTTAAGATCAGTAATTTTTTGTTTTCCGGCAGCACTTAAATTCCCAAGTTTGTGTCCAATGAGCACATCGTTTCCTTTGTCGTCTTTGGCGAAGACTTCTTCATTTTTTGTGTGATCAAAATGTGTAGCCGGATCAAGTCCAGCAGCCCTGATCTGTCTTTCTTGAGCCGCACGTATCATGTCATGCTTTCTTTTCTCAAAGACCGCAGGATTTTCCCCTCTTTCTTGTCGTAGATTATCTGCCTTATCTTTAGCCCTATCGACACCTGCCTGATACCAAGCGTCCCGCGTTTTTTTAGGCATTATTCTGCTGATGGTATTTAAGCCAGGTGTACGGCGTAATCCTTCTGACACCTTTCCTCCTGCCCATTTTGTACTTACCATAGCCCCTGCTTTTACCCCTGAACCAATCTTGCCCCCAACCCACCCTGCACCTTTTCTCCAGCCATATTTACCTTTTCCTTTAAAAGCATCTTCAGCTTTATCCACAAATCCTTTTCCAAATTTATCTGCAAATCCTCGCGCTGCTCCTTGGCCAGCAAGAAGTAGTCCCATCATAAGTAAAAACCAGAAGAAGATACCTATTGATCCTACCCGTTCATTTTCTGTACCAATGAAAAGGTTTACAAAGTTTCCGCCTCCAACCATATCTCCTCGTGCACCACCAAACATAATCTGACAAATCACAAAAAGGATTGCCATGTATGCCGGTGCAAAAATTGCATTGTTTGTAAGGCGTTTTCTCCAGTCACTTGCAACACCTCCAAGAGCAGGTATGGCTTCACCGATAAACCCAAACGGTGAGGTAATCATGAGGAACAATAGTATAATGGTACGCATCAAGAATTGTGCAATTGCAACAAATAGGACTAAGGCAAAGACAAGTATAAATACACCACCAAATATTGAAAGTGCTAACAGTTGATACGCATCAAGGCCAATACTTAAACCAAATTGTTCCGCACTATTATTTTCTGGAGAGTATTGCTTACCTTTTGCTGTCCACAGACTTTCTAGTCCAATTGCATTAAGCATTGCACTTGATAGGCCTCCATCAATTGTATCTGCCCCACTAGCACCACCATTTACACTTTTTGCCGACTCAAGGATACGTGCATAAAATTGCAGTGCAAGAATATTAGAAAGGTCAATAATTGCTTTCGAGAAGAAAAGACTGAAATTGATCAATAGTGCAGCAATTACTATTTTGGTAACCATTTTTTTGGCACCATAGTTATCATTTTGGATAATTGTAGAAATGGCTACATAAAGTAAAACAAAGATAAAAATTACATTTATAAAATTTCTAATCGTACTCCATCCGATATAGATTGCACCAGTGGAACCCCCGAGTCCAAGTGAAGAGTTGTTGAACAATTCACCCATGTTGAGGGTAAAGTTGAGAGACATGTTAAAAACCATACCAACTAAGGCAAGGATAAGTGAGCTACCTTTTAAGAGAATGTTATATGAACCAATTGCCAAACAACCTATAATATCAACCTCGAACCCACCTTTGTAACACTGTATAACACTAGCTTGCTTCACGCTCTCACGTACCTCTTTCGGGATATTTTGTGCCTGATCTACAAATTTTACTACATCTGAGGGTAGTTGTGTAGATCCAACATCTAAATCACCGCTAAATACACCATCATTGTTTGTGTCAAATTCTATTCCTGAGCCATCTCCGTTTTCATCACCGTCAGTATCTTTGTTTATTTTCCCTTTCTCTATAGCTTGCAATACACCGTAATTACTTCCTATTACTTTTAACATATATTCTGGAGTCAAAGAACTAGGTAGTGATCCTGGGTACTTTTCGTTAGTCCTCAGTAATTCCATAAACAAAGCGTTCTGTGCTTCGAGATAACTTTTATAATTATTGAAATTTGTCTGGTTATTATTGAAGTTAACACCATCAGACCACTTTAAAACTTCTGAAGGACCGATTGCACCAGGAACAACTACGGCATCATCGGTCTCTATTTGACCTCCGTTGCTATTAACAAGATCATAGTATTTAGCAGTATTTTCAACTAACCCATATAAATTACTGTGTATTTGTGCTACATCACGCAAAGTATCTGTCTCACTTTTACCCGAAGACATCATATTACGTGCCACATTGTTACTTCCCCAGAGAAAAGTTCCTACAATTGAATTATCACTACTATCATAGCCTGTTATTGAGGTAACTGTATCACCTATATCATCAGCTTCATCTGCAGACACCATTGGAGCATTAAAAAAAACTGAAAAAACAATAAAAAGCATTGCAATAAAGATAAAACATTTTTTATGCGATTTATGTACCATGTGTATTATCGTTTTCAACATACGTTTCTATTGGTTACCTTCACCCAACACTTCATTAAGTGCAATCTTAATCAGGTTATTCACGATTGCTGTAATCATCTGATCAAACTTATCTGCCATAACCAGTCGCTCTTTTGAGAGTCCGAGAGTCTGGTTGAGTTGTGACTCTATCAGTCTTCCTGGGGTAACAGTATCACATTTTGTTGTATCTGTTTCTCCGTTTTTACATTTTTTAAAGTTTAACCAGCCGTTGTTTAGCCCGATTTCAAATTTAAGCTCATTTTGTTTTGCATCAACTGCCGCATAAAGGGCTTCATTTGCCAAAATATATGCTCCATAAGGGTTATTTGCATCAGTTTGAGATACGGCGAGCCAATCACTCCATGTAATCGCTCTGTTCTGCGTTGTTTGTCCACCACTACGTCCGTTAACAGAGACATTTACCCCACCAAAGAACTTTTGTTGTTGAATATCAGAGAGACTACAACTCATCCCTTTATATCTTGAATCGATTGCATTTTGTCCTGACCCCCTATAACTTTCAGCCAATCCAACAGCGATATTTACTCTAAACGGCTGACAGATGTTTACTTTGCCACCAGATACTCCATAGGCAATATCTCGAATAATTGTCCCTGCCTGATAATCAGCCAAATCTCGGAAAAATCGTTCTGGGTTTTGGAGAAAAGCAGGGTTTCCGTTGAATCCGCTATTTGCCCATGCAATTGTGGCATTTGCAATATATTCAATCATCGCATTCACAATACACCAACCTACTGAGTCCCAACTCACATTGATGTAGATTCCAAAGAACGTAAACCCT
>JACCDZ010953235.1_pt1 | contig 13495 bp, 13 predicted proteins | sample 7449551 | NCBI WGS metagenome assembly JACCDZ01 (sample SAMN15323452, study PRJNA562643) | freshwater metagenome | isolation source: river surface water | place: USA:Blue River Watershed | collected 2017-08-18
AATTGGCGCACACGGCCGTGGCTATGGCAAGAACTTCAAAACCTTTATCAACGGAGGAAATTTCCCTTGTCCCCGAACCTGTCTATGCAAACAAGTCATGGGTTTCTGCCTATGAAATTGATCCGTTTTCCGTCTCTGATGCAGAGAAGAAAGATCGTCTTGCATCATTAAGTTCAAAGCTTTTGGCATCGTCTTCAGTGAATCACACAAGCGCCCACACTATGTATGTAAAGGAACAAAAGCATTACGCAGACTCTGCAGGCACGAGTACAACTCAACAGCGTGTGCGGGTACAAACACAGATTGAAGCAATCTCAATTGGCGCACACGGATTTGAATCGATGCGGACTCTGGCTCAACCAGCAGGCTATGGCTGGGAATGGATGGGAAACACGATTTGGAATTGGGATGCTGAGATTGATCAGCTACCTGCATTGTTGGCAGAAAAAGTAGCAGCACCTTCCGTTGAACCAGGTCGGTACGACCTATTAATACATCCTTCAAATCTCTGGTTAACAATTCACGAATCTATCGGTCATGCCACAGAGCTTGATCGCGCAATTGGATATGAAGCGAATTACGCAGGAACATCTTTTGCTACTCCGGACAAACTTGGAAATCTGAAGTATGGATCTGCCTTGATGAACGTTACGGGCGATCGCAATACTGAGCATGGACTGAGCACTGTCGGTTGGGATGATGAAGGCGTTGCAGCGCAGCGTTGGGACATTGTCAAAGATGGCGTGCTCGTTGGATACCAACTTGATCGCCGTATTGCTGCTCGTGTTAATCGTGATCGGAGCAATGGATGCGCATTTGCAGATTCACCCGCACATGTTCCGATTCAGCGTATGCCTAATGTTTCTCTTCAACCGAATCCAAGTGGTCCTACGCTCGAAAAACTCATTGAATCAGTGGAGGACGGGATATATATCTTGGGAGATAAGTCCTGGTCTATTGATATGCAGCGCTACAACTTCCAATTTACTGGCCAACAATTCCATCGCATCAAGAATGGAAAGATTGTTGGACAACTTAAGGATGTTGCGTATCAAGCAACTACCACGGATTTCTGGGGTGCGATGAAGTCGGTCGGTGGACCATCAACATATGTTCTGGGTGGTGCGTTTAACTGTGGCAAGGCGCAACCTGGGCAAGTTGCTGCAGTCAGCCACGGATGTCCCGCGGCAGTATTCGACAAAATAAATGTACTCAATACAGTAGCGGAGGCGGGCAAATGATCTCAGCACAAGATCTCGTTGAAAAGATTCTAGCGCGCTCGACTACCGATGATTGCATTGTTGTTGTGAACGATAAGACTCAAGCAAATCTACGCTGGGCAAATAGCACTCTCACTACGAATGGAGTTATTCAACAACGTAGCGTGACAGTAATTGCTTTTGTTGCTACAAGCGGCTCATTGGCATCTGGTGCGGTAACACGAACCAACGTCAATGAGAGCGACATTGAATCTTTACTTTCCGAAGCTACAGCTGCCGCAAAAGCTTCGGGCGCAGCAGAAGACTTTGCACCCTTGGCAAAAGATGTTGCTTTTGGAAATTGGAGTGCACCACATACTCCAACTGGCCCCGAAGTTTTCTCAAAGTTTGCGCCTGAACTTGGTGATATGTTGCGCCGTTCTCAATCCGATTCCATTGAACTATTCGGATATGCCGAACATACACACCAAACAATCTGGGTGGGTTCCAAAGGTGGAATGCGTCTGCGCCACGACTCCCCTGTTGGTCGAGTCGAAATGACTGGAAAATCTCATGGGCGTAGCCGCTCTACATGGGATGGAGTCGAGACCCACGATTTCACAAATGTTTCAGTAGCCTCGATTGATAAGAACATTCGCCAAAGGCTCTCTTGGCAAGAGAAGAAAATAGATTTACCTGCGGGGCGTTACGACACAATTCTGCCTTCTGGATCAGTCGCCGATATTTATGTCTACATGATGTGGGTTGCTGGCGCCCGAGATGCCTTTGAAGGTCAGAGCGTATTTTCAAAGACAGGCGGTGGAACTCGCGTTGGAGAGAAACTTGCCAACGTCGGACTCCAACTTTTTAGCGATCCCGCACACCCAACTCTTGGGGGATCCCCATTCGTATCTGCAGCTGCAAGCAGTCCCTTCACTTCTGTTTTTGATAATGGCCAGAAGCAAGGTCGTGTTGATTGGATTAAGGATGGTGTTCTGCAATCTCTCGTGCAAACCCGTGCAAGCGCAAAGCTAACCTCGCTTCCTTACACTCCTCTCGGCGATAACTTGATCATGAGCGTTGATGGTGGAAGTGGTTCGCTTGCAGATCTTGTGCAGAAGGTGGATAACGGTTTACTTCTCACCACTCTTTGGTACATCCGCATGGTTGATCCCAATACATTGCTCTTGACTGGCCTTACTCGAGATGGCGTGTATTACGTTAAGAACGGAGAAGTACAAGGCGCCACTAATAATTTCCGTTGGAATGACTCCCCTGTTAGTGCGCTCTCTCGAATTTCACATTCAGGAAGTTCGGAATGGACTCAACCCCGTGAGTGGGCGGGCGATGTCACAAGTATGTCTGTGCCACCGTTAGTAATTAAGGATTTCAACATGTCGACTGTGAGCCCAGGCAACTAATTCGTTAACGCCTATCGAAGGTGCCCGCGCTCATTCGTCGAACGAATCGCCATCAAATTATCTGATGGCCAGATTGAAATCGATGAGATGCTGCACGGAGATACATCAATATTAAAGATTGCTGTCGTATCCACTTTCATGGCCGCTGCCAAAGAAGTCTTGATGATTCCATTATGCGTCACAACGCAAATCTTCTTGCCAGGATACTCACCAACTAAACTCAGAAGTCCTTGAATCGCCCTGGCTTGTGCCGATTCATATGACTCACCTTCTGGCGGTGCATAAGAAGTACTGCCTAACCATTGGGCATATTCAAGGGGATATTGCTTACGAACTTCTTCAATCGAGAGTCCATCCCACACTCCGAAAGAACATTCGATCCAAATTGGATCCTTGATGACTGATAAACAAGTAGCTTTTGAAATAACGTCAGCAGTCTGCATCGTGCGTTGAAGTGGCGAGGCAATCAAGACATCTGGTGAAAGTTTCGAAATCTCGTGCGCAACTAATTCAGCTTCCATCAAACCTTTTGCAGTTAACGCAGGATTAAGCGGGCCATCGCCAGAAAACTTTCGGTGGGGTGTTAAAGGAGTTTCTCCATGTCGAACCAAGTAAACCGTTGTGGGAACTTCATGAGAAATCAATCGCTCGGTCAAGTAGTTGAGCTGAATCGGCTCTCTTGCTGATGCAATTACGCCGTCGAGCGCCTCATTTACGAGTCGATCAGCATGTGTATTTGATTCACGAGGTATCCAGATAAATTTCAACAGCTCGTGAGCGTGAATCTTCTTTGCTTCAAGAGCGAGCTCTCGCATCTCAGGATGTCGAATCTTCCACTTTCCACTCATTTGCTCAACAACTAGTTTGGAATCTAATCGCACTTCAATTCTTGCGTTGGGATCTAGCTTATGAGCAGCCTGAAGACCTGCAATGAGTCCTCGATATTCAGCAACATTGTTCGTCGCAACGCCAATCTTTCCTGAGACTTCCGCCAAGACTTTGTTTCCCTCGTACACGACCGCACCATAAGCGGCAGGACCGGGGTTCCCACGGGAGCCACCATCAGCGGTGACGATAAAGGAACGCGCCATTAACTCACTCTCACCAAAATTCTTCGACACTCTTCACACCGCACAACCTCGTCATCAGGTAACGCTGAAATCTTACTTAGGTCCGCAGCGTTAATGGATAAGTTGCACCCTTGACATTGACCAGCATGAAGACGTGCTGCACCAATTCCGTCCCCACTTGCACGTATCTTTTCGTATAGAGCGAGCAATTCACTTTCAATCTCGTTCATTAATGAAGTGCGATCGGCAATTGTTGCATTCTTGGCGCGATTGATTTCTTCTAGCGCTCTGTCTTTTTCTTTTGCCAACTTAGTGACTTCCTCATGAAGTGCATCACGTTCTGCAGATAACGATGAAATTCTCTGGTCCAGTGAGTCGATTCGAACCATCACTTCTAATTCAATCTCTTCCAGTTCAGCCCGACGTTTGGCAAGTGAACCTAATTCATGTTGTAGCTGCTCTAACTCTTTTGGGGAGCCTTGCCCTGATGACAGTCTTTTCTCATCGCGTTCAATTCGAGAGACAACTTGTTCGACATCCACTTCTGACTTCGAGAGCTCGTGTTTGATATCGCTCTTTTCCGTCTCGGCTGCTACACATAAGTCTCGAGCCGTTGCGTGCGCAATAGTCTTTTCGTCAAGCAACTTCGATACCGGAAGGTTTTTTGCCTTGTGATCGAGTTGAATGAGTGAAGAGTCCAACGCCTGAAGCGCCAGTAACTTCTCTTGCATTGCTTTTGAAGCCTTCATCACTACCCCACTTTAGGCTAATTCCCAGCATTCATAACTCGCGGCCTTGGGCGCGATGTTTTACCCTCCTACTCTTATGAAGAAAGCAATCTCTCTCCTAGCGACTTTTGCTTTGGCACTTTTGGCCATTTCTCGTCCAGCATCCAGCGCAGCAAAGAAACCTGTTCCAGGAGCAACCTGCACAAAGTTGAAAGCGACTCAAGTTTTCAAGGGAAAGAAGTACACCTGCATCAAATCGGGAAAGAGATTGGTCTGGAACAAAGGGACTGTGGTTGTGCGAACTCCAACAGCCCCTACAACTCCAACACCTACGCCGACGACTTCACCCACTCCGACGCCCTCACCGACACCGACACCAAGTCCAACGCCCACGAAGACGGGGTACACAATGGATCAAGTGCGCGCGAACAATTCAAATTCAAGTTGCTGGAGCGTTATTGATGGCAATGTGTACGACCTGACCCGATGGATTAACTCACATCCTGGAGGTGCAAGCTCTATTCGCTCACTTTGTGGGCTAGATGGAACCGCATCCTTCAAAGGACAACATTCCAATCAGAGCAGTCCCGCTCAACGCCTCAACTCTTATTTGCTGGGTCCGCTCTCCAGGTAGGTAATTCTCTAACTTTTGAGAGCTTTAAGGTTGAGTTGAATCATTTTCAGTAACAGCCTCTCATCAACTTTCCAATCGACGGGAACTTGTACTGTCTTCTTATTTACTTTGTATCCCTCTAGGTCTTGACTCATGGATTTCAAAACCTTTTCGTTAAAGGGCGCAATTAGAATATGGTTCTTAGCTACTGAAGCACCAAAGACATAACTTGTGCCCAATTTCAACATCGGCTGATTCCACGCAATAACTAAATCTAATTTAGGGTACTTCTTCTGTATGACACGAAAAACCTTCCTGAGAGTCTTCTGCTTTATCGCATCATGTTTCTTTAGAAATCCAGCAAAATCATCGAATCTTTTCGAACTCTTTGAGCCTCGTGAATACATCACCAGAGCATTGGCATGAGCCTGGCTAAATCCATGCTCTTCCTTTAAGAACGCGATTTGCTCGGGATATTTGCGATCGGCAATTTCTTTCATGACGCCAAACCAATATTTCATTGGCTGGCCGTACTTCGCTTCTATTTTTGGGAAGTGCGCAGCTCGGTCGTGCTTTTCAACTGCCATATAACGCGCGATTACCGAGGGCCAGCAGCTCTATGCCCACAGCCTTGGGGCTTACTGCAACAACATGTGCATTTATTTGGCGGACAGCCGCATGGGCATTGGAAAGTCTCGTTCGATTCACTCATCAGTTAGTCCTTATCAATCAGGCTAGTAAATCCCCAGCCCCAAGCCAGGCAGAAGAGGAAAACTCCTAGTACATAAAGTAATTCACCCATGTTTTGTAGTTTACTCCAAGAAGTCCCACTGAGAGTCTTCCTCACTGTAAATTGAGAGCGTGGCACTTTCACAGCAAGCACGAGTTATTGCAATCTATAAATCAGCACCGCTGCCTCATCGAAAGACGATGTTGGCGATGCGGAAGAACATTCGAGAGATTCTGCCACGTGCCGAGGAAGTTGTGAGTTACGGGATGCCTGCATTTAAAGTTGATGGGAATGTTGTTGCAGGGATACTCCATGCCAAGAACCACGTTGGCTACTATCCATTTAGTGGCTCAGTTCTCCGTATGTTCCCCAAGGAATTAGCAAAATTCTCTACCACTAAGAGCGCAATTCATGTTCCCATAGATAAACCACTTTCCAAGACTCTCCTAAAGAAACTCGTAGCTGCTCGAATCTCTCAGTGTTCCGTGAAAGCCGGCACGATTGATCTAGCAAACTACGAGAGGTTAGACCGGTACTGGAAATCACTAGAGATTGCAGCTCCTGCTCGACGGGGTCTCGTAGACAGTAATATTCATAAACTTACCGATCTTAAGAAAATCACAAGAGTTCAATTTCTAAAGATTCATGCCGTGGGTCCAAGCGCTACTAAAATCATTGAACGCGAGATGCGCCGTCACAAGATTAGTTTCAAGAAGTGATTGGAATACATTGAAATTTACTCTAATCCCCTCAGCTCAAGTACCGCATCTACTCGATAAACCTTTGCAATGGAGTTTGGCATTATGGGGTGAAGGAAAAGAGGAGTTCACCGCCGAAGATTGGCACACGTTTTACGCACGAGTTCTGAAATCAGATTATGAAAGCTGGAATCAAAGTTCTGATAACAAAGAGCTACTTTTCCTTGCAGTGGATGAAGCTAATGAAGTGATTGCAGCAATTGGGCTCTGTGACTTCGATGATTTAGAGGAATTTCGCCATCTCAAGCCTTGGTTCTGCGCTTTTGTCGTGCGTGAAGATTTACGTGGTTCTGGAGTTGGATCGCAAGTTCTAAATCAGATGGAGATGAAGGCCATGGAATTCGGAATTACCAAGGCTTATCTCTGGACTGAGGATCAGGTGAGTTTTTACGCCAAGCGTGGATATGAGGAAATTGACCAACTCCACAAAACAAGTCGCACCCTTTACATCATGGAGAAGGAGCTAAACAACCAAGATCACGTTATTGAGTAGCATATGTGTGAATACGAAATTACCCACACTTGCAACTTGAAACATCTCTTCAAATATTCCTTTGACTGCAAAAGCATGAAAAGCTCGAAGAAATAGCAAACTCTCCCTAGTATTCTCTTCATGAAGAGACTTGTTGTAGGGATGTCACTTCTTGTAATTCTTTCCAATTTACCCGCCTATTCCGCCAATCTGCCAAAGGCCGGATTAACGTGCTCAAAGCAGGGAGTTACAAAGACTCATCAAGGAAAGAAGTTCACGTGTATCAAGTCTGGAAAGAAACTAGTTTGGAGTAAAGGTGTAGTTGTCGCCAAGAAATCACCCTACGCCACTCCAACACCGACTCCATCTCCAACTCCAACACCGACTCTATCTCCATCAACGAACTCTTCAGGATGGATTCCTAGAGATAACCCAGTAACAGCAGCTATCCAAAGACGAATAGGGACGCTGTGGTTTGGCAAAAGTTCGACATTGCAATTTGAGATTTTTGTTGAGTCGAGCGTTCCCACTGAGGCGCTCGAATCCTTGCGACTCCAGCAACAGTATCTGGCTGAAGCTTTTCCAGAAGGTAGCAATGGCAAAAGAGTTAAGTATTTCCTCTACGACACCGTAGCGTGGGGTAAACAAAAAGCTGCTGAGAATAACTGCAGGTTCCCCGATAACTTAGCTTCATTTCCTTCACCTCCCACCACCATGATTGCAGGAGCTACTCGTTGTCCTGGATCAGGTTCAGAAGAAGTAGAAGTTACATTTATTAATTGGCCAAGTTTTGCACTACATGATCAAGTCGATAAGCGACTTCCAACAGGTGCAGACATGTTTGCATTTATTGCCGCACAGGAAAGTGGTGGTGGCCTACTTCAAAATCATTACAACAAGAGTAAAGCGCTCTTGAATTGGGAACCAGTACCCGCATGGTACGCGCAGGGTGGTCAATTTACTTTAAGCTCAATTGCTCTCGCAGTTCAAACAAGAGAATGGAGACAGTCTTCACTTAATCGAGGATTTGTTTATGTTTGCAAGTCTAAAGGTATTCCAGTAAATCTAAAGGAAACTTCCTTTTATGATGCAACTGGTGACGCAAGCGGTTGCTATTACCCGCTCGGTGCGATCGCGACAGAGTTGATGGTTGCCCTATATGGTTTTGAATCTCAACTTTCCTGGTACGAAGCCCTGTATCTTCCAGGAAATGTTACTAGAGAGGCCACAATTAAAGCTTGGGAAGAAACTTTTCCTAAAGTATTTGGAGACAGCCTTGAGTCGTTCTACGAAATGACAGATGCGTACGCTAAGTACCTCGATAGTCAGGGCTCAGTAAAGTTGCCAGAGTCTCTCTTAACGAGACTTTCAGGCATCGGCCGTTGATCTCAATAAACTCATCGTATGTAAGGGCGAAGTTCAACCTTGCGATTACAGCAAAGTGAACTTTCCATGGCTAATTCTTTAGCCTGACTTTCTGATTCTGCTTCGATGAGCCAGAAACCACTGAAGTGTTCAGGTGTATTGAAGAGAGATCCTGCTTTTACTTCAGCTTTGTTATTCCGATTATCAATCAATGTTGCATTAGCTCCCGACTGAATTCCTGCAGCGGTAATCCAATGGCCCTTGCTACGCAGCTTTTCATTAAATGCATCAATTTTCTGCATTTCATCTGGACTTGCTGGATTATCTGGGCCATCAATCACAAAAATTATGAAGCGCATAGAGCAATCTTAGGAGGACATTCTTGAATTTGGAATTTACTTCAAATCCTTTTGCTCTTTTGGGCAATAATGAAATGATCAAGTGCCGTCGCAATAGGAGATACAGCTAAATTATGAGCCTTAGCACCCAACGACCATGTTGATGGTGATTGTCTGAATTGGTCGAATCTGGTGGGCGCTGAGGGGTGTTGTTCCTCTTCTTTGTTCTCTAAAAAGAAATGCGACATTCAGTTTGGAACCAATGCCCCATATAACTTGTTCGGTCAATACTTGAGGGACTTTTTACGCGGTTATTCGAGAGTTTAAGTCATTCAACTACGCTACTGCTGTGAGAAAAGGAATTCTGAGCCTTGCTCTGTTACTCACCATTTCATTCGCCCCCGCATATTCGGCCACCCCTCCAAAAGCAGGAGCAGCGTGTTCAAAGCAGGGAATTACCAGAACCTATCAAGGCAAGAAGTTCACCTGTACTAAGTCAGGAAAGAAGTTATTTTGGAATAAGGGTGTGCTTATAAATGTGAAAAATTCGAAGGACAGTGGAACCACGACTCCAAAGCCTCCCAATGGTCCTTTCTCTACTTGGCCATCAGACTTCCAACTTCTCGATCTCGTGAACGAAGCTCTCAATGGGACCGATATGTACTTCGGAAAGGTTACTCCACAAAGAAATTATGATTTGGTTTTAGATTCAAAAGTTTCCGAGGAAGATTTGCAGTGGATAACTTCGACATTGGACTATGTATCTGGATCCTTTTCCAATATTTCACGAGATCGCTTACGAGTGTACTTGGGAACTAATCACGATTGGTCGAGAGAAACTTTTCGATCGGAAAAGACTTGGATGGGAGATCCATCAACTCCCTATCCATGTAGCCAAGGTATTTACGAAGCGTATTGTGCCGACAACAACAAAATTCTGCTTTTATACAGTGATATCTACAAATTAAATTCCAACGCGAAATGGGATTCCGGGCGCCGATCAACACCAGCTCATGAGGTGTTTCATGTTGCTCAATATTGGTTATATGGTCCGATGAGTTATGTTGGTGCCTCAGATCCTCGCTATCTCCCAGTTTGGCTAAAGGAAGGCACTGCTCAATTTTACGGACTGTACGTTGTGGAAAGATTGGGACTCGGTTCATATCTTTCGGTAAGGGACCAGCAGGTCAGATACGCTCAAGAATACAAAGTGTCCGTCCCACTTTCTGAATATCAAAGCTATGGCCAATCCAAAAACGGCGTCCCGTTAAATCCTTATGGAATTGGACAAGCAGCAACAGAGTATCTGATTGCTGCAGTTGGATTCAGTAACGTTCTTGACATCTTTCGGCTCACCAAGGAAAAAGGTAGTTTTAAGGAAGGGTTTAAAGAAGCAGTTGGAATATCAATTTCAGATTTTTACAAGAAATTTGAAAACGCAAGAAAGTCTATGCAGATAGGGTCGTAGAATTCCTAAACTAGAATTAATTGAAAACCAATTAATTGGGCGACTAAAGCGCAAAACTAAAGATTCAGAGGCAGCTATCTGTAATTATTTCTCATTTGCGTGAATCTGGTGGGCGCTGAGGGTTTTGAACCCCCGACCTACTCGGTGTAAACGAGCCGCTCTACCGCTGAGCTAAGCGCCCTTCTAAGTGCGTGCGAAGTCTATAACGATGCCAGCGCACTCTTGTAATCGGCTAGATTTCGCGCTTCTGCAGGGCTATTTACTACCGTCCAACGCACGATTCCGCTCTTATCGATTACAAAAGTTCCACGTAGCGCAAGTCCGCGATCTGCATTGAACACTCCATATTTCTGCGCAGTGGCTCCGTGTGGCCAGAAATCAGAGAGAAGCGGGAAGTTATATCCCTCTTTCTCCGCAAATACTTTTTGTGTGAACATGGCGTCACAAGAGATAGCAAGGAGTTCGACGTTATCGTTCTGGAAGACTGAGAGGTCATCTCGCAGCGCACAGAGCTCTCCAGTACAAGTACCGGTAAATGCAAATGGGAAGAAGACAACTACTACATTCTTTTTGCCACGGAAAGAGGATAGAGATACTTTCTCACCGAATTGATTTGGTAGTTCAAAATCTGGGGCTTCTTGTCCGACTGCAATACTCATTATTTTCTTCCGCTCTTTCTGGCAACAAGTCGTGTTGCAGTCCAATCTTTTGAAGCTGGGATAGTTGAAGTAAGACTTAATCCGGCAGTTTGCGCTGCATCTTGAATATCGCTCGGTTCAACATGCCCATCACGACCAACTTTAGGAGTTAGCAACCAAATTGGTCCATTCTCTGAAAGATAGGTCAAGCAATCGACGAGTTCATCAATGAGATCGCCATCATCTTCGCGCCACCAGGTAATGACTGCATCGACAACTTCTTGTGAATTCTCATCGAGAAGATCCGTACCAGTTGTCTGGGAAATTTCTTTGCGGATTGCTTCATCAGCATCATCGCCGAAGCCACGCTCTAAAACGAGAAAGCCGCTTTGGATTCCCATACGGGCTGCCAGTTGTCCTGGCCCCACCGGGGTACTCAATGCCTTCTCCTTAGCTCTCAAGAACTCTTCAATTCTGAAACGAGTAGGAGAAGTCCACACTTCCGCGCCGTATTACGCAACTCCGTAGCCGCTTTCGGGGTGGTCAAAACTCACACGCGCCGATTTCGCGCATTGAGGCTTAAGGCGGAAAGATAGGGGCGTGAGCCCAAGTCAGAACGAGATTAACTCCCTCCAGGACGCCCACGTCGACCAGCTCGTCGATACCAACCCAGACGAGACCGCGGAATGGCATCAATCGCTCGACTCCTTGGTGAAGTTCGCCGGACCAGCCCGAGCGCGTTATCTGATGCTCTCCCTCTTCAAGCACGCCCACGAAAAGAATGTAGATCTTCCCAACCTTCGCGTCACCGATTACATGAACACGATTCCGCCAGAAAAGGAACCGCAATTTCCTGGTGACGAATTCCTAGAACGTCGCATTCGAGCCTACATACGTTGGAACGCAGCAATCATGGTGCATCGCGCACAGCGACCTGGTGTTGGAGTCGGCGGGCATATTTCAACATTTGCTTCATCTGCAGCTTTGTATGAAGTTGGATTCAATCATTTCTTCAAAGGAAAAGAGCATCCTGGCGGTGGAGATCAAATCTTCTTTCAAGGTCATGCTTCACCTGGAATGTATGCTCGTGCGTTTCTCGAAGGACGATTAAGCGAACATCAACTGGATGGCTTTAGGCAAGAACTATCCCATCCCGGTGGTGGACTTTCTTCATATCCGCATCCACGTTTGATGCCTGAGTTCTGGGAGTTCCCTACTGTTTCAATGGGTCTTGGCCCAATCAACTCTGTTTATCAGGCGCGCTTTAATCGTTACTTGCACAACCGCGGAATTAAAGACACTTCGCAACAACATGTCTGGGCATTCCTAGGCGATGGCGAAATGGATGAACCAGAAAGCGTTTCAGCACTGACTCTTGCAGCCCGTGAGAATCTCGATAACTTAACCTTTGTAGTCAACTGTAACTTGCAGCGCCTTGATGGACCGGTGCGAGGTAATGGAAAGATCATTCAAGAACTTGAAGCGCTTTTTACCGGAGCTGGCTGGAATGTAATCAAAGTTGTCTGGGGTCGCGAGTGGGATCCTCTCTTTGCGATGGATAACGAAGGTGCGCTTGTTGATTTGATGAATAAAACTCCAGATGGAGACTTCCAGACCTACAAAGCAGAAAATGGAAAGTTTGTGCGCGATAACTTCTTCGGTCGCGACCCACGAACCGCCGCAATGGTCGCTAATTGGAGCGATGACGACATTTGGAATCTCAAGCGTGGAGGCCATGATTATCAGAAGCTTTATGCTGCTTATCAATCAGCGATGAACCACAAGGGCCGTCCTACGGTCATCTTGGCCAAGACGATTAAGGGCTGGACTCTGGGGTCGCACTTCGAAGGTCGTAACGCCACTCACCAGATGAAGAAGCTGAAGTTGGATGATCTTCAAGCGCTCCGCGATCGACTCTATCTTGAGATTCCTGATGAGAAATTGGATGAGAAATTACCTCCGTATTTCCATCCTGGTAAAGAATCTCCTGAATATCAATACATGATGGAACGCCGTAGCTCTCTGGGCGGTTCTGTTCCGAAGCGACGTCCAATTTCTAAAGCACTACCCCAGCCCGACGAGTCACACTTTGAAGTTATGCGCCGCGGTTCTGGCCACCAAGAAGTTGCAACCACGATGGCATTTGTCCGCCTACTCAAAGATTTAACGAAGGTCGAAGGTCTTGGAAATCGAATCGTGCCAATTATTCCGGACGAGGCTCGTACATTCGGTATGGATTCTCTCTTCCCAACAATGAAAATCTATTCACCACACGGACAGCAATACACCGCTGTTGATCGCGATCTGATGTTGTCATATAAGGAATCCACTACTGGAGTGATTTTGCACGAAGGTATCAATGAGGCTGGCTCAACCGCTTCATTCACCGCAGTTGGAACCTCCTACGCAACTCATGATGAGCCGATGATTCCGGTTTACATCTTCTATTCCATGTTTGGTTTCCAACGTACCGGCGATGCTTTCTGGGCTGCTGCTGACCAGATGGCACGTGGTTTTGTTATGGGCGCAACAGCTGGTCGCACAACTTTGAACGGCGAAGGTTTGCAACACGAAGATGGTCACTCACAACTTCTTGCATCAACTAATCCCGCTGTTGTTGCTTATGACCCGGCATATGGATTTGAACTTGGCCACATCATCAAAGATGGTCTACGAAGAATGTATGGCGAAAATA
>JACCDZ010348184.1_pt1 | contig 13494 bp, 12 predicted proteins | sample 7449551 | NCBI WGS metagenome assembly JACCDZ01 (sample SAMN15323452, study PRJNA562643) | freshwater metagenome | isolation source: river surface water | place: USA:Blue River Watershed | collected 2017-08-18
CAGGAACCTTACCATCAGCCATAAGTTTTTGATTGATATCTAACCTGATGTTGCGAACTACTAAAATTTCATTTTGTTCATCAAGTTGTTCTCTATCTAAATATGTTGTCATAATAAAAAAACTCCTATTTGTTTTTTAAATTAAAAATAACGATATATTATATACATGAAGTGAAAAACATGTATATATAAAAAATACTACACTACTAAATCAAATGATTAAAAAATATTTTATTATTGTTTTTTATCAAGGCTTTTTTTATGGAACGCATCAAAAGTTTTTTTAATAGTTTTTTTTCTAAGGAGTTTTCACCTGATAAAATTTTAAATAATCCCAACAAGCGCTTTACTATATCGCAGCAAAAAGAAGTAACAGAAATAGAAAATTTTAAACTTTTATTAGGATATTACAAAGATGTAAACATTGACTACTCTATCTTAAATCAAAACATAAATGTAAGTGTTTTGTGTTTTTCAACTGACATTTGGTCAACTCTAGAATTAATGAGTTTTATAGCTGATTCTTTGAGTGATCCAAAATGGGAGAAAACTAAAAAAATATATTCATTTTTAAAAAGAAAACAACCAAGCTTTTTGTTCTTTTGTGAAAAAGAATACCACAAGGATAAGGTATTTACTGATAAAGACTTAAAGCAACTTGTTCACTATATGACGGTAATACTTGACTATTTTGAACAAAATAAAACAAACGAAGATAACGACGTATCAAAGCTTTGTTCAGCAATTTTTTGCCAACTTGATATTTTGTATTCTTTTTATTTTCATCTTCTTTGCTACTTAAAAAATATTGATACTTCTGATCTTACAGTAGTAGTTTTTCATAACGAATTTTAATTTTTTGTATAAAAGACAATAATGCAAAACAATCAAAAAGATAAAAAAGCATCGGTTGTGCCGCCAGAAGATCTTCAAGCGGCTATTAACAACCCAAGCATAAAAGGCGTCTTAGCCAGGGTGTTTAAGATTTTCCTTGTCTCTTTTGGAAAAGATATTGTTAATGTTTGGGACAGGATGATGGAAGCCTATGTCACCGATCCAAGCAACAATATTCCAAACGATAGAGCCAAGCAAACTTCCGCTAAAGGTAACATGAAGCGAGAGTACCTTGGGCCTAATTTGTCTTTTGCTAAGTTTTGCGAAGCAATGAGATTTGCTAAGTTTAAAAGACTTCGTATTATCTTTTCTGCTACTGATGAAAAAGGAGTAACGCATCGCCTGACTGAAGAAATTGATTTTGAAAACATCAATGCTGCTGAATTCGTTGTAGAAGACTACGTTAAAAGTGCAGTTACTACAGAAGAGCAGAGTCCAGTTTTACAAGACTCAGATGTAAAAGATGCAATGGAGTTAATTAATAAGCCAAGAGCAAAAGCTCCTTTACCAAGAGGTAAAGATTGGTTAGTTCTTCCTAACTCAAAAGTTCAATCTATTATTGAAGAAAACACAATAAAATGAATATTAAAACTGAAGACTTGAGAGAGTGTTTAACAAAGGGTTTGTTTTCCTATATTAGTGAAAATCTCATTGGGCAAACTAGTGACTCCACTAATTCTTTAATGCTCTTAAAAGAATTAGAAATAGAATTAGTAAATCACTGTAATAATAAAATTTTTACTGCATTCAATACTAATGTGGTTAGTGCTAACCAAACTCGAGTGTTATCAAATTCAAGCCTTAGAACTTTTTACTTTCATCTTTTTTCACATCTGAACTTTTACCTTAGATTTGATTTTGGTGTAGAAAACGTTTATAAGGAAGTTTTTGAAAAGCTGTTTAGAACTTTTAGCAATGGACCTTTAATCTATAGCGCGAGCGATCAGCAGTATAACTACACGGGTTTTAATCCAGCGAAAGAAATACCAGGCTATCTTGACTTAGCTTCTAAACTAGACGTTAAGTTTGATGTGCTTAAGTTTCTTGAAAGAAACCAATGGTATTTTGTTCATGTTTTGTTAACCTTGTTTTCTCATCAATTAACCGAAGATCTTCAAATCTTCTTAAGCAATAAAAAGTAATAACTTTTTTACCTCTGTCAACCATCAATATTTTTTATAAAGAGTTTTCAAAAATGAGCAACAAAGAAGCAGTTCTGTTTAGCGGCGACAAAAATAATAGCGAAACTCCTCGCTTTAAAAAGCCATACAACAAGCCTCGTCGTAGCAACGATTATCGCCATAACCAACTCGGCGATCAACTAGGTGCTTTGTTTAACTTGACCAAGGGTCGTGAAGGACATGCACGCGATATTAACTCTATTGGAGTCGAAGGTGTAGATCACATCAATGTTTCGCGCCACAGCACTACTCACCTTGGGTTTTTGTTGGCACCAACTACCAAACTTGGTTTTAAGCTCTTTAACCGCAACTTTTCAACAGTTGAAAACTTGCTGATGTTCTATCGTTCATGGTGCACCATTGGTAGCCTGGCAACAGCTGACTATAGCACTATCAATGAAATCCGTAACGGTTCTTTGAAAGACTTCCCTCACTTTGCTAACATCTATGTAGTTGTTTGTCTAGCGTACGTGAGCATCTTTAAAAAGCACACGGCACTGCTTGATGCTATGGATCGTAACATGTTGGTACTCGATAGCTATAAAGAGCAAAACAAAGTACGTTCTCGTCCTAATACAGGCTTGATTTTGGTGCGAGCTATTAACGAAGCGTATAGCAGTGTTGTTGAAAAACGTCACCCTAACTTGAGCATCTTCATGAACCGCGACGATGTTAATAACTATCGTGCGGAGTTTGATAAGCTGCCCTACAATGAAAACTTCTCTCTCAATGAATTCATTGAAATGAGCTTTACGCCTGAGGCTGTGCAAGAATACTTTAAAGCAAACTACATCTATGTTGAAAAACCAAAAGAAGATGAAGCTAGCGAGTCAACTGAGCAAGACGCAAAAGAAGACACGCCGCTTGAAAGTGAAGATGAAAAAGTAGACGTAAATGAAGATTGCGTCGACATTGGCAGTGACGTAGGTCTTGAAATTAGTCCAGACGACGAAGCTGCCAGTTCTTTGTCTGCAACAGCAGCTGAAGTTCCAACACAACAGCAATAAACAAAGATTGCTTAATTAACAGCTAAGTAAGAGGTTTTATACCTCTTACTTATGTTTGTGTTTTAACAAAGAAAGTTTTTTCTTATGTCTAAATTAACTGACAAAATTTCAGATCTCAACATCGAACCTGTAGCTCAAAGTTTTATTTTTGATAGAAAAGATAAAATTAAATTGTTTAACAAAATCAATGAAACTAACGAAGAAGTAGCTAAAGATTTTAGTGAAAACCCAAGCGAAGAAAAGTTAAAAGCAATCTCGCTAGACAGTATAGTAAGCTGTGTAGTTTTGTTAGAAACCCTAAGTGTCGCAAACGATGAAGGTAGTTTACTGCGTTAACAATTAACTAATCATGGCAACCGTTGTTCATCCAGGAGAAATCCTAAGAGAAGAGTTTAACATCAAAGACGATTACACCTTACCAGCTAAGGCTGCCGAAATCGATATAGATGAAACTACTCTTAGAGACCTAGTTAATGAAAAAATTAACATCACAAACGATAGCGCTTTCGCTCTGAGTCATTACTTTAAAACACCAGTTCAATTTTGGTTAAATCTTCAAATGAATTTTGACAAAAAATAAAAGTAATTTTTTAGTTCTCAACAACACTTCAATTCAAGGTTAATAAATATGTCTAATTTTAAAGATATTTTCGAAGAAAAAAGCTCTATTTATCAAGAACTAACAAGCCTTTTACTGCCTCAACCTGTGAGCGAAGTATTGTGTTCTAAGTTTGGTGAAACACAACCAGTGTTTGTTTTGCCAACTATTAATGTTGTTGCTGAAGAACTTCACAGTATCGGTCGTGATCTACAAGAACAAATTAGAAACAGCGATAACCCTGATAGTCTCAACAAAGAAGTTGCCTCTATCTTTACAGATATCACTTCTAGACGTATCCAGCCAGATGCTGAAGAAAGTGAAACTGATGCGTTTATTTTGTCTACAGCCATCGGTTACGGTATTTTAGCTGGATTAACAGATACCGAAGTTTTTGACGAAGAAGAAAGCAATCAAGAATAATATTTTTATTTAAGTAGAGAGCCTTTTGGGCTCTCTTCTTATGACCAGTATTTTTTCTTTAATAAAAAATACTGTGATAACTTTTTTTATAATTTAAAAGGAATAATAATGTCTTCAGGATCTTCGGGTAAATTAGCTCAGACTACATTTGAGACTACACCAGACGACGAGTTAGCTGTAGTAGATGTATACGAGAGTGGCTCAGGTGGTGTAGAAAATAGTTTTCAAGACGAGTACCATAGCTCAGATAACGATGAAAACCAGTTCTCAGATATAGCTGACTCTATAGCGGGAGCAGCTAATGATGCGCTTGGCGCTTTATCTGATGTAATGGGTATGGCCAGTGATGCGTTAAATCAAGCTAACGCTTTAAACAACATTTTAAATGGTTTAAAAAACGGTAACTTAGGAGCATTAAGCTCTTTAACTGCAGGAGGCTCTTCAGCTCTTAAAGGTTTATCTGACTTACTTAGAAATGCTAACAACATAATTAACACTGGTAAGAATATAAAAAATGATTTGTTTAACACTTTAGGTTCAAACAAACCTTTAGCTACTCAGATACAAGAAGCCCTTAGATTAGCTGGAACAATAAACTCTAATGCCAATACAATATCGCAATCTATCTCAAACGCTAGTAAAGTGTTAGGAGGAGATAAGTCAAGCACTAACAGCGTTTATAAAGGTACTGTAGTTAGAGCACAAACTCTTGAAAATCCTACTAAAATAGATAATAAAATTTCTATTGCTGATAAAGAAAAAGCCTTAGATAAAGTTAAAAACATTAATCCAGAAATAGCTGTTTGTATTAATGATTTACCTGTAGCTACACAAGACGCATTATTAAGAGGATTTAATGATAGCACTATTAATACAGGTTTAATAGTTGAAAACAATAACGAAGTTTCAAGAATAAGTTCACAAGCTTCTAGCGAGGTTGTTACTGCTTTAGCTAGTATAATAGATAGTTTTAGTAGTGACAATAAAAAAACAACTGTTCAAGATCCTGATGCAATATCTGTTTTAATATCTGGAACTACTCACCTAGCTAGTAAGGCCGGTATTAAAAACTCTTTTGTTAATATGACAAAAGATATAGATAATAAAGAAGTTATCATAAAGGCTGCTAAACCTCTTACTTTAAGAGCTGCAAGCGAGGGAGACGTTACTCTTATAATAGAGCTAACGCGCTCTAAAGCTGCTAAAGAATTAAACAGTTTTTCACCTGACTTAATACCGCAGATTACTAAAAATATAAAAAGAGATCAAGATAAAAGCCAACAAGACTTTGCACCACTGTATAAAGACATTAAACGGGCTTTTAAGACGATTAATCCTCTATGGGATACCTACACATGCCTAAATGGTAAAACGCTTGTAAACGGCTGTTGTATATCTTTTAATGATTTTTTATGCGACCTAATAGAAGCTTGCTTAAATGAAAACAATAATAAAGCTTTAACAAACTCCAATAGACAAAGTGCTAAAAACTATACTTTAAATAAAAACGTAGTAACTAAATTAAACCCTGAGCTAGTAACAGATAGTTTTAGTGATGAAGTTTTAACTGAGGTTAATAAACTAAATAGAGACACATATACTGCTATATTTGGTGACACCACTATGCTTATACCTCCGCCAGATGTAGTAGACCCAACAATTCAAGAGCCTACTGAAGAACCTGTACTTGAAGAGTTAACTTTTGAAAATGAACCTTTTTTATTAATAGCTAGTGTGTTTATTGATAACAGTGTAGAAGCGGAGATGCAAAAACATTTTCCATTTTTAAGCCAACGATTAAGTATTTAAAAAAAATATAACCACTTATTATATATGTGATAGAGCGTTTGACTCTATTTTCTCCCAACTATATTTAAGGGTATTTTTTATGTTCTGTGCTGATTTGTCTAAAGAACAACTGTTTGTTGAATCGCTTGTTAAAGCAAGCAGAGATCATAACTCTAAACTTGTGATGTCAACCAAGAAAGAGTTTGACAGACAAGCTTCGTTTTTCTTCAACCACGTTAAAACACTCGACGACAAAGTAAATGATGCTTTGTTGTTTGGTAAGGATGTGATAATCCTTACTGAAAAAGATGGTGTCGTTAACGCTGTTTTAAAGTTTAGAGATGAACCATTCTCTAATTTGAATGTACTTGAAAAACAAGTGCAAAAAAGACTTAAGGTGTTAGAAGGCATCTTTAACAAAAAGATATGTTTTAACTATTTAGGTGCTTCGCCTAATTTAGATAAAGTACTAAAGGATAAAAACACGGTAGTCGCTGTGTCGCAGTTTATATCTAATGTCAAAGTAAACAACTTTGCCATTATTTTATAAAATAAAAACTTATTGTTGTTATAGTAAAGGACTTCTTTTTCTTATGAATAAAAAAACTTCTATTCACGATTTGCTAGTTAATAGTAAAGACTTACACAACGTTTTATTAATGCCTTTTAGTGACAGTCAAGAAGAAGAGACTTTAATTGATATTTTACTAAAAGAAAGTAGAAAATTAGTATTAAATGAAAATTTAAATGTATACGAAAGTTTACTGCTTGAAGAAAGTGGTTTTAAAGAACAAAAATACAAAAGCTTTTATTCTTATTTTATAGCTTTTAATTGCATTGAAAAAAATGTAGAAAAGCTCTACACTAGTGAACACGCGTATGTAAAACAACTCATAACCTCAAGCTTGGCTAATAAACATAATTTCTTTTTTGATAAAATAGATTATTTTGATAATATTTTATCTACCGCTTTGTCTGGCGATGGTTTAAAAGTTTATAATGTAAATTTTGATACTGTTTTTGTAATTTGTTGTTTGTTTGAAAAAGAAGGATACTTGCAATGAACTTGCCTCTTATTAACGCGTTTACTACAGACAGCGTTACTCGTCAAAACGCAGCTAAGCATGTTGCTAAACTTACCTTTGAAAATGAAGGTAAAATAAACCGAGAAATGTGTCAAGAAATCTTTGAAACTATTTTTGCTGTTCCTAGCATTAGAAACGATATTAGAAGTTTCTTTACCAAGCGAGATGACAAGCTCGATCATGTGTTTACTCAATGGATAGAGCAAGATGGTTTTACTGACGTCATTGACTCCATTGTTGAGAAAGTTAACTGGGCTGTTGTAGTTAGTTGTTGCAAAGTTCCTAAGAAAATCTACAACAAACAAACTCCTGAAACTAACTTAAAGTTAGCCGGAGAAGCAACTGGTAAGTTTATCGTTAAAGATATGCCTAGTACAGAACTTGCTTTTGTATATGGCGACTCAAGAGTTTTTAGCGGTAACTCTAATAGCGAAAAAAACGTTATTAATATTTGCTATGTTTTCATCTATAAGCAACGAGTAAGTCGTTACTCTTAAACAGTAAAATAACACGTTCATAACAGGAGAGCTTTTTAGCTCTCCTGTTATGATGTATATTTTTTTTTAATATCTATCAGTACCCTTCAGAGGTATGTCTGATAAACCTATAATAGTTCTCTCGTGTAGCCAAGCTATCCATCTATCAGTATTAGCAGCACCTTGATACTCTCTCCATTTATTTAAAGCTCTTATTTTAAGTTTTTCAGATAAGTACCATGACTTACCTAAAGACAATGATGACAATACTCCTATATAATCACTAAACAAAGTGTCTTCATCAAAGAAGCCTTTCAGTGGATCTAAAGAGCCACCAGTACCAACAGGCATATGCATAACAGTAGATAACTCTTTGACTGTAAAAGTTACGTTTACAGCCATAAATTCTTTTCTTTTGTTAAAAGCTAAATTAGAAGTTCCTCTACTGACTTGTAGTGAGTCAACTATACCCAGTCTTGTAATGGCTCTACCTTGATCAAATACTTGGCATAAAAACGGCGAACCATAAGACTGTTTACCGTGAGATAGTGGTAAAGCTGCCGCTATGATCATAGCTAGTGGTATAAATATATTCATCATTCTAGATAATGGATCTCCATAAGGAGACACCAAATCCATAGAGTAACTCATAGATGGCATACGAGCTGAAGAGTTTTGCCAAAACTCTGGTATATCAGCGTAGGCGTTACCAGGAGCTAAAATACCATCTAAATTAAAGGCAGCTAAAGTGCCTTCTGCTATACCTTTCACAGCGTTTACTACAGCCCCTACACCAGCTCCTATTAAGTTATCTCCAGCGATGTTACCACCTGCTAGAGAGTTTTTAGCTTGCCTAATTTGTGCAGATGTAGAGTTAAAAGTAGCAGCTAAGTCAGACTCACCTGTAGAAGAGCTAAAAGATTCATCAACACTTCCGGTGTGGTCAACTCTAAAAGTAGCAAAAGCTGATCCATCGTTCCACTCAGCTCTAAACGATTGCAAAGCACTCTCTAGTGCAGAATCAGGTTTTACTTCCTTACTAGATGAGTCTACAGTTGATCTAATAGTTAGCTCAGATGGAACTGTCTTAGTGCTACCATTAGTGCCACCTTGCCAGTTACCTATTTCGCTATTAAACCTCATTTTAAATTTCTTAGCCTCATCTATATAAAGAGCTTCAGCTGCTGCTGCAAGAGAAGCTCCTCCTATACCTGTAGAGCTATCTGTTCTTCCACGCATTAATGTTTTAACGTAGTCTTGCATAGATGGTGGAATACCGCCACTTTGCTCTAGCTCATCGTAGTAAGCAAGTCGCATACGTTGAGATCTATTAGCAATGCGCTGCATGTTGATATATCCATTTTTATTGAACATATCACTAAAGTGTTGGCTTAAGATGTTTTTATAATCTTCATTAACTACAGCTGTATGGTTTTTATCTAGTTGTCCTACTTTTTGAAAAACATTACCATCTGAAGTAAAGCTAGTCATACCACTAGTTGCAGCAATCTTATTGACTATATTACCAACAGTAGCCCAATACAGCTGCATGTTAGGTCTCATGTAGTAGTATTTACTAGCTGGTGCTCTTTTAAGAAAGGATATAATTTCCTCTATCTTACCTAAACCATAAAGGGTAACTGTAATAGGCCAGAAAATAAAACCTACAAAAAGAGTAGCTCCAGTTTTAAAGAAGTCAGCTATAGCCTGAGACCACTTACCACCACTTGCAAGTTTAGAAGCATCTAGGTTAAAGAAGTTAGTAAAGTAGTTACCTAAAGAGTTAAATTCAGGCTGACCAAAGATCATGTGGATAGTCTGGTGGGTATCATCTATAGCCTCTGCATAATAGTGACCCATACCTGTTCTAATAGATGGTTTAGATACTTTTATTTTTTCAACACTACCAGATATACCTCTAGCTCTGGTGTCAGCGTATCTCGTAAACTGTGGCCTTGGGTTAATGACGTAGTTGCCACCAAGAGTAGTGTCTTCAAACTTAGTATCTGCTGAAGACCAAAACCTAAGTAGATCATCTTTAGCGCTATCGTACTCTAGTGAGCCAGCTCTTAGAGTTTGTCTAACCCAATCAGTGTCCGAGATTGCATCGGCTGCTCCTTCGTCACCACTGCCTTTAATAATTTTTTCATTCTTTAGTATTATGTTAGCTTTATGATATAATAGTTCTTGTGATAAAGAGCTATAGTCGGGCATTTTTTCATTCCTTTTTTGTTATTAGTAATAAAAACTACTCTATACCAATTAAGGTATAGAGTAGGTCAATTTATGCTATTCTTTTTCTTTGCACATAAGAGTTAGGTAGTTCTACTGGTGCTTTTTGATTGCTTTTATTTGGAGATGTTTGTTCTGTAGGTTGCGCTCTAGCATTAGCTGCGGCAAAGCCTTGCACTAAAACATCTTTAATTTGCTCCAGTAATTCATTAGTTCTTAAATTAACCTTAATATGTTCATCAGTGAGTTTAGTCAGTCTCTCATAGTCAGAGTTCGACTTAACGGCTGGTGCTGTATTTTTAAGACTAGCGCTAGCTACTGGTTGAGAGTTTTCACTAGCCTTTAAACTAGAGGAGTAAGACCTAGCTGCCACATTAGGCTGGCTAACAGCAGCTGCAGAAGAGTTAGAACTTTGAGCTGCTTTAGTAGCAGGTGCACTAGGTTTTATTTCATCACTATTAGCCGCTTGGCTAACTTGTTGCTTACTAACAGTTGAAGAATCTTTAAAACTAAGAGGTATTTTAAATTCAGTTAATTGTTTTTGTAGTGAGTTATTAATAGACTCAATAAACTCTTTTTTATTTTTAGGTTTACTTCTATCTCCATTGTGATAGAAAATATAAGGGTTATTATTGGCTGCAGAGCTAAAATGTTTAGCAGGTATATCATCATCGGCTAAAGTTTTAAACTTACTAGCGCCATGTGTACCTAAGAAGTGTCCAAGGTAAGTGCTTACAGCATCTGATCCAATAGCACTAGCGTTAGCTTTAATATACTCCATACCAAGTAGAGCGTTAGCTCTAGCATCAAGTGGTGTGGCGTTAGCAGGTATACCGTACTTTTTAGCATGCTTTTTCATCATATCACTCCATGTACCTGGCATGAATTGATATAACCCTTGAGCTTGATTATTGCCTGCTGCGCTTGACTTACCTATAGCTTGTGGGTTAAGAGAAGACTCTTTAGCCGCTATAGCTGCGCTTACTGCAGGATCGACTCCAACGAGTTTAGCTGCTTCTTTAATAAGTAGTCCGTTACCACTCCAGCCTTTTCCGGTCGACTCAGGCAAGCTCGCGTAGCCCCCTACAGTGCCTTTAACGTCTGAAGTTATTTCATAGTTAGGTTTTTCAAACTTACCTACATCTGACTGCTTGTTCTTACTTTGCTCAATACCTTTGACTACAGAAGTCGCTTGCGTGGAAGAACCTTCTTTAGTTTCGCTCTCTGGAGCTATAGAAGCATCTAATTTAGTAGTTCCTAAATTATTGCTACCAGCTTGAGCTGCAATAGTTGCACCACTTGTAGGTGCTGGAGTTGCTTCATCATTTTTAACTTCTTTAGAAGAAGCGTTAAAGATACGTTTAGCGTACTCGTCGTCTCTTCTAACTTGACCTTTTTTACCTCTTGAGCCAAGGCCTCCTCCGCCCTTTCCTATACCTGATTCAATATAAGAGGTGGCGAAGTTGTGGTCTTTTTTAGCTCTAGATCTAACCATAGGATCATGAATACCTGCTGGCTCTAAATGCCAAGTCTCACTACCAAGCGGTCTAGTAAAGCCATACTTTCTAAGTAAACCCATTTTCTCTAGCTGTTCTAGATCAGCGCTGCTGACATCTAGTGCTAAACCGAACTCGTGAAGAGAAGTGCCTGGTCTTGCTGCTTTACTTGGATCTTTTTTATGTAGAGCGTTTTGTTCAGCGTAAGTTCTAAAACCTTGATTGAGAGTAACCTTCTTGCCAGTTAATTGGCCATACTCTTCAACCATACCTAAAAATAATCTTTTAATAGAAGGATGCACTCCTTCGAGTCTAGCGTTTGAGGCTAGGTTCAAATACTGCATACCTCCTGAGCCACTTACAAGCTCACCACTTGCAGCGCTTAAGTTAGATACCGCGCCACTAGAAATAGTCGACGATGCATTAGGAGCAGATGCTTTATTGGCTATACTAGGATCTTCTACTTCTTCGGTGTTAACAACAGGTTTTGCTGAGCTAGAAGTAGAAGTAGTCTTTAAAGCTCCAGAGCTAACTCCTTGCTGAGTTTTAGCTGGTTCACTAGAGCCTAATGTATTATTGAGTTTAGCAGTAAAAGCTTCAACTTTAGTTTCTTTCTCTTTAGATGTCGACTGCTCTTGAGTAGCTACTTCTTGCTTAGCTTTATTTTCTAAAAACGCAATGTTAGGGTCACAGATCTTTACGTTAGTGTTAGCTGTTTGATTTCTAAAGCAATACTCTTTAACTGACCAAACAGAAAACGTTCCAATAATAAACTTAGCAACTGTTAGAGCTTGCGCTGCTTTAAATGTTTCAGCAGCTAATAAGTTATCTTTGACGTTAGCTCTTTTAGTTATACTAAATAAACAAGTGTGATAGTTTAAGAACGTAGGCAAGAACCTATTTTTAAACCACACTAACCAGTTAGCGCTATAGTCATCTGATGGATTAACGCCAAAGTATCCAGCTATTTTCTCAAGTATCTTAACTGCATCGTAATTAAATACAGCCATACCTGAGCTGTCTATGGTAATGTATTGCTGTGTAGTTACTTCAAGATTACGAATAGCAATAAGATCGTTTAGTCTAAGATCAGATAAACCGTAAGTCTTCATTCTTATAGCTTGAAGAGCTGACAGTGAGTTAGAGCTAAACATGCTCAAAGTGCTAGCATCTACTGAACTAGAAACAAATATTTTATTAGTTATTTCATTAGTAGTGTCTGTTACTGGTTTTTGATTAATAGCTAAAGTAGTTTTATTTTTATTTAGTTTATCTAGAACATCATCAGTTGTTTTACCTTCTTTTCTACCATCCACTATAGCTTGCCCAGTTGCGGCTATAGCTTGGCCAGTTTTATTATCTCTTTTTTTAGCTGCTTCATCTTTTAGACTAAATAACCACTGATCTCTAAAGTTAGATATAACTGATGGATCAGAGTTAATCTTAACGTTTACAAAAGGTGATCTGCCAACTACGTATGCCTCTGGTGTTAACCTGAAGTTTTTGTATAACTCTAAAAGCTGCTCGCCTTTAGCTTTTTCTATATCCTCTATTTTATCGCTTGAAAGTATATTTTTAACTAAAACTTTCCACTTACCAAAAATAGGTTTAAATCTATAAGTTAACCAAAATACAAAATCATCTACTTTCTTAGCGTCTTTTTTATCTATATTAAAGATACTAAAAGCTTCTTCGATTTTAAACTTCTTTTCATCTAAGAGCCAGTTACCATTAGAGGTGGTGCTAACGCTTTGCATGTATAATTCAAACTCATGGATAGTTCTCATTAAATCATCGTCGGCTCCTCTTAAGCCGTACTCTAACATACGCATTTTTTCAGTTATTTTAAACTCTTTACGAGTTAATCTCTTATAACCTTTATAAGCCAAATAAACTCCAAGAGCGCCAGCTCCTACCATCCAAGTAACTGGATTAAATAACAAAGCTGCACCGGCGCCAGCTAAAGCGCCTCCCTTACCAATTAGTAACGCGCCGCCACCTATAGTTAAGGCTGCATCAAGTGCGGCTGAACCATAGTTGCCTTGACTAAAGTTATCATAAGCGCTGTAAGCTCCATAAGCTACCCCTGCAGCGCCAAGAGCTTTAAGGGCAGTCTTACTAAAAGCGCCTTTAGCTAACTTACTAGCTCCACCTGCTAAAGCAGAAAAACCTCCTGCGGCATAAGTACCAGTAACAGCTGCCTTACCGGCGTCTATAGCTGCATCACCGTAGTTACCATCCATTACGTTAGAGACTGAATCTACTGCCGCGTTAGCAGCGTATGCACCAGCTCCTATACGAGTTGCTGTAGCTA
>JACCDZ010416654.1_pt1 | contig 13493 bp, 9 predicted proteins | sample 7449551 | NCBI WGS metagenome assembly JACCDZ01 (sample SAMN15323452, study PRJNA562643) | freshwater metagenome | isolation source: river surface water | place: USA:Blue River Watershed | collected 2017-08-18
CGAATTGTTCTCGCCTGGTGAGCCATGGCCCTGGTGATTGCCTGACGAATCCACCACGTGGCGTAGGTGGAAATCTTGTAGACCTTGGTGTAGTCAAATTTTTCTACAGCGCGAATCAGACCTAGATTTCCCTCTTGAATCAAGTCTAGGAACTGCATTCCACGTCCGGTGTAACGCTTTGCCAAAGACACAACCAATCGCAAGTTGGCCTCCAGGAGGTGGCTCTTGGCCCTTTGTCCATCTTTGACAACCCAGTTCAGGTCTCTACGCTCGGATGGCGAAAGCTTTTTTGCAGTCGCTAGCTTTTCTTCAGCAAATAGACCGGCCTCAATTATTTTTGCAAGCTCCACCTCGAGCTCAGCGTTCAGAAGCGCGACCTTACCTATTTGCTTTAGATAATCCTTTACTGGATCGGCGGTAGCTCCGCTGATGGTCAGATTCTGAACCGGAATGTCGTCATCGTCATCGCTGATAACTATTAGATCGGAAGGTAGCTGAGGCTTGGCGTTCTCAGGCTCCTCGTCCTCATCCGCAGTTAGATCGACAGCCTCTTGTGCTTCTGCGACAATCTCTTCAACCGAGGTCAGATCCTCTTCTGGATCAATCTCCTCGTCTTCGTCATCCTCTAGTTCGGCAGAAGCTGGCTTAGCGCCTTTGGCTTTCGACTTGATGCCTGCTTGCTTTTCTGGAACACCAGCAGTTTTCTTTACTGGTAGTTGCTTGCCCTTCAAAGGTTTAGCAGGAGCGATTTGTTTAGCAGACTTGGCAGCTTTGCCCTTCACCAATTTGGCTGGCTTAGCAGGAGTTGCGTTCTTGGATGTTGACTTGACTTTCGCTTTCTGAGATTTAGTTGGTGCTTTTTGCTCAACAGCAGCTTTGACACCTGCCTTAGCCTTTGCCTTTGGTTGCAGTTTTTTTGCATCTTTCTTTGCAGTGGCCGGCTTGCTGGGTTTAGCGGCAGGTTTAACAGTCGGTTTGACCGCTTTAGAAGTCTTGGTTGGCTTGACGGGTTCTACTGATTTCTCAGCTTTAGAAGGCTTGACTGGCTTGATGGGGCTAGCGGATTTTTTCTCTTTGGCCTGTTGAGTCGATTTAGCTGCAGCCTTCTGAGCAGGCTTAGAAACAGTCGGCTTTGGGGCCGCAGGTTTCTTCTTGCTAGCAACCTTCGCATCTTGCTGAACTACTTTGTTCTTTGCGTCTCTCACCGCAGGCTTCAGCGGCACCTTGACTGGCGCAGACTTTGCTTTGGCCTTATCTAAAGGTGGCTTGACGGTCTTTGCGGATGCGATGGGGGTCCTCTTCCGGGCAGTACATAAACCCTTGTCAAGTACCTGAAACAGGACCTGAAAGGGTTTTGTGTGGTAATTATGCCATCTGAATGGCCTATTCCCTAACTAAAAGGCCTAAATGGTGTGAATTATTCCTTGTCACCGTCAAGATTGCGGCGCAAGGTGGCCAAGTACTTCTCAAGTTCGTCAGCCAGCTGATCCGCCGAAGGGGGTTGGGCTGTTGGTTTTCCCAGGGGCGCACGAGCAGGTGCGGTCTCCCCGGAGGCATAACCCTGCTCCAAAGTCGCTATCAACTTTTGAAGTTCGGGGTTGTCGCTGACCTGCGAGTTGACTTTTTTATCAAATGCGTTTGCCCGGTCTCTTAGTTCGTCCGATGGGAAAACTAAACCAGTGGCTGCCGTGATTAGCTCGAGTCCGCTCAATGCTGATTTTGGTACCTCGTTATCAGCAAGGTAGTGCGGGACCAAGAGGACGAAGCCCGCCACTGCGAAACCAACTTCAACCAATCTAAATTCAAGAAGGTGAACGATGTTTCCTGGCACCTGAGTCTGCGGCTTCCATTCTGAAAAGCGCTCGATCATGTCAGACCGATTTCCCGAAACAGTTATGCCTGTTGCACGAGTATGAGGAATTGGGAACGGAATTGCGTGCACCCAGGTGAAGGAACTGATTTGGTAGCGCTCTGCAATCTCTACCACCGACCTAGAAAAAGCCTCCCATTTCATGTCGGGCTCATACCCTTCAAGTAATAAAAATGGTTGATCCGCTTCGTCGTGCATTAGATAGATTGCCAAACTGGCGGGCTCATACGAATCAATGTGGTCTTTTTCAAAATAAAGAACGGGTCGCCTTGAGCGGTAATCCAGCAGGGCATCGTTGTCAAAGCGAATCAAGACTTCATTATCCAAATTGGCAAACAAGTGCTCGGAAAGCTGCTGAACAGTCGAGCCGGAGTCGCTGAAGCCTGTGAGCAGACAAACCATCGGAAGCCCCGATAATTGCTCGACATGCTCGTACTCGCGATACAGCTGACTCATGTTTCGATACTAACCCACCCCTACACTTAGTAGTCATGCACGATGTTTCGCTTATAACAACACTTCCAACCGAGCCCTACCAGCTGGCAATCCCGTTCGCCTCAGAAGATGATTTTGCAAAGTTGGCTCTACCAATTCCAGCCAATCTGCTCAGTCTCTATAAAGCTGAGGCCAAATCCGGCTCAATTGCCAGAGTGCCAATGGATAACTCAGTTGCTTTAGTGATTGGCGGTAAGTCATCTACAGTGGAGTTTGTCGCAGCTGCCGTGAGAAATGCCACCCACACCGCCCCGCTTGTGATTGATTTGCGCGGGAGGCAAGAAGACGTCATTGGCGCTGCCGAGGCAGCTTTTCTAGCCAGCAAAACCCCGACTTCCTACAAATCAGACTTTAAAAATGATTCTGTTCAGGTGAAGCTTTTGGTTGACGAGGTAGTAGCCATTGACTCTGCAAAGCACATCGCTTTCGAGGTGATCCGGGCACGCGAGTTGATAAACATGCCCGCTAATGATTTGTATCCGGAAATGGTCGCCGAAAAGGCTGCTGAAATCTCAAAAGGCCTACCCCTCAAAGTTGAAATTTGGGACGAGCGCAAACTAGCCAGCGAAAACTGCGGAGGCATTTTAGGTGTTGGCAAGGGATCAAGCAGACCTCCACGGCTGGTAAAACTTGAATACCGTGGTGGTGGTCAGCACTTGGCTCTAGCCGGCAAGGGAATTACTTTTGACACTGGTGGTCTCTCGCTCAAGCCTGCCGAGTCGATGGTAGGTATGAAATATGACATGGCTGGTGCCGCCACCGTCCTGGCAGCGACAGTTGCGATAGCTAAGTTGGGAATCAAGGTAAATGTCACCACAGTTTTGTGCCTTGCCGAGAATATGCCCTCTGGATCAGCGACAAGGCCAGGCGACGTAGTCAAAGTGCGAAACGGTAAAACCGTCGAAGTTCTGAATACCGATGCCGAGGGCAGACTGGTACTAGCAGATGGTTTGTCATACCTTTCAGAGCTAAATCCAGATCACATCGTTGACGTGGCAACCTTGACCGGAGCAGCGACGATTGCCCTGGGCAAGCGATACACCGGGTTAATGGGTCAGGGCTCAGCGATTGATGCAGTCGAAAAGGCAGCTGAGTCGGTGGGCGAACTGGTTTGGCACATGCCTCTGGCGGAGGAGCTCAAGGAGACTCTCAAAAGTGATTTGGCAGATATGACAAATGTGAAGATAGGCAACAAGGCCGGTGGAATGTTGGTGGGTGGTTTGTTCCTACAGGAATTTGTCGCCAAAGATGCCTCCTGGGCCCACTTGGACATTGCCTCTGCCGCTAACAATGATGGCTCCCCTTACTCGGTCTACCCCGCGGGCGCCACTGGCGTCATGATTCGAACACTGGTCGAGTTGGCTAAAAATCTCGCTAAATAGCAGGTAGTAGACTGACTAGCTGTTTGAACTAGATGGAGCCGAAGTGGCTGAGCACAATTTTGACCTCGTAATTTTGGGCGCCGGATCCGGCGGATATTCGGCTGCTTTGCGCGCAGCTCAATTAGGCATGAGTGTTGCGCTGATTGAAAAAGACAAGCTGGGTGGCACCTGTTTGCACCGAGGTTGCATACCGACTAAGGCTCTTTTGCATTCGGCAGAAGTAGCCGACACCACTCGCGACGCAGCGAATTACGGAATTCAAGCAACCCTGCAGGGAATCGACATGAGCGCAGTGAACAAGTACCGCGACTCAATTATTGACAAACTTTACAAAGGTCTGACTGGTCTTGTTGGCGGTAAGTCCATCACCTACGTAACTGGCGAGGGCAAGATGACTGGCCCTAAAACCATTTCGGTAGGTAGCGATAACTACACGGGCAAGAATGTTGTTTTAGCTACCGGTTCAATCACTAAGACTTTGGGCATTGAAATCGGCGGCAGGGTAATCACTTCCGATCAAGCACTTCTGATGGACTTTGTTCCAAGACGAGTTGCTGTCTTGGGTGGAGGTGTAATTGGAGTTGAGTTCGCCTCAATTTGGAGAAGCTTTGGCGCAGAGGTCGTCATCGTCGAGGGTCTAGACAGACTTGTTCCAAACGAGGACCCCGCAATCAGCAAGGCTTTGGAGCGCGCGTATAGAAAACGCGGTATTGAAACAAAGCTAGGAAGCAAGTTCAAGAGCGTTTCCCAAACACCAACCTCCGTAGAGGTTGAATTGGAAAGCGGGGAAAGAGTTTCCGCTGACATTCTGCTGGTTGCTGTTGGACGCGGTCCAAATGCAACGGGCTTTGGATTTGAGCAGCAGGGCATTCAGATGGAGCGAGGTTGGGTTCTAACCAACGATCGTCTACAAACCAACCTGCCAGGAGTTTATGCAGTTGGCGACATAGTTCCAGGCCTTCAACTTGCTCATCGTGGATTCATGCAGGGAATCTTTGTGGCCGAAGAGATTGCCGGTCTAAAGCCAAAGAAGGTTGACGAAATGGGAATTCCACGAGTCACCTACTGCGAACCAGAAATTGCATCGATTGGTCTAACCGAAGCCCAGGCTAAAGAAAAGTATGGAAACGACGTTTCCATTTACGAGTACAACCTTGCCGGCAACGGTAAAAGCAACATTTTGGGTACCGCCGGAGTTATCAAGCTAATTCGCCAAAACAACGGACCGGTAATCGGCTTCCACATGATTGGATCCAGAGCCGGTGAGCAGATTGGCGAGGCGCAGCTGATTGTGAACTGGGAGGCTTACCCAGAAGATGTCGCTCCACTGGTACACGCACACCCAACTATGAATGAAGCAATTGGCGAGGCGCACCTTGCACTCGCTGGCAAACCGCTCCACGCACACGCATAAAGGCAGGAAAGAAAATGGCCGATGTAGTTCTCCCAGCTCTGGGTGAATCCGTAACCGAGGGAACAGTAACCCGCTGGCTCAAGAAGGTGGGCGACACAGTCGCTGTCGATGAACCACTGGTGGAGATTTCAACCGACAAAGTTGACACTGAAATTCCAAGTCCAGTAGCTGGCGTAGTGCAGCAAATAATGGTCAAGGAAGACGAGACTGTCGCCGTTGGTGCTGTCCTAGCAGTAGTTGGAGACGCTGCTGCCACACCCGCCGCTCCTGTCGCTCCAGTGACTCCAGTCGCTGCACCGGTAGCTCCACCTGCACCAGTAGCTCCCCCGGTAGCTGCTCCAGTAATTCCCGCACCAGTACCAGCTGCACCAGTGGTAGCTCCGCCAGTTGCACCTGCTCCAGCTATTCCTGCGCCAGTGGTGGCAGTACCAGTCGCTGCTCCAGCTGCTCCTGCCGTTGCAGCAATCCCATCGAGTGAATCCGATCCAAATTACGTAACACCGATCGTTCGCAAACTCGCGGCTGAGCTTGGTGTGAACCTAGCGTCCGTGCGTGGCACGGGTGTTGGCGGGCGCATTCGCAAAGAGGACGTCTTAGCAGCTGGCAGCAGCAAGACGCCGGTTGCCTCCGCACCAGCAGCAGCGAGCCCACTCCGTGGTACTCGCGAATCCATGTCTCGCCTGCGTAAGGTTTTAGCCGAACGTGCCGTCGCTTCGATGCAGCAAACCGCTCAGCTCACCTCAGTGGTTGAAGTTGATGTCACTGGCATCGCGAATTTGCGTGAGCGCATCAAGAATGACTTCCTGGCAAAGACAGGAAACAAACTCAGTTTCATGCCATTTTTCACTTTGGCAGCGGCTGAAGCACTTCGCGCGCATCCAAAGATTAACTCATCAGCAGAGGGTGACCAGATTATTTATCACGACGGCGAGAACATCTCGTTTGCCGTCGACACCGATCGTGGCCTTCTAACCCCAGTCATCAGGGATACGGCAAGTCTTTCCATCGACCAGATTGCTTCCGCAATTGCCGACCTAGCGAATCGAACCAGAAGCAACCAGCTAAAGCCCGATGAGCTTTCGGGAGGAACCTTTACCCTCACCAACACTGGATCCAGGGGCGCACTCTTTGACACACCGGTGGTATTTCTGCCGCAGTCGGCGATTCTCGGTACTGGCATCGTTACCAAACGGCCAGCAGTCGTTTTGGACGCTGACGGTAATGAGGCCATCGCAATTCGATCCATGGTTTACCTAGCCTTGAGCTATGACCACCGAATTATTGATGGAGCCGATGCCGCTCGATTCTTGGGTGATGTCAAAAAGCGACTTGAGGAAGCAAGGTTCGAAGCAAACCTTGGCATCTAATCAAATTGGGCGGACTTTGAGGTTTGGTCATGCCCAAATTTGAAAGAGTAGCTTTCAATCCCAACTTTTTGTCCTACGCCGACGGCTACGCACTGCAAAAGCAGTTTCATGCAGAGGTTGTTTCAGGTAAAAGAGAAGACACGGTTCTGCTGCTAGAGCACAAGAGTGTCTATACAGCAGGTAAGCGCACCGAAGAGCATGAATTACCCGATGATGGGTCTGACTTTGTTGAAACCAATCGAGGTGGCAAGATCACGTGGCACGGCCCGGGTCAATTGGTTGGATATCCGATAATGCACCTTCCTAAGCCAATTGACGTGGTGGCCTATGTTCGCTACCTCGAACAAACCCTGATAGATGTGATAGCCGAATTCGGAATTAGCGGAATCAGAGTTCCTGGCAGGACCGGGGTCTGGGTCGAAACCCCCCAGGGAGCTGCGAAGGTTGCAGCCATTGGTATCCGAGTAGCTGAGAAGGTCACAATGCACGGTTTTGCGCTGAATTGCAGCAATTCACTGGAGCCCTTTGAGCACATAGTTGCCTGTGGGATTGCCGATGCCAAGGCTACGACCCTGAGTGTTTTAGCATCTAAGGAGATAACCCCGCTCGATGCAGCTAGCCTGATTGAGCAGAAAATGGGAGAAATACCAAATGCCAGAGGCTAAACCAGAGCGCAAGCTACTTCGACTTGAAGTTCGCAATAGCTCTGTGCCAATAGAGCGAAAGCCGGAGTGGATTCGAACCACGGCAAAGATGGGCCCTGAATACAAGCAGCTTCACTCACTGGTAAAAGATCAGGATCTTCACACTGTTTGCCAGGAAGCTGGTTGTCCAAACATTTTTGAGTGCTGGGAAGATCGAGAAGCAACTTTTCTAATTGGTGGCTCACAGTGCACCAGAAGGTGTGACTTCTGCCAGATTGACACCGGTCGCCCAGCAGCCTTTGATGCGGATGAGCCAAGAAGAGTTGGCGAATCAGTTGCCAAGATGCAACTTCGATACGCAACGGTTACTGGTGTAGCGCGTGATGATTTACCCGACGAGGGAGCATGGCTTTACGCAGAAACCATCCGACAGATTCACCAGCAGTCCCCTGGCACAGGTGTTGAGATTCTGGTCCCCGACTTTTCTGGTAACCCAAAACATCTTGGACAGGTCTTTGACGCCCTTCCAGAAGTATTCGCGCACAACGTTGAGACAGTGCCAAGAATTTTCAAGCGGATTCGCCCAGCTTTTGATTACAACCGTTCCATGGATGTCATTACACAAGCTCGCAATTATGGTTTAGTTACCAAGTCAAATTTGATATTGGGAATGGGCGAGGAGATTGAAGAAATCGTCACCGCGCTACACGATCTGCACAACGCGGGGACTGACATTGTTACCATCACCCAATACCTGAGACCAAGTCCACGACACCACCCCGTGGAGCGCTGGGTGAAGCCAGAGGAATTTGTCGAGCTGGCAAAGATTGCCGAGGGAATTGGCTTTTTGGGTGTTTTGGCGGGACCACTTGTTCGCTCCAGCTATCGAGCAGGCCGACTTTGGGCAACCAGCATGATCGCGAAGGGTCGACCAATTCCTGAGAATCTTCGCCACCTGGCTGAGAAAGTCGAATTCGCCCAGGCAAGCGCGATTGCCTAACTAAACTAGGCGCGTGGCTAAGAAAGACAAACAACCGGGCAGACTGAATCAGCTGTGGCAGGTTTACAAGGTAACCGCTAAAAATGATCCCTCCAGCGTTTGGGTATCACTTCTGGGTTTCTTGCTGGCAGTGGCAGCTGGCTTACTAATTGGTTACTTCGTCTTCGGTGGAGAGCCATGGTCATTTACGCTGTGGACAATCTCGGGCATCACCAGTGGAATCTTGATTGCGATGATCATCATGTCCCGCCGTGCCGAACGCAGCGCTTACAAGCAAATCGAAGGTCAGCCCGGCGCTGTCTCAGCGGTCCTAAACTCCCAAATCCGTCGTTCTTGGCGAGCAAGCCCGACTCCAATCGCCATCAGCCCCAAAACTCGCGAGGCTGTCTATCGAATGATCGGCCGGCCAGGCGTAGTTCTAATCGGTGAGGGTGAGTCTGCCCGCGTCACCCAAATGCTCCAGGACGAAGCTCGAAAGGTTCAAAGGATTGCCCCCGGGGTGACCATCCATCAAATCAAAGTGACGGTGGATGATTCAGGCGTAAGGATCTACAACCTTCTAAGAACCATTTACAAGCTAAAGAAGAGCCTCCGCCGGGCAGAGGTAACCGCGGTAGCCAACCGCCTGGAGTCCCTGGGAGGCTTGTCTATCCCAATCCCCAAGGGTATTGACCCGATGAAAGTTAGACCGCCCAAGCGCAAGGGTTAACATTTCTGAAACATTTCCCCGCTAGGTTTTTACTCGTTCCCTCCGGGATCTAGGCAACCGAAGAGAGAGAAACCTATGTTCAAAAACGCATCCGAAGTACTCAAATACATCAAGGAACACGATGTTAAGTTCGTTGATGTTCGATTCACCGATTTACCGGGAGTGCAGCAGCACTTTAACTTGCCGGTTTCCCAGATCAACGAAGACTTCTTCGCTGACGGTCAGTTGTTTGATGCATCTTCAATCCGCGGATTCGCATCCATCCACGAAAGTGACATGCAGCTAATACCTGATGTCTCGACAGCTTGGATTGATCCATTCCGCGTTGAAAAGACTCTGATTATAAATTTTGACATCTATAACCCTCGCAACGGTGAGCTCTACCACCGCGACCCTCGTCAGGTTGCTCATAAAGCGGAGCGCTACCTGCAGTCGACCGGAATTGCAGACACCGCTTTCTTCGCCCCAGAGGCAGAGTTCTTCATTTTTGATGAGGTTCGCTACGAGGTTAAGTCCAACACCGCTTTCCACCTGGTCGACTCAATTGAGGGTACCTGGAATACGGCTCGCGTCGAAGAGGGTGGGAACCTTGGTAACAAGACCCCCTTCAAGGGTGGTTACTTCCCCGTTCCACCAGTTGACCACCTAGCCGACATCCGTGATGCAATTGTTCTAGAACTAGAGGCAGCTGGCTTAAACGTTGAGCGCTCACACCACGAAGTTGGAACCGCTGGTCAGTGCGAAATCAATTACCGATTTGACACACTGGTCAAAAGCGCAGATGACATTTTGAAGTTCAAGTACATAGTCAAAAATGTTTCTCACCAGTTTGGTAAAACTGCGACATTTATGCCTAAACCGCTATTTGGCGACAACGGATCGGGTATGCATGTCCACCAATCACTTTGGAAAGATGGCAAGCCACTGTTCTATGACGAGACTGGCTATGGCGGCCTGAGCGACATTGCTCGCTGGTACATCGGAGGCCTGTTGAAGCACGCACCTAGCTTGCTCGCCTTCACAAATCCATCGATCAACTCTTACCACCGATTGGTTCCAGGCTTTGAGGCACCAGTGAACCTTGTCTATTCAGCTGGCAACCGCTCGGCTGCTATCCGTATCCCGATGACCGGATCCAATCCAAAGGCAAAGCGCATTGAGTTCCGCGCTCCCGATAGCTCAGGAAATCCATACCTAGCCTTTGCGGCCATGCTGATGGCTGGTCTTGACGGTGTGAAGAACAGAATCGAGCCGCACGCTCCAGTAGATAAAGATCTCTACGAGCTACCACCGGAGGAGGCCAAGAACATTCCTCAGGTACCGGGATCTCTCGAGGCAGTTCTGCAGAGCCTAGAGCAGGACAATGAATACTTGATGCACGGCAACGTCTTCACTGAAGATCTAATCGAGACCTGGATCGACTACAAGCGGGAGAAGGAACTAAAGCCGATGGCACAGCGCCCTCACCCCTATGAGTTCGAGCTCTACTACGGCGTCTAAGAACATGGTGAGAATGGGGCGGCTCTGGCCGCCCCATTTTTGCTTAAAAGAGTTCTTCGAAAACTTTCCTAGCTCGTCTGGTCGCCGCCAAATAGTCATCTTCCAACTTGGAAGCAGATCCTGGTGTGTACTCTAAAATCCTTGCGGTCGCTTCGAGCTGACGCCGATCGGTGGGAAGAATGTCGATTAATTTATCGACCGCCAAGACCAGCGCGCTTCTACATCGCGCAGAAATAAGCCAGCCAGCGCGTAATTGTTCAGCCTGCTCAGCCGACAGCAGATTTAGCTTTACCAATTCATCCAGTGTTCCTAGGGTGCTGAGGGACTGCAGCTGAGGGTGCTTTCCCGCGTAGCGAAGTTGATATAGCTGAACCAACCACTCGACGTCGCTGATGGAGCCGCGGCCAAGCTTTAGGTGTCGCAGAGGGTCGGCGCCAAGGGGTAGTCGTTCGCCCTCGACTCGAGCCTTTATCCTGCGCACCTCAATTAATTTCTTTTCCTCCAGCTGCTGCGGGTAGCGATAGAGATTTATGAGGCTACTGAATTCCTTTCGCAGTTTGTCGCTGCCAGTCACTACTCTCGCCCTCAGAAGCGCCTGAAACTCCCAAGTATCAGCCCATTTCTCGTAGTAAGCCTGATAGCTGGCTAACGAGCGAATTCTTGGCCCATTTTTACCCTCGGGCCGCAAATCCAAATCAAGCTCGAACTCTAGGAGTGAATCTTTACTTAGGACCATTAATTGTGAGGAGACCTTTTCGGCAACCAACTGGGTGCCTTCCCGCTCGGACTGATACACCAGCATGGCATCTGCATCTGATCCAAACCCGAGTTCTCCCCCACCCCAGCGGCCCATCGCCACGATGCCTAGGTCAATCTCGACACCAACCTGCTTCTTTGCCAGATCGAGCATGGCGGTTAGGTAAGAGTCAACCAAGTCGGTGAGGCCTTTTGAAACATCGCTAAGGTTCAATTCACCAAGCACCGCACCGATTGCCAGACGCAGTACTTCTCTGCGACGTATTTGTCTGATTAGCTCTGCCGCGGTTTCAACTTGCTCGCGTTCAATGATGGAGTGCATCTCCCCTTGAAGCTTCTCGCTGGCTGAGGGCCGGAGTGATGTTGAATCGCCAAACCAGGCCGAGGAGTCTGGAATGTGTTCCAGGAGCCTGGCAATCAAGCTTGATGAAGACAAAACCTTCATTAGTCGCTCAGCAGCACCAGAGGAATCCCGCAGCATCTTTAGGAACCAGTGTGTTTCACCCAGTGACTCACTGAGTCGTCTGAAACTTAGCAGCGCCCGATCTGGATCAATTCCCTCTGCCATCCAGCGGATTAGCACTGGGAGCAGTGTCTTCTGGATAACCGCTCGCCTTGAAACTCCGCTGGTTAGCGCCGAGATATGTCTCACAGCTCCAACCGGGTCCACAAACCCAAGCGCTCTCAGTCGATTATTAATAGCTTCGTCGCTTAGTTGAACCTCCCCTGCAGACAATGATGCAGTAGCGGCAAGGAGCGGTCGGTAGAAGACAGAGTCGTGAAGTGTTGCTACCGTTGAGCGAACCTCATCCAGTTTCTTGTCTAGATCCTCCGCAGACCAAGTTAGATTGATACCCCTGGCAACCCTGCGCAGCTCGGAGCGGTCGGTTGGAATCAGATGCGTTCTTCGAAGGCGCAATAATTGAACTCTGTGTTCCACCACTCGCATGAGTTGATAGTTGATCTTTAGTGCATCTCGGTCCTCACGCGCTAATAGGCCTGCATCACAAAGTCTTTCCAGAGCTAGCAGCGTGTTGGGAACGCGGAGAGACTCGTCGGCTACCCCATGCACCAGCTGCATCAGTTGGGCTGTGAATTCGACGTCTCTAAGCCCGCCTCTTCCCAGTTTGATGTCCTGTTCAATTTCCTCCCGTGTCAGCTGCTCAAGCACGCGCTTTCTGAGGTGTCTAGTGCTTTCAACAATCCGACTGCGCTCTGGGTATGCCCAAATCATTGGTTTGATTTGTTTGATGTACTGCTCGCCGAGCTCAGCATTTCCCGCTGAGAATCTTGCTTTTAGCAGGGCCTGGAACTCCCATGGCTCGGCCCATTTTTCATAGTAGGCACGGTGTGCGTCGAGGGTTCTAACTAGTGCCCCAGCCTTACCCTCGGGTCGCAGATTAGCGTCCACCTGCCAGAGGGCAGGCTCCAAATCAGATTCGAACAAGCAGGCAGCCAATCGGGTAGCAAGTTTTGTGCTGGTATCGAGCGACTCTGCATCACTTACGTAAATCACATCTACGTCCGAGACATAATTCAATTCCGCTGCCCCGGTTTTGCCCATCGCAATGATTGCCAGCTGGCACTTCTCGACTTGTTCGCTGGTTATTCGTCCTTCAGCCACAAGTTCGTTGGCAGCAAGTTTTAGGGCTGCCGCTAAAGCGGCATCGGTCAGATTAGAAAGGCAAAGCGAAACCTCAGGATACGCAGCCAACGGGTCCGAAGCCGAGAGATCAAAATCAACAATTCCTAGCAGGGCGGAGCGATAAGTTACTCGCAGCGCAGATCTGTTGTCAGTGCTGATAGTTGACACCTTTGGAAGCTGGGGCTTAGCCAAGAAGTGCTGAATTTCTGCTGGATGGCGTTTTAGAAATTCAGCAATGGCATCAGATGCACCCAGAACCCTGATCAGACGAAGAGCTGAATCGGAATTTGAGATGATTTTCTTGACAGCTTTGGCATCAATCTGAGCAAGGTCAATTAGGTGATCTAATGCGCGATCTGGCGAAGCTGCTCGTGCCAGCGGATCTAAGGCACTGTGGCCCCAATCGCCAACCAGTTCGACTAATCGATCGAGCTTAGGAATGCTCTCGGAAAGTTGCTCAAAACCCAGTCGGGCTAATTCACTGAGCGGATTGGCGCGCGACATCTAAAGAGTTCGCAGGTTTTGCTCAATCTCAAACGGAGTTACCTGAGCTCGGTATTCGGCCCACTCGTTTCGCTTGTTCGCAAGTACATAGCTGAACACCGATTCGCCCAGTACTTCAGCCGCTAGCTCAGACGACTCGAGTTTCTTAATGGCGTGATCTAAGGATTGTGGAAGCGATTCGTTCCCAAGAGCACGTCGCTCCATGTC
>JACCDZ011852927.1_pt1 | contig 13491 bp, 12 predicted proteins | sample 7449551 | NCBI WGS metagenome assembly JACCDZ01 (sample SAMN15323452, study PRJNA562643) | freshwater metagenome | isolation source: river surface water | place: USA:Blue River Watershed | collected 2017-08-18
CAACGCCACCGCCAACTGGAACCGCCAGGTCTCGTCCATGCACGACCTCACCGTCACCTCGGCCAGCCAGTCGGGGCGCGAAGCCTTTGCCATGGCGGGCCTCACGCCCGCCGACATGAACGTGGTGCAGCTGTACGACGCCTTCACCATCAACACTTTGCTCTTTCTGGAAGACCTGGGCTTTTGCAAAAAAGGCGAAGGCGGCGCATTTGTCGAAGGTGGCGCGATCGCACCCGGTGGCCGTTTGGCGGTCAACACCAACGGCGGCGGTCTGTCGTGCACGCACCCGGGCATGTACGGCATCTTCACCCTGATCGAAGCCGTGCGCCAGTTGCGCGGCGAGGGCGGCGATCGGCAAGTGGCGGGCGCCACCACCGCGTTGGCCCACGGCAACGGCGGCACGCTGTCGAGCCAGTCCACCGCCATCCTTGGCACTTTTGAAACTTTGTAAATACAACACGACTTCACCATGATCCGAGACCCCGAAACTTTTGAAGCCCTGCTCGATTCCGTGCGCCGTTTTGTGCGCGAGCGTTTGGTGCCTGCCGAGAACGAAGTCGCGGACACCGACGAGATTCCCGAAGCCATCGTGCAAGAGATGCGCGAGATGGGTCTGTTTGGTTTGACCATCCCCGAGTCCTATGGCGGCTTGGAGCTGACCATGGAAGAAGAGGCGCGCCTCTTGTTTGAGCTGTGCAAAACCTCGCCCGCTTTCCGCTCGGTGATCGGCACCACGGTGGGCATTGGCTCGCAGGGCATCCTGATGGATGGCACCGAAGAGCAGAAAGCCTATTACCTGCCCAAGCTGGCCACGGGCGAGTTATCGGCTTCGTTCGCGCTGACCGAACCCGATGTGGGCTCGGACGCAGCCTCGCTGCGAACCACGGCCATCAAGGATGGCGACCACTACATCGTCAATGGCACCAAGCGGTACATCACCAACGCGCCGCATTCCAAAATCTTCACGCTCATGGCGCGCACCAATCCCGCCGATAAGGGCGCGGGTGGCGTGTCGGCCTTCATCGTCGACGCCAAATCGCCCGGCATCAGCCTGGGCAAGATCGACCAGAAGATGGGCCAAAAGGGCGCCCACACCTGCGACGTGATTTTTGACAATGTGCGCGTACCGGCGGCCAACATCATTGGCGGCCCAGCCAAGGAAGGCCAGGGCTTCAAGACCGCCATGAAGGTGCTCGAAAAAGGCCGCATCCACGTGGCGGCCGTGTGCGTGGGCGTGGCCCAGCGCATCCTGGACGATGCGCTGCGTTACGCCATCGACCGCAAGCAATTCGGCCAGTCCATTGCCGAGTTCCAGCTTGTGCAGGCCATGCTGGCCGACAGCAAAGCCGAACTCTACGCCGCTGAATGCATGACGATCGACGCCGCACGCAAGCGCGACGAAGGCCGCAACGTCTCGACCGAAGCCTCGTGCTGCAAGATGTTCGCGTCCGAGATGTGCGGCCGCGTGGCCGACCGCGCCGTACAAATTTTGGGTGGCGCGGGCTACCTGTCCGAATACGGAATCGAGCGCTTTTACCGCGACGTGCGCTTGTTCCGTCTGTACGAGGGCACCACGCAGATCCAGCAAATCATCATTGGGCGCAACATGGTGCGCGAGGCGCGTGCTTGAGTTTTTCAGCGACATTTCACGACCACAACCCCAAGGAGACAAGACATGACACAGACATTCACACGCCGCATGGCCCTGGCCACGTTGAGCAGCCTTGCGCTGATGGGCGTGGGCACCGCCCAGGCACAAACCACTTACCCGAGCCAGCCCATCAAGTTCATCGTGCCTTACCCCGCAGGGGGCGCCACCGACGCGCTGGCCCGCATGGTCGCGCAAAAAATGCAAGACAACTGGCAGCAAAGCGTGGTGGTCGAGAACAAGCCCGGCGCGGGTGGCACCATCGGGGCCAACCTGGTGGCCAAAGGGCCTGCCGATGGGCACACTGTGCTGTTCAGCATCGTGGCCCTGCTGCAGCAAATCTCGCTGATGAAGCTGCCCTACGACCCGATCAGGGACTTTGCGCCGATCAGCCGTGTGGCCATCAGCCCCAGCGTGTTCGCGGCCAGCACCAGTTTGCCGGTCAACAACCTGGCTGAGCTGGTCAAGCTGGTCAAGGCCAACCCAGGCAAGTACAGCTTTGGCACCTACGGCCCCGGCACCTCGGCCCACCTGCAAGGCGAGTTGCTCAACATGCAGACGGGCATGGACTTGCTGCACATCCCTTACCAAGGCGCAGCGCCTTTGGTCACGGCCATGCTGGGCGGCCAGTTGTCCACCGCCTTCATGGACGCGGGTTCGTCGCGGCAGCATTTCCCCAAGTTCAAACTGCTCGGTGTGACGGGCAGCGAGCGCTTGTCGTGGCTGCCCCATGTGCCCACGCTCAAAGAGCAAGGTCTCAACTCCTTTGAGCCGCTTGGCTGGTTTGGTTTGTTCTTGCCCGTCGCCACACCCAAGCCGGTGGTGGACAAATTCTCGGTCGAAATCCAACGCATCCTGGCGCTGCCCGATGTCCGTGAAAAAATCGAGTCCATGGGTTTGATTCCGGGTGGCGAGACGCAAGAAAACTTTGCCAAAGTTATCAAGTCCGATGCTGAAATTTATGCACGCATCGTGCGCGACGCCAAGATTTCTCTGAATTGATGCCTGCATGAAAACCCGCGTCACCGAAGCGCTAGGCATCCGATACCCGATCATTCAGGGCGGCATGCAGTGGGTGGGCAAGGCCGATCTGGTCTCGGCCGTGTCGAATGCTGGTGGCTTGGGCGTGCTCACCGCGCTGACGCAGCCTACACCGCAGGCGTTGGCGCATGAGATTGCCCGTACCCGCACCCTGACCGATCGGCCCTTTGGTGTGAACCTCACCATCTTGCCCTCGATCAATCCACCGCCCTATGCCGAGTACCTGCAGGCCATCATCGACAGCGGCGTCAAGATCGTCGAGACCGCAGGAAACAGCCCCAAGGACTTCATCGGCCGCATGAAGGACGCGGGCATCACCATCGTGCACAAATGCACCTCGGTGCGCCACGCCTTGTCGGCCGAACGGAATGGCGTGGACATGGTCAGCATCGACGGCTTTGAATGCGCGGGTCACCCCGGCGAGGACGATGTGCCCGGCCTGGTGCTTATCCCGCTGGCGGTGCGTGCGCTCAAGGTGCCCGTGATCGCGTCGGGTGGCATCGCCGATGGGCGGGGTCTCGCCGCCGCTCTGGCGCTGGGCGCCGAAGGCGTCAACATGGGTACGCGCTTTTTGGTCACGCAAGAAGCGCCTGTGCACGACAACATCAAGCAGGCCCTGGTGGGTGCGAGCGAGCGCGACACCAAGCTGATGTTCCGCACCATGCGCAACACCACCCGCGCCTGGAGCAACGCCGTCTCGCAAGAGGTGGTGGCCACCGAAAACCGCGAAGGCGGTTGCAGCTTTGAAGACATTCGCCATCTGGTCGCCGGCCAGCGGGGCAACCAGGCCCTGCAGTCAGGCGATGTGGACGGGGGCGTGGTGGCGGCAGGGCAAGTGATCGGCCTGATCGACGATGTGCCTACCTGTGCCGATTTGATGCAACGCATGGTGACCGAGTGCCGCCAGCAACTGCAGCAGGCCTCGCGCTGGGCGCAGGCTTGAGGAAGACCGGATGAGCGAGATCGACACCTCCACCCTGTACGACAAAGTGGCGTTTGCCAAGCTGCTGGACCTGCGCCGCGAGTTTGCCGAAGGCGGCGTCTCGCGCATGGTGCTCGATGCCCGCCCCGAGCTGACCAACAACTTCGAGAACGTGCACGGCGGCGTGATCATGACCATGCTCGACATGGCCATGTCGAGCGCTGCGCTGTCCAAGGCCGAATTCAAAAAGGCCGTGATCACCGTGGACATGTCCACCCACTTTTTGCACCCGGGCAAGGGCCGCCTGGTGGCCCATGGCCGCGCCGTGGGCGGCGGAAAGAGCATCTGCTTTTGCGAAGCCCAAATCGAAGATGCCGCGGGCAACAGGGTGGCCAGTGCCATGGGCGCGTTCAAGTACGTGGACCCGCGTTAAAACCCCTAATAGAAAAAACCTAGGAGACAAACCATGACATCCAGCAACCGTTCATCGATCAAACGGTTCTTCAGTCGCCGCAGCTGGCTGCTGGCCGCAGGTGCCGCATTGGCCTGCCAAGCAGGCAGTGGCTGGGCGCAGAGCCCGAACCCCACCGTCAAGCTCATCGTTGGCTATGCCGCAGGCGGTCCGGTGGATGCGTCTGCGCGGGTGTTTGCCCCGGTCCTGAGCCGCGAACTGGGCCAGCCCGTGATTGTGGAAAACCGACCCGGTGCTGGAGGTGCCTTGGCGGGCAACAGCGTGGTCAAGGCCGCGCCCAACGGCCTGGAGTTGTTCTTTGCGGCCAGTCCCACCATGACCATCAGCCCCCATGTGCTCAAGGCCATGGCCTTTGACCCGCTCAAGGACCTGGCACCCTTGGCGCCCATTTTGAGTTACGCCAACGTGCTGGTCATCAACCAGAACCAGCCTTTCAAAACGGTGCCCGAGTTGGTGGCTTATGCCAAGGCCAATCCGGGCAAATTGGCTTATGGGTCTGCTGGCATGGGCGCATCCAACCACCTGAGCGGCGAGCTGTTTGCGCGCCGTGCGGGCGTCACCATGACCCATGTGCCCTACAAAGGCAACGCCCCGGCCATGACCGATGTGATGGGTGGGCAGATCCAGATGATGTTCGACATCGTGGGCGGCGCCAAGTCCTACATCGATGGCGGCAAGGTGCGTGCGCTGGCCGTCACATCCAAAGAGCGCAACCCGGCCTTTCCTCAGTTGCCCAGCATGACCGAGCTGGGTGTTCGTGATTACGACGTGGGCGGTTGGTACGGCCTGTATGGTCCGTTGAGCATGAGCGCCGAAGTCAGCCAGAAGATCGCCGCCGCCACAGCCCGCGCCTTGCAGGACGCCGAATTGAGCAAGCGCTGGATCGACCAGGGCTACGTCATCTGGAACGCCAAACCCGCAGACTTGGCTGAGCGCATGCGCCGCGAGCACGCGCTGTGGGCCGAAGTGACCAAGGGCATGGCGTTCGAATGAACATGTCTTCGCCGCACACCCGCATCCATCATTTGTTCGACGAGCGCGCTGCGCAGGCGCCGGACCACCCCTTCCTTTTTTTGCGCGACGGCGTGATGACCCTGGGGCAGTTGGCCCAGCAGGTGGATGCGCTTGAAGCCGAGTTGCGCGAAGCCGGTGTGCGCTTGGGTGACCGCGTGTTGGTGGCCGCAGAAAACTGCCCCGAGCATGTGGCCCTGGTGCTGGCCTGCAGCCGCGTGGGCGCTTGGGCCTGTGGGGTCAATGCGCGCATGACGGCGTCTGAGCTGGCAGGCTTTGCCTCCAAGGCCGACGCCCGCGTGTTGTATTTCACGGTGGGGGTGTCGCCAGCAGCGCGCCAGCACGCGCAACAGTACGACACACGCGAGAGCGTTTTGCCTGCGCTGCGCCGCACGTTGGCCGATGCGCAAGCCACGGCGCAAACGGGCGACCTGGCCGAACGGGTGGCCGCCATCATCTTCACTTCGGGCACGACCGGCCAACCCAAGGGCGTGATGCTCACGCACGCGGGCTTGCTGCAGTTTGGCAAGGTGTCGGCGCAGTCGCGCCAGCTGGTGCCCGCCGACCGCTCGTATGCCTACTTGCCGATGACGCACATCTTTGGCTTGGGCACCGTGCTCATGGCCTCGCTGCACGCAGGGGCCGGTTTGCTCATGCGCAGCCACTTTGACGCGGCCGATGTGTTTGATGCGCTGGCCCGTGAAGGCCTCACGCAGCTGCAAGGCCCACCCGCCATGTTCACCCGGCTGCTGGCCTGGCTCGATCCCCAAGGCATCGATCACCCCGCAGCGCCCGACTTGCGTTACGTCTACACCGGTGCAGCGCCGCTGGACCTGAGCGTCAAAAAAGCCATCGAGGCGCGCTTTGGCCACCCGCTGCACCACGGCTATGGCCTGTCGGAATACGCGGGCGCGCTCACACTGTGCCGCCGAGGCGAATGGCGCAACGACACCAGCGCGGGTTACTTGGTCGAAGGGGCTGAGCTGCGCATCATCGGCCCCCAAGGACAAGACTTGCCCGCAGGCGAAACCGGCGAGATCTGGATGCGTGGTGTGGGCCTGATGCCCGGTTACTTCCGCGACCCCGAGATCACCGCGCAAGTCATCAAGCCTGGCGGCTGGTACGCCAGCGGCGACCTGGGCCGACAAGACGCCGATGGCGCATTGCAGGTGGTCGGACGCCTGAAGGAAATGATCATCCGTTCGGGCTTCAATGTGTACCCCGGCGAGGTCGAGGCCGTGTTCCTGGCCTGGCCCGGCGTGCAGCGCGCCGCCGTGGCTGGGCGCAAAACGGCCGACGGCAACGAAGACATCCTGGCCTTCATCGAACCCAAGCCCGGCGCGCAAATCGACCTGGACGCCCTCCAGGCCCATGCCCATGAACACCTGTCGCCCTACAAACGGCCTTCGGCGGTGACGCTGGTGGCCGAGATGCCCATGACCCTGAGCGGCAAAGTGCTCAAGCGCGAGCTGGTCGAGCAGTGGCAAGCCAAAGCAGGCCAGGCATGAGCCCTTCAGGTTCGCCAAAAATCGGCTTTCACAAAGACAGACAAATGCCAACAGGGATTTGCGCGAAGGTACAGCCATGAACACCCCCACCATACTTGACGCCACCCAGGTTGCGCATTTGCGCAGCTGGGAAGGCCGCAGCGAAACGCTGACCGACGAGATCGTGGCCGCCCCGCTGCGTGGCCAAAGTGCCTTGCTCGACCGCGATGACGCCCGCCAAACCGCTGGCAGCGAGGTGCCGCCGCTGTGGCACTGGCTGTACTTTTTGCCGAAGGCCCCACAAAGCCAGATCGGGCCCGACGGCCACCCTTTGCGCGGGGGTTTTTTGCCGCCGGTGCCGCTGCCGCGCCGCATGTGGGCCGCTGGCCGCTTGCAGTGGCACACCGACAACCCGCTGCGCGTGGGCGACGCGGCGCAAAAGCATTCGCGCATCGCCTCGGTCAAACACAAATCGGGCCGCACGGGCGACCTGCTGTTTGTCGAAGTCGAGCACGCCTTCCACAACGCCCAAGGCCTGTGCCTGACCGAAACACACGACATCGTTTACCGCGCAGCCGCTGTGCCGGGTGCCCCCGAAGCGCCGCCCACCGCAGCCGAGACGGATGCGCCTTGGCAGCGCGAGTTCGTGCCCGATCCGGTGTCGCTGTTTCGCTATTCGGCGCTCACCTTCAACGGCCACCGCATCCATTACGACCGCAGCTATGTCACGCAAGAAGAAGGCTACCCCGGCCTCATCGTGCACGGCCCGCTGATCGCGACCTTGCTGGTGGACCTGGTGCGCAGGCAAGTGCCTGAGGCGCGTGTCGCCTCGTTCCAGTTCCGCGCCGTGCGCCCCACGTTTGATCTGCACCCTTTCCGGCTGAACGGGCGGCCGTCTGCCGACGGTAAAACCATAGACCTTTGGGCCTGCGACCACGAAGGCTGGCTCACCATGCAGGCACAAGCCACGCTGGCCTGAAGCTGCACGCGCATCCATTTTTTGAAAACCCATATCCATCACCACCATGCACGCACCCGACCAGTACCAGGACATCCGCGACGCTGTGCGCGATCTCTGCGCCCAGTTCCCTGACGAGTACCACCGCAAGGTCGACGAAAAACGCGCCTACCCCGAAGAATTCGTCGATGCGCTGACCAAAGCCGGTTGGATGGCTGCGCTGATCCCGCAGCAATACGGCGGCTCGGGGCTGTCGATGGCCGAAGCCTCGGTCATCATGGAAGAGATCAACCGCTCGGGCGGCAACTCGGGCGCTTGCCACGGCCAGATGTACGTGATGAACTCCATCGTGCGCAGCGGCTCGGACGCGCAGAAAAACACGCTCTTGCCCAAGATCGCCACCGGCGAGTTGCGCATCCAGTCCATGGGCGTGACCGAGCCCACCACCGGCAGCGACACCACCAAGCTGAAGACCACCGCCGTCAAGAAAGACGGCCGCTGGGTCATCAACGGCCAGAAGGTTTGGATCTCGCGCATCCAGCACAGCGACTTGATGATTTTGTTGGCCCGCACCACGCCCGCTGACCAGGTGAAAAAACGCTCCGAAGGTTTGTCGTGTTTCCTGATCGACCTCAAGCAAGCGATTGGCAACGGCCTCACCGTGCGCCCCATCTTGAACATGGTCAACCACGAGACCAACGAGCTGTTTTTTGACAACCTCGAAATCCCCGAAGACGCGCTGCTGGGCGAAGAGGGCAAGGGCTTCAAGACTTTGCTCGACGGCCTGAACGCCGAGCGCACCCTGATCGCCGCCGAGTGCATTGGCGACGGCTATTGGTTCATCGACCGCGCTAGCAAATACGCCAACGAGCGCGTGGTGTTTGGCCGCCCCATTGGCCAAAACCAGGGCGTGCAGTTCCCGATTGCCGACGCCTTCATCGAGCTGGAAGCCGCCAACCTGATGCGTTGGAAGGCCTGCGAAAAAATCGACGCCATGCAAAACGCCGGGGCCGAAGCCAACATGGCCAAGTACCTCGCGGCCAAGGCCAGCTGGGAAGCGGCCAACGTTTGCCTGCAAACGCACGGCGGCTTTGGCTTTGCGTGTGAATACGACATCGAACGCAAGTTCCGCGAGACGCGCCTGTACCAAGTCGCCCCCGTGTCGACCAACATGATCTTCAGCTACGTGGCCGAGCACATCCTCGGGCTGCCTCGCTCGTTTTGATGTTCATCGTGCTTTCGCAAACCGCCACCCATCGCCCCGAGGGCGGGGCTCCCACAAAAAGCGTGCAGCCCCCCTGTGGGAGCGGCGCCCCCGCCGCGATGAGCGACTTGCACACCACCACCCATCGCTCCGTCTTCTTAAGGTGAACACGATGACCAGACCTCTGGACGGCATCACCGTCGTCTCACTCGAACACGCGATCGCCGCGCCTTTTTGTACGCGGCAACTGGCGGACTTGGGCGCACGCGTCATCAAGGTCGAGCGCCCCGGCGCGGGCGACTTTGCGCGGGCCTACGACACGCGGGTGCGCGGCCAGGCTTCGCACTTTGTGTGGACCAACCGCTCCAAAGAAAGCCTCACGCTCGACCTCAAAAACCCCGAGGCCATGGCCGTGCTGCGCGAGCTGCTCAAAGACGCTGACGTGCTGGTGCAAAACCTTGCGCCTGGCGCGGCGGCCCGCATGGGCCTGTCGTTTGAAGCGCTCAACGCGACCCACCCGAAGCTGATCGTCTGCGACATCTCGGGCTATGGCGAAGACGGTCCCTACCGCGACAAAAAAGCCTACGACCTCTTGATCCAAAGCGAAGCGGGTTTGTTGTCGATCACCGGCACGCCCGATGCGCCGTCCAAGGCGGGCAACTCGATGGCGGACATCGCGGCGGGCATGTACGCCTACACCAACATCCTCTCGGCCCTGCTGTTGCGCGGCAAGACCGGTCAGGGCAGCCACATCGACGTGTCCATGCTCGAAGCGCTGGGCGAGTGGATGGGCTACCCGCTGTACTACGCCTATGAAGGCGCAGCGCCGCCGCCGCGCACCGCCGCGTCGCACGCCAGCATCTACCCCTATGGCCCGTTTGCGGCGGGCGACGGCGGCACCGTGATGCTGGGTCTGCAAAACGAGCGCGAATGGAAAGTGTTTTGCGAAGTGGTGCTGGGTGATGCAGCTCTGGCCAGCGATGCGCGCTTTTGCACCAACGCGCTGCGCAACGCCAACCGCGCCGAGCTGCAGCAACTGATTTTGGGCATGTTCGCCACCATGAGCATGGCCGAGGTCGAAGCGCGGCTGGACCAAGCGCAAATCGCCAACGCCCGCATGAACGACATGGCCGGTGTTTGGGCGCACCCGCAGCTCAAGGCGCGCCAACGCTGGCAACAAGTGGGCTCGCCCGCTGGTGACATTCCGGCCCTGCTGCCGCCCGGGCGCAACAACCGATACGACTACCGCATGGACCCCGTGCCCGCCGTGGGCGAGCACACCGAGGCCATCTTGCGCGAGCTGGGGCTGGACGAGGCGGCCGTGCAGGCTCTGCGCGATGCGAAGGCCATTTGAGTTAAGCGGTCTATGAATCCCCCCCGTAGGTCGGCGGCTTCAGCCCCGACATTGACTCTGTGCCGGAGCGAACAAACGTCGGAGCTGAAGCTACCGACCTACAGGACGCGGCCTGTGGTTTTTCGTAGGTCGGTGGCTTTAGCCCCGACAGGGATCAGCCCAGCCATTTGAGACAAAACACAAGGAGACAGCCATGACCCACCACACCCCATCCAACACCGCCCAACTCGCCGCCTTTGCCGCTGGCCTGCGCTTCGAAGACATCCCCGAACCGGTGGTTCGCAAGATCGAAGACCTGTTGGTCGACTGGTTCGGCTCGGCCGTGGCCGGGCACGGCTCGCGCCCGGTGGAAACCATCACCCGCTTTGCGCAGGCCATGGGCGCGGGCGAAGGTCCGAGTGAAGTCATCATCAACGGCGCACGCACAACACCGTATTTGGCCGCCATGGCCAACGCCGCGGCCTCGCATGTGGCCGAGCAGGACGATGTGCACAACGGCTCGGTGTTCCACCCGGCCACGGTGGTGTTCTCGCCTGTTGTGGCCGTGGCGCAGGCTTTGGGCGCGAGCGGCAAGCAATTGCTGGCCGCATCGGTGGTCGGCTACGAAGTCGGCATCCGTGTGGGTGAATTTTTGGGGCGCTCGCACTACCGCGTGTTCCACACCACGGGCACGGCAGGCACGCTGGCTGCCGCCGCCGCTGTGGGCCATTTGCTGGGTCTGAACGCGCAGCAGATGCAGCATGCATTGGGTTCCGCCGGCACGCAGTCGGCAGGCCTGTGGGAATTCTTGCGCACCGCCGCCGACAGCAAGCAGCTGCACACCGCGCACGCCGCCGCAGCGGGTTTGATGTCGGCTTACCTGGCCAAAGACGGCTTCACGGGCGCGGCCGAAATTCTGGAAGGCCCACAAGGCATGGCCGTGGGCATGTCGACCGATGCCGACCCCAGCCGCTTGGTGGACGGCTTGGGCACGCGCTGGGCCACGGCCGAGACCTCGTTCAAGTACCACGCCAGCTGCCGCCACACGCACCCGGCGGCAGACGCGCTGCTGCATGTCATGCAATCCAACGGCCTCAAGCTGGATGACCTGGCCCAAGTGGTAACCCATGTGCACCAGGGCGCGATCGACGTCCTCGGCCCGGTGGTGCGGCCCGTCACGGTGCACCAGAGCAAGTTCTCCATGGGCACGGTGCTAGCGCTGGTCGCGCAACATGGCCACGCAGGCCTGACCGAATTCGACCGCGACTTTTTGAGTGCACCCACCCAGGCCCTGCGAGACAAAGTCAGCATGGTGCTGGACGCCGAAGTGGACAGCGCCTACCCCAAACGCTGGATCGGCAAAGTCACCGTCACCACCACCGACGGCCGCGTGCTGCACGGCCGTGTGGACGAGCCCAAGGGCGATCCTGGCAACACGCTCTCGCGCCAAGAGATCACCGACAAAGCCCTGCGCCTGGCCGCTTTCAGCGGCGGTGCCACGCCCGAAGCCATGCGACAAAGCGTGGACGCGCTCTGGCAAGTGGCCACTTGGGCCAAGGTGGGTGCGCTGCTGTCATGAGCGTGCCGCTGCACTCGCAGTCTGCATCGCCAGCCCAATCCTTGCCGCCATCCAAGCTGGCGCAGGCGCGCAGCTTTTTGTTTGTGCCCGGCAACCGCCCCGAGCGCTTTGCCAAGGCCCTGGCCAGCGGTGCGGATGCGGTCATCATCGACCTGGAAGACGCGGTGCCGCTCGACGCCAAAGACACAGCACGTGCCGCGTTGGCGCAGGCGTGGCCAGACTTTGACGCCGACCAACGCGCACGCCTTTTGGTGCGCGTGAACCCCGCAGGCACGCCCTGGCACGCAGCCGACTTGGCCGCGCTGGGCGGCTTGCCAAGCCTTGGCGCGCTCATGCTGCCCAAGGCCGGAAACCCACAGCAAGTCGAACACGCCTTCAGCGCCAGTGGTGTGCCGGTCTTGCCTTTGATTGAAAGCGCCGAAGGCGTGGGGCAGATGGACGCGGTAGCCCGCGCACAAGGCACCCTGCGTTTGGGGCTCGGGCACATTGATTTGCAGGCCGATTTGGGGCTCAGCTGCGGACCCGATGAAGCCGAAATCGCCCCCATCCGTGTGGCGCTGGTCGTGGCCTCGCGCCGAGCCGGTTTGCCCGCCCCGGTGGACGGCGTGACCACCGCCACCACCGACGCCGATGTGCTGACCCGCGACGCGCAGCGCAGCCGCCGTTTTGGCTTTGGCGCCAAGCTGTGCATCCACCCCGCGCAAGTGGCGGGCGTGCACCAGGCCCTGGCCCCGACCGATGCCGAGTGCGATTGGGCCCGCCGCGTGCTGGCCGCCGAAACCGCTGCCGGCGGTGGCGCGTTCAGTGTGGACGGCAAGATGGTCGACCCGCCTGTGCTGCTGCTGGCGCGACAGATTTTGATGACCCTGTAGGAGCCCACCCCGTGGGCGATGGGCGTGGCACACGCCCTTTTAAAAACAATCGCGCTCGGGGTGCGCTCCTACCCAAACCCCCCATTCGCGTCGCCGCTCCACCTCACCCCGCTGGCACAATCCCCCCATGTCTGTTCATTTCGATCTGGTGGATTTGCGCCTCATGGTGCGGGTGGCCGAAGCCAACAGCCTCACCAAAGGGGCCGAGGCTTCGCACATCTCGCTGCCTGCGGCCAGCACGCGCATCAAGAACCTCGAAGAAAGCATCGGCGCCAAGCTGCTCAACCGCCACAGCCAGGGCGTGACCCTCACGCCGCCGGGGCAAGCGTTTGTGCACCGGGCGCGGCTGGTGCTGGGCCAGATCGAACACCTGCGCGGCGACCTGCAGGAATACGCCAGCGGCATCAAAGGCCATCTGCGCGTGTACGCCAACACCACCGCGCTGGGCGAGTTTTTGCCCGAGGTGCTCAAGCGCTACCTGGCCACGCACCCCGATGTGAACATCGACCTGCAAGAAAAACTGTCCAACGAAATCGTGCGCGCCGTGATGGATGGCAAGACCGACATCGGCATCGTGGCCGGCTCGGTGCGCACCGAAAACTTGCAAACCTTGCCTTACCGATCGGACAGCTTGGTGCTGGTGGTGCCCGATGGCCATCCCGTGGCTGACTTGCCCGGCATGCCGCTGATCGACGCGCTGGAGTTTGACCATGTGGGCCTGCACGAAGCCAGTGCCTTGCACGCCTTCCTCAACCGCGAGTGTGAGCAGCTGAACAAGCCGCTCAAGGTGCGCATTCAAGTGGGCAGCTTCGAGTCGGCCTGTCGCATGATCGAAGCGGGTGTGGGCGTGGGTGTGCTGCCCGAATCGGCTGCCCGCCGCCACGCGCGCAGCATGGCCATCCGTCTGGTGCCGCTGTCTGATGCGTGGGCTTTGCGCGCCATGCAAATTTGCGTGCGCAGCCTG
>JACCDZ010245245.1_pt1 | contig 13490 bp, 10 predicted proteins | sample 7449551 | NCBI WGS metagenome assembly JACCDZ01 (sample SAMN15323452, study PRJNA562643) | freshwater metagenome | isolation source: river surface water | place: USA:Blue River Watershed | collected 2017-08-18
CACGTACCCAATACAGGAATGAGGGTATAACCACTTGGTGATGGCGTTATCTTATTAAATGTCAAAATAGAAAAGATTATCATAAGCAGCCCGAGTAAACTTGCAAATTGACCATGCTGATTATTTATAGTATCCGAGTGATTTTTACAGCTTAAGTATAATGCAACTAATGCGCCCAGTAGAATTTCGAAAGCTCTTGTCGGTAACAAATAGAATGCAAATGATTGATTTAAAGTTACAATCCATTCGGCAGCTAGGATGCTTAAAAAAGCGAAAGTTGAAATAATCGCAAAAAGCCATTTCCTGCCAAGTTTCCACACAAGCATAATTAAGAGTGGAAAAAAGACATAGTACTGTTCCTCTACTGCAAGACTCCATGTGTGCAGTAGTGGCTTAAGGTCTGAAGATGTATCGAAGTAGTTACTCGTGATATAAAATAGTATGTTCGAAGCAAATAGAGGGACTGCTGCTAAACTTTGAGAAAAACTCCTATAGTCGTGTGGTAGCATCCATATCCATGCAAATGGGAGCACACATAGAACTACAAAAAATAGAGCAGGAAGAATTCTTCGTGCTCTTCTTTCGTAGAATTTCGTGATTGAGAAAGTGCCTTGGTCCATCTCGTTAATTAGAATCGTTGTTATTAAGTAACCACTAATAACGAAGAATATGTCAACTCCGACAAAACCGCCACTGAACGTAGAATAGCCTGCGTGGAATAAGATTACAGGTAAAACAGCTAATGCTCGTAATCCGTCAATCTCTCTTCTATATTTCATCTAGTTAAATCCATTACTAAATAGTTCTCTATGTAATTTTAAAATTTACAAACAATAATGTCACGTACAAAATTAATGCTTCAAAGGTAAGCGTAACACTCGCCGGTTTACCCAAGATAGCGAAACCATCTAACCATGTTGACATCAATCGCCAAGCAATCGGCTAGAACCGGTTCAGTTTTAGTATCAAGCTGGCTACAGCAACAGAAATACCGTGCAGTTCTTTGAATCTTTCAACGGCTATTTACGCGTCGATGGCTAAGCAGGTTACAAACTAACATCTACCACCTTGGTATTTATCACTATTTTAATTGACAGTAGAAGTAGAAGGTTGCGTTAATAAGCGCCTGTTTGTATTTCGGTGGTATGCTACCAATTGCTTTGCTTGGTCGTTTATTGTTGAAAAACCAGAGCAATTCTGTTCTATGTGCTAGTACATCGGCAATACTGCTGAATAAATATTAGTTTCGCTACTAGTAGCGAACTGTTCGGTCATACCGAACCAGATAAGCATTCTACTGTGGGTTGCCAGGCTGGCTAAACTCCAATTCAACATCGTGTTTTGTTGCCCACCACTCCAGTAAACTGCTGATTCATTCTTGGTAAATATTACTGCAAATTTGTCTAAGCTTGCCGCAACATTCAAACACATGATTGAGAGTCAACACCACTCGCTCAGTAGGTAGCGAGACGACTTCAATCGTACAACCTTCGCGATTAAAATCATAAATGATTTTGAGCAGCCTAAAGCTGGTCATGCGTAAAGTCCAGAGGCCAACCCTGATTTATCGAATTCATCATGGCTAATGCCTCGTGGCGCTTCAATTTTTAAGCGTTTCTTGGGCATTAACCGCAGATAAAGTTCCAGGAATCCTTAGCGTCAGTTTGTGTTTCCAATCAAAACGTTTAACATTGCGTAAAAATTAAAAGCTCATTCCAAAACATCCGCTGCGATGAACCAAAGTTAAGCGAAAGAGCGATTCGAGCATTATCATCACTGATTTTTGCCTGACAGCACTAAGTGATTTCGCCCCTCCCAAATGGGCCACATTCAAACTTGACGGTAATAGAATAGTTTTGCACCACCTTTTTCGATAGACTCTTTGAGAATTCCGGCTTTGAGCCGTTCTACGCCATACATTTAATTTGGCCAGGCCTCTCCAGCCTCAGGCTCTTTCAAAGGAGCCATTAGTGACCAATTCATGCCACTGAATTATACTCACCATTTGTAAAAAGTTTCCGAGTTCTTACCATGCTCACGACAAAGCTCTTGAAGTTGGGAACTAGCTTCGGCTTGTCTGAGGATCGTCATGATTTGGCTGTCAGTAAATTCTGATGTTTCCATGCAGAATCTACTGCGTTTATGTTCGAGAAAATTCTACATTTTTTGCATCTGTTAATTTAATGGATGGATAACATCTCGAGTAGCAACGGATCGTGGTAAGCATTATTGAGGTCGTGTTTACATAGATTTCTAATCTATTTGCTGATATATGATGCATCCAACTCAATGATAGAACTTTTTAGCCGATTTTTTGCGCTAAAATTTAACATATATGAATACTTCAATGTTAAGCACATACATGATTAAAATTATCGCCTCAAAATTATTTTTGCAATAGTTTTGAATATTATTAGAATATCTAAAAAAATATTATTACTCTCAACATATTCAACATAATACTTCTGCTTTATTGGCAATATGATGTCTATGTAAGCTTGGCGAGGATCTTGATACTTTGACAATATCTCATTCTCATCAACCATTTCTATTGAAGCCAAATCCGTAATGCCAGGTCTTACTGATAATACTTTCCGTCTAATATCTTCTGGATAACAATCAATAAACTCCTGCACTTCTGGTCTAGGCCCGACTAAACTCATATTACCGACTAAGACATCAATTAGCTGCGGTAATTCGTCTAATTTAGTTTTTCTAAGAAACACTCCGGAGCGAGTAATTCGGCTGTCACGACCAACTGTTAATCGGCCCGAGCGTTCCGAATCAACGACCATTGTGCGAAATTTATGTATTTTGAATGCAATACCATTACGACCGACCCTAACTTGCCTGAAAAAAATTGGTCCAGGCGAATCAATTGCGATCCATAACGCAACCACAATTAACAACGGAAGTAATAATATTAATCCAAGCAACGCAAGAACCAGATCAAGCAGACGCTTAGCCATGGTTCAACACCTGTTTTACAGCGTCAATGACTCTAGCTTGATCAGCTTGGCTCATTTTAGTGTACAGAGGCAACGACACTTCTTGCTCAAATATACGTTGCGCCACTGGAAACATATCTGGAGTCAGGTTATAGGTGTCTCTCCAATATGGGTGAAGATGCAATGGAATGAAATGTACAGAACATCCAATACCAAGGTCAGCCATTTTCTCAATAAAACGTGCACGCTCGATTCCTGCTGCAGGCTTTATTTTGACAGGAAACAAATGCCAAGCATGTAAACCGTTTGCATCCGCAGGAGCTGGCATTTCAAGCGGTAAATGCTTAAGCGCCTCAAAATAAACATCAGCCATTTCCTGCCGCTTCAACTGAAAGCTTGGTAAACGCTTCAATTGGTGTATACCGATGGCTGCCGCAATATCTGGCATATTATATTTATAGCCAGGGGCAATGACCTCGTAAGACCAAGCGGGTTTAGTCGATACATATCGATCGAAGGCATCGCGACTGATACCATGCAAACGCATCACTTTACAACGTTTTGCAAGCTCAGGATTCCTAGTGACCACCATCCCGCCCTCACCAGTCGTCATAGTTTTATTCGCATAAAAACTAAAGACTGTGATATCTGATTCTAGAGTACCGATTAATTTTCCGTTATAAATCGTAGGCAATGCATGAGCAGCATCTTCGACAACTTTAATTCCATGTTTCTGTGCCAATGCAATAATTGGATCCATATCACAGGCCAAACCTGCGAAGTGAACGGGTACTACTGCTTTTGTTTTGCTAGTAATTGCTGAAGCAAAAGTTTCAACTGTCATATTGAAACTTGTTTCATCAACATCCACCAAAATTGGTGTGGCGCCTAGGTATCTGACGATCTCAGCGGTTGCAGTAAAAGTATAAGTTGGAACAATAACTTCATCCCCAGCACCGACGCCGACTGCCTCTAATGCTAAATGAAGACCAGATGTAGCCGAATTAACTGCTATTGATTCAAGTGAACTATCTCCAAGGAACAAAGAGAAATCTGCTTCGAATTGTTTAGTTTTAGGGCCAGTAGTAACCCAACCAGAGCGAAGACAGTTTACAACTTCAGCAATTTCTTCTTCGCCGATTTCTGGTAGTGCAAAAGGTAAAAATTTATTCATTTAATTCACCGATAGTCTTTTTCAATACAAACATCATTCTCTTTGAATCCTGAGCAAAAGAATCATGTACCACATATTTATTCTTTTTGTAGAAACCGAGCGCTTTATCGTTTTCTACAGCGTCTGTAGTTAAGACTATAGATTTAAAATTCCTTGCAGAAACAAGCGATTCAAATCCATGTAATAGCTGAGTTGACAATCCTGATCCAGAATAAATATTAGAAATCCCAATACTTCTAAGTAAAAAAGAACCAGTTACAAAATCTGGTGCAGAGTCTTTGGCGAAGAAACGCGAAATTACGCTTTTGAGTAAAGCGAAATTAAACATCACCACAGGAACTAATAACAGAGCAATTAAAGCTGCATGGTAAAATCCAGCTTGACGTACGAAGCCGATCTCACAAGGAGAACCAACGGCAAAGCCACCTATATTGTCCTTGTCAGCCATTACGACAAACACAGCATCATCAGAGTTAATGTATACCGAGTAAAAATTCTTTAAAAAAGTTCGGCCAAGTGACGTCAGAAAAAAACCTTCGAACGCCTCGATGTGAACATCGACGATGCCCTCTAAATCTGCATCAGCTGCTTTGCGAAACTGAACTTCACTCAAAATCCACCTCGACGCGATAAACTTTCATCCAATGACTCAAGACAATAACTCGCCAGAAGAAAAGATCGAATTTAGTTTTACCGTTAACCATATCATCAAATCTTTCTAAGACAGAATCATTGAATAACCCCTTAGACATATAAATTGAATCCTCTAACATTGCCCGAAGTTCATTTTTAAAATCGATTTTGAACCATCGTTCTTCTGGTGTGATAAATCCTTTCTTATCTTTTCGACAGCGGACAGGTTCTGGCATAATCCCGCGCATAGATTCTACGAGCAAAAACTTTGAAGCCTCAGCTGTATCAAGATAATCAATTGGCAAACTGTGACAAAATTCGACTAAACGATGATCTAAAAACGGAACCCTAGCCTCAACGGAGTAAGACATCGAATTACGATCTTCCCACCTAAGATAACGTGGTAGTGCATCCTTGTATAATTGAAAATTTGATACATCTAACTTTGAATCAAACGAAATACCACTATAAGGATATTTATAGTATTTAAAGAACAATGGATTCAAACTAGACTTTGTTACATTAAATGCAGGGCGAATTTTATATAAAAAAGGTCGAGCAAAATCTGAAGAATTATAAATATTATTAGAAATGAAACTTACTGCGTTCTTAACAGAACTTATGAAACCTGCTTTTCCCGAAAAAACTTCCCTAAAAAAGCTAAAGCGTTTTAAATTTTTGAGCCGAATAAACCTAAAATAGCCATAGCAACTCAGGTACTCATCAGCACCTTGCCCGTTAAGTAAAACCTTAATGCCGTTGTCAGATGCTGCTTTAAAGACATTATTACCGAAAAATGCTGATTGCGATTGATATGGCTCATCTAAAACCCATATTAGGTCTTCAAATGAACTAAACATTTGCTCAGGGGTAGGCGAAATAGCGACAGGCTTCACATTGCTCAAATTTGAAGTAACTATATCGATCCATTTATGTTCAGAAAAGCGTTCATCTGGATTCACAGCTGAAATGGTTACTATTGAGTCTGTTTTATCCTGACTAAAGATTAATTTGTCAGCAGAACATACAATAGCAGACGAATCCAGCCCTCCGCTCAATGCAAAGCCTAAATCAACATCAGAAACCATATGTAGATTAACAGAGCTTAAAAACAAGTCCTTAAATTGTTGTATAGCATCTTGCTTTGTGCCCTTAAATTCTTTTAAGACTGGTTGATACCATAGTGCTTCAGTTAAATCAAATCCCGTTGCAGTTTCTTTGAATAAACATACTTCGAGGTAAGAACCAGGTTTAACCTGATTTACTCCATCAAATAGGGTTTCATTTGTGTGATCTGTTAGACCGTTGAAAAACAAATAATCTAATGCTCGCGTATTATTTAACTTTGCTTTCCAGCTGTCCGAAACTGTAAACTGTTTAATTTCACTTGCAAAATGAAAAATGTTATCTTGCGAAATCCAATAGTATAATGGCTTAATACCAAATCGATCTCTCATCAAAAATAACTTTTTTGAATTAATATTATAAACAGCAGCAGCCCACATACCAACAAAATGATTCTGACATTGAACACCCCATTCTTGAAATGCTTTCAAGAAAACTTCTGTATCAGAATCAGTTATAAAAGAATAACCTAATGCGATTAGCTCATCACGTACTTCTTTATAATTGTATATCTCACCGTTATAGGAAAGCCAAACTGACGAGTTACTATCGCACATTGGCTGATGACCATTCATACTTAAGTCAATAATCGATAATCGTCTGTGCGCAATAAAAAGATTAGCATCGTGATTAGAAAAATTTATGTGTACAGATGGTATATATTTCGAATCGAAACCTACTTCAGAATAAACACTGTCATCTCCACCATAAACGGAATGGGAATCCGAATTAAATAATGCGAAACCTTCGTCATTAGGCCCTCTGTGTTTGATTGTATCGTTCATTCTCTGTATAAGTGAATGATCAATTTTTTTCGCTGAAAAAACACCAGAAATACCACACATTCAATATACCTTCTAGAATTATAAAATTCTGAATATTTCAGAATATTTTAGCGACAAATTAAAATAAGAAAAACTCTCAGGAGACTGAGTTTCAAAAAAACGAGAGCCTTTAGATTTGGACTCAATTACCTTTTTCAAAAAGATCTTCAAATCAGAGTAGCTTTTGTTTTTATTAGACTCATAAGCGAAACCTAGTTTATTTTCGATAATCATCCTGCTAATTTCACAATCGCCTGTGTCTGTCTGCACAATTGATAAAATCGGCTTTTTGAACAACATCAATTCATATAATTTACCAGGCAAAACGCCCCTATGACCAGGTTCGTCCCATGTCGCAACAATAAGAACATCGGAAAGAGAATTTAAAGTCAATGCAATGTCTCTGCCGACCATTCCATGTGATACTAAAGTTTCACCAAGCTCATACGAACTGAATAGTGATTTTGCGTAATTCTCTTCAGGTCCAGCATAATGAAACTCAAAATCTTGCTTTGAAATAGTCTTATCCCTGCAAAGTTCTGAAAGGGCTTGAAGAATTATTGAAATATCACGACGTCCGCTGTAAAAAGTACCAGTATATGAAAATATAAAGCGATTTTTATTTACATGAAAAGAAGAATCCAACGAACAAATGTCATCGGTGTCAAAACCATTCGTGATAACAGTTGTTTTATTTTTATATTTTTTCGAAACAATTGAATCTGCGTATCCTTGGGATACACAAACAATGTGATTAGAAAACTTCACTGATAAATGCTGAATAATCTTATGTATAAACCTTATGGATATCGGATCGCTTGGTTGAGAAATTGGATCTCTGAAATCAGCAATCCACTTAATTTTCCGATTATACATTTTTATAAATAAAGCCAGAATGTGTCCTGCATATGGTCCATAGGTTGATATGACGATATCACTACTAGCAACAGCATGTCTGAAATCTTTATTCGTAAGCGCCTTGAAAACAAAATCGAAATCTTGAAACAAAGAAAGGCACAACATTGAAAACTTACTAATATTGTATTTAATACTGGACAAAGTGAATTTTATGACATTAGGTCTAGTCTCCGAGTTAACGGCTAGCGAACTAGATTTTTTGTTAAAAAACTTTGATGTGATGCCTGAAAGTTTTTGCGCGATAAATTTATAAAATTTTGAATGCTGAACTCTATTTACAGATAAGCCCGAGGTGTCATTTTCTAAAATTGGATCATTTCTAACAGCACCATCAATAAAGAGCCATCTATTTTCTTCACTACAAAAGACATCTACTTCATGCCCTTGCAGTTTAAAATACTTACTCAGCTTAGAAAACCGCACAGCACCAATTATGTTAGCGGGCGCAAAGTAATATGAAACTATCAAAATTTTCATCAATAAACTCTATAATTATTTTTTAGTGAAAATAACACGTAAAACATTAGTCCGAAGTTTGCAACAAACTCACTTCCAAAAGACACCAAAAATACAATCACTACTAGCATTCGTCCGAAAACATCTGCGTTTAAAAAAACAGCTATAAGTAAAAATAAATATGCAAGTAAACCGAGAATGCCAATTGAATTTATCAGATAAAATACACCGGTAAAATAATGTTCCTCACTTCCACGGCCGGAACCAAAAAGAAATTTATACGAATCTTCCGTTTCGAATAAATGAACTAACGAATTAAACCTGTAACCAAAAGCAGGGCCAAGTTGATTATTTTCAAAGTCATAAACTCTTGTGACAATAAAAGAAAAATAATCTACAGTCATAAATAAATAAACTACTAAAAGGAAAAGCCCCAAAATAAGAAAATAAAATCGAGCAGTTAACTTCTCTTTTCTTAGAAAAAAGAAATTATAACTCCAGATAAGAATTAGTGAAATAAAACCCAAAGATGAAGCAGACATTATAATAGCCGCAATAATTAAAAATTTAACGTACTTATCGCTACTACTTTCTACTGCACCTACTGCGTGTACATTTGCAGTAAGATATATAAGATACACTATTGCAAATTGCGAAAAATGTGTCGGTTCATAAAAAAAACCTGTAGGTCTATAAAATTTCAGAAAGTGTGCATCGTCACCAGCGTCAATAAATGAACTATCAATTACAGGTAAGTATGGTATATTCCATGGAACTATTAATTTAAAAAAATAGAATGAAAAAAACTGTATGACAACTAACAAGCACGCAATAATAGTAACAACACGTAGTATATTCAGTGCTTTCTCTTTATTAAAGAAACGATACCCTGCTACGATTGCAAATATGAAAAGACAATATCTAATTGTCGAAATAAACTCCACCTTGTAACTGTTAATCAATTGGCTAATATAAAATATCAAGATCAACGCAAAATATAACAAACAAGCTTTGATTGCACCATTTACTATAATTTTTCTTTTTATAGAATAGTAAAGTGCAAAGAGCAGCATAGAAAAAGCTAAAAGAAAATCTGCGTAGCTCAATCTTTCTATTGGTGTTTCATAGATCGAAAGTAATGGAAAAAGTACAATCAGAGTTGTAAAAAATGTGGATGTCACATTAAATAATGACATTAAAACACCAATTTCTTTTCTGAGTTTTGAGTATACAGTGATATAAAAAACTCTCTGTATTTTTGCTCGTCAGAAATTGTGCTGAGTAACTCTGATGAAGCTGCTGCATATTCATCAGAGTTACAGTCCTCTAACTGTTTTTCTATATTAAGAATAAATTCATCTTCAGTATTACATAGTGTATCTTTGAAATTTGAAAAATTATCTGAAAGGCCACCAACGTTTGATACGACTACTTTTTTCCCCAAGATTATCGCTTCTAATGCGACTAAACCGAGTCCTTCATATTTTGATGGTATAACAACTACTCTTGATTTGGCTATGTATCGATATGGATTTGGCGAAAAACCAGTCATTTTAATGCTATCTGATAATCCTCGGTTACAAATATCCTTAACACATTCGTCGTATAACGGGCCGGCCCCGACCATCGTTCCCTTTAAAGTTGGATCTGTCCTCAATAATCGCGCAAATATTGAAATGAATAAACTTGGCCTTTTTTCCTCAGAAAACCTGCCGACATAAATAATGTCAGATTCAATAGTCCCAATAACATCTTCTTCAGATCTTTTTTTCACATTTCCTTGATCAATAAAAAATGGCGAAGAATGGCTTTTTCCCCCAAAAATATAATTGAAAAGCCTGCTATTTTTATACCAGTTTCCAACATAAACTATTTGATTTGCCCGTATACAAATAAAGAAAAACACCAGAGTGAATATGTTAAACCCAAATAACCATGGCGGATTCTGATGAATGTGAGAAATTTTTCTAAAATTCCCTCTTAATAGAGATGCGTATAAACTCGCCCTAAAATCATGAGCATGAATTACGTCGGGTTTTTCTTTTTCGACCAATTCATTCAACTTTTTAAGACTCATTTTCTGGCATAATTCATAACGAACATTCATATTTTTTATCTGTTCAGAAATAATGCCTTCTTCAGCAAAATAAATCGCATCAGCATGACCACTGGTTTTCTGAATTATTTCTAATGCAACTTTTTCAGCTCCGGAGTAATTGCCACTAGATAACACATGTATGATTTTAATCTTATTCATCGTTTGAATTCATTATTTCACTATAGTAAGACTTCATCTTTTTAGATAATTCTTGACTTGAGTATTTTTCTATTTTTTCTAGATTATACTGACCCAACCGTTTTCTTTCTTCTTCATTATCACAAAGCAATTCCAGCCGATTGTAAAACTCATCTGAGTTGTGCGGATTGCATGTGAAACCGCCAAGTGCATCGTCAACTAAATCACTATTTCCTCGGATATCAGAACATACTACAGGTAATCCACAAGCCATTGCCTCCATTACAGAAACAGGTAATCCTTCCTGAAAAGAAGTGAAGACAAAAATATCAGAACGTTTTAGAAGCTGAGGTATATCCTTTCTATAGCCTAGAAATACTACATTATTTTCTAGTCCTAGCGATTGCGCGAGTAAACGAATTTGATTTTCACGTTCTCCTATACCGCAAATAAACAGCCGAAATTTTTCCTTCTCTAACTTTGCGACAGAGTGAAGAAGTGTAGAGTAGTTTTTTCTATCGATGAATTCGCCTATTGTTATTAAATTAACTCTGCTGTTATCAAAATTTGTGTATTTTTCGTCATTTTTATCAATCGCTGCAGACTTAAATTTTTCTAAGTCAACACCGATACCTTCAACAAAATACACCTGTTTAGCTAACATCTTCTCTCTTGCTAAATTAAAATCTTCGAAATTTATTGTAAAAAGAGCATCTGTTATTTTTGATAAAATAAATTCTACGGGGTAATACAACAGCCAGTTTTTAAGTGGCGAGCCCTTAAAAAAATGAAAACCATGCGCTGTATACATTATTTTTTTTACATTGCATACCTTAGCCGCGATACGACCGATCAGGCCTCCCGTTGGAGAATGACAGTGTACAAATTGAATTCCATGTTCGTCAATGATATTGCAAAGCTGTTTAAATCCTCTGTAGTTCTCTATGGCTAAAGGATTCCTTGATATTGATATTTCATGAAGCGTTATAGGCAGTTCATCTAAAAGCGGAGATCTGTCCTTTAAACTTGCTGCACAATGAATTTCAAAACCCATTGACGACAAAACGTTGATATTCATCCGCTCGAATAGATGAAACTGCCTGCTTACTGTCGAAATTATTAATATTTTCAAAATTTCAGCCTTTATTCTTTATTATACTTTTTACAAATACAAACAATACCATTTCATTTACGTTTGTGAAAAAATAATCACGTTTACATTTACTGCCGCTTACAGAGCTAACCTTTAATAAAAATAAGACACATAAAATTATATTTGATATTGAATATGCAATAGCTGCTCCTGAGATACTAAAGTATTTACAAGAAAAATATATCAAAGGTATTGAAATTAAAGTCGATAAAATATAAAAATTAGTACTTTTTTTCGTGTATCCGCACGAATTTAGGAAATTCCCGAAAGCAAACACTGCAGCATACGCTAATGCACCAGGCAACATCATTGTTATTGAATAGTATGATTCAATGTAGTTTTCACCATACATCATCTCGATTAAAAACCTCCCGAAGATGACTATAAAAAAACAAGTCAGAAATGAAACTTCAAACATCATTTTTGAAATTTTTTTCACAGATTCATTTTTATCGATGTCTAAATTACCGGTTATATAGGGAAACATAATAGTCCCAATTGCGCTTGGCACTATAACTATCAATTCTATTATAGTTAAAGAAACACTGTATAATCCGATCTCATAAGATGACAGTAAAAAACCACTTACAAACAAATTTATCTTCGAATATAATGCAAACACTATTATATTTATGTAAAACAAAAACGAGCTTTTAATAAATATTTTTGCGTCATTGTATTCAAATTTATAACTTCCAGAGTCTAGCCTAATTACAGAAATTCCAAGCGTACACCTAGCTATCCAAGATATCATGAAAATTGTTAAGCAACTTTCTACCGACATTTGAGTAAAAAAGAACATTGTAGCAAATAATAACAAATATACTAGATTACCAACGATTGATATAAATGTGCTTTTTACTAAATTTTCGTTTTTTGTTTGTAGGTACGCATTTATTATCGAAAATGCTCCCATAAAAAACACAGAAGCAATTAGCAATTCAGAGATCTCAGAAACTCCATTTGTAGCTTTGGAATTAGGAATAAAATTATATATGTAATCTATGTTTAAAAATGCTGAAAAACATACCAAAATGTAAATTAAGAATGACATAGATGCTGTTTTTCTTTCTTCAATTAATCTATTTTTCACTGAATAAATAATTGATTGACTCATTCCTAATGCTAAAACAACGGACATTACCATTATTATTTGAAATAAAAAATAAGTTTGACCTCGTTCTTCAACCGATAGCCCTCTTGAGAGGAAAACACCTATCATCGCCGAAGTTATTATATTTGTTATTGTATTTACACCTGTAAAGATACTAAGTCGTCGTATCAATCCCAAAAGCCCCCTTATAAATTATAAAATAACTCTATTAGTTTAATATATTTCGTGATAATTTTAGCGTATTATTCTAATTAATTATTTGGAATTTCTTATATAATTCTATTTTTTGGAATTTAACTGTATAAATATGACTACTTCTTAGAAAAATACCTTACAATTACCACAACACTAGATAACAAAAATGCTACAGTAAAAATTAGCACTACAATAAGTCCTCTTTTGGGTCCACTTTTAACCTCAGAAACTACGGCAGAATCAATCGTTTTAAGAACGTATTCATCTCTCGCATGAGCAAGCATCTTTGTTTTTGTCTGCTCCTCGACCAATGAATACATTATCGTTTTAATATCTGCTATTTTTGTAAGTTCAATTTGTTCATTCAAATAGAGTATGCTTTTATTGGCTTCGTTTAGGTCTCGATTTCTTAATTCTTCATTAATACTTTTAACTAAATTATCAGCCCAAGCTTTTGCCGTTAATGGTGAATAATAAACAACGCTGATCTTTATAATTCCTGTTATTTTATCTTGATTTACAGTTATTGCTGTATTTAATTCCTCAATAGTCTCTAAAACACTAGGCTTCGGTTTAAACGGCTCTTCAACTTCCCTAACCCACTGCTTCGTTTCTTCATTATAGATTTCAGGGTCAATCAATAATTTGTCACTCGCCCTATCCCAACCTTTAGCCGCCATAATTGGCACATAAAGGTCGTTTTCTTCGATGAAG
>JACCDZ011569014.1_pt1 | contig 13489 bp, 7 predicted proteins | sample 7449551 | NCBI WGS metagenome assembly JACCDZ01 (sample SAMN15323452, study PRJNA562643) | freshwater metagenome | isolation source: river surface water | place: USA:Blue River Watershed | collected 2017-08-18
GGCACGACGGCCACGACCGCTTCGGTACGCCACGTCTATGCGGCTGCGGGCACGTATCCGGTGCAGTTGACGGTCGACGGACCCTGCAACGACTTGGTCTTCTCGACCAGCGCAGCAATCAGTTCCGTGGGACTCGACGAGTCCGAACTCGGGTTCGCCGTGTCGCCCAACCCCACCGAAGGGCTTCTGCGCGTCGAAGGAACTCAGCGGCCTGAGGCCTACCGCATCGTCGACCTTGCGGGCCGACAGGTGGGCGCCGGAAGCTGGCCTGAAGCCGACCTAATCGACCTGCGCAGCTTGAGCGCCGGAAGCTACGTGCTGGAGCTCCAGCGCGACGGACGAAGCCAGCGCGTTCTAGTGGTCAAACGCTAAGGGGAACGCTACCGACGGGGTCCCGCCGCGAGCAGCGCGGCGGTAATGGCTCCGTTGAGCAGAATCAACTCAAAGCCGAACTGGTACCCCAACCATTGGGGGCCGGCCCAGCTTGCGCCGTAGGTAAGGACGGGGCCGAGCACGCATGCCACCGGAATCCACCAACCGGCCGGGCGCAGTGAGGTGAGCTGCCCCAGGGCAAAGAGTCCGAGCAGAGGTCCGTAGGTGTAGCCGGCCGCGGTGAAAATAGTGGTGATGATGCTTTGGTCCGCAAAAGGTTTCACGGCGACCATGAGCAGTCCGACGGCGACCGTCATGCCCACGTGCACGCGGCGCCTCAGGCGCTCCGCCCGGACCGCATCCATTCCCTCTACTCCGAGTATGTCGACCGAAAACGACGTGGTCAACGCCGTCAGGGCCGAGTCGGCGCTGGAGTAGGCCGCCGCGACCAAACCCAGCACAAACAGAATTCCGACCGCCACCGGCATTTCGGGCGAAAGGGCCACGGCGGCAAAAAGTCCGTCGCCCACGACGTCGATTCCCGCTCCTTCGGCGTAGCGGTACAGCACGATGCCCAGCGCCAGGAACAGAAGGTTAACGGCCACCAGAACCAGGCTGAAGACCCCCATGTTGAGCTGGGCCTCCTTGAGGCTGCGGCAGGTCAGGTTCTTCTGCATCATGTCTTGGTCCAGGCCGGTCATGGTGATGGTGATGAACATGCCGCCGAGAAACTGCTTCCAAAAATTGCGGCCGTCGGTGGCTTCAGGAAAAAACCACTGGGATTCCGGCTGTTCCCAGAGCCACGTCCAGGGCTCCGCGACCCTTAAGTCGCCGAGCAGGACCGCGAGCACCCAAACCAAAACCCCAAGCATTGCTGCGGTTTGCAGCGTGTCGGTGAAGACTACGGCGCGAATTCCTCCGCGATGGGTGTAGAGCCAAATCAGGCCCAGCACCCCGACCACCGTGGCGCCAAAAGGCAGTCCAAACGGCTGGGCCACTAAGTCGTGCAAAATGGCCGCCACCAAAAAAAGGCGCAGCGAAGAACCCACCCAGCGGGATACGATGAACAGCCACGCACCGGTGCGGTAGGCTAAAAGCCCAAACCGCTGGTCGAGGTATCCATAAATGGTGGTCGTCGCCGTGCGGTAGTACAGCGGAAGGAGCACCAAGGCCACCACCGCATAACCCGCCACGTACCCCAGCACCATCTGCAAATAGCTGAACGAGGACGTGCCCACCCATCCCGGGACCGAAACAAAGGTGACCCCACTGAGCGAGGCCCCAATCATGCCAAAGCTCACCAACCACCAGGGGCTCTGCCGGCCGGCCGTGAAAAACTGGGTGTTGTCGGCGCCGCTTCGGCGGGTCGCCCATTCCGCAACAAGGACCAAGAGCAGAAAGTAGGCCGCGAGCACGGCAAGTACGAGGTAGGGACCATGGATCATGGTCGCAAAGATGCCGTATTTTTGGATGATGGAACTACCCTCAGCCGCATTAGAACGCGCAGTGAGCGAATTAGCGCGGCTACCGGGGATCGGACGAAGGTCCGCCTTGCGGCTTGCCCTTCACCTGATTCAGCAGGGCGAAGACCGCATGAATCAACTCGCCGAAGCGGTGCACCAGCTCGCCGAACAAACCACCCTGTGCGGCCAATGCCATTCGTTGAGCGACACGCCCACGTGCCGCATCTGCGCCGACGAGCGGCGCGACCGGCAGACCCTTTGCGTCGTCGAAGACGTGCGCGACGTGCTAGCCCTGGAAAATACCCAGGCCTTCAGGGGGCGCTACCACGTGCTGGGCGGCCTCATTTCGCCCATGGACGGCATGGGGCCGAGCGACTTGAGCATCGACCACCTGGTCGAGCGCGTGGCCGCCGAAGGGATTACCGAAGTGCTCTTTGCACTGAGCACCACCATGGAGGGCGACACGACCGCCTTTTACGTCTACCGCCGTCTGCAGCCACTGAACGTCAACCTCACGGTGATGGCGCGCGGACTCCCCGTCGGGGACGCTCTGGAGTATGCTGACGAACGCACCCTGAGTCGCGCGGTCGAGCAGCGCGTGCCCTACGAGCAAACCATTAAAGGCTAACTTCACGCCGTGCGCCTCTCGGTCCTCATCGTCAACTACAACGTCAAAGCCTTTCTGGATCAGTGCCTGCGTTCGGTGCGGAGCGCTTCGCGCGGACTAGACGTTGAAGTTATCGTCGTCGACAACGCCTCGACCGACGGCAGCAGCGAGTGGATTCCGAACCATTTTCCTGAAGTGCGCTGGATCGCTTCGCCCACGAACCTCGGCTTTGGGCGCGCCAACAACCTCGCCCTTCGGGAGGCCACGGGCGACGTCGTGCTCTACCTCAATCCCGACACCGTCTTGCCCGAAGACAACCTTCGGTCGGCCTTGGCCTACCTCGACGCACACCCTGAAGTCGGATCCTTGGGCTGTCGGATGCTCGACGGAACCGGAGCCTACCTTCCCGAATCCAAGCGCGCCCTGCCGACCCCGACCGTCGCCCTGTACCGTTTGTTCGGCCTCAGTGCCTTGGCGCCGCGCAGTCCGCGCTTTGCCCGCTACTACCTCGGCCACTTGCCCGAAGACCAAAATGCCGAAGTCGACGTGCACTGCGGCGCGTGGATGATGGTACGCAAACCCATCCTCGACCAACTGGGCGGCTTTGACGAGGCCTTCTTCATGTACGGCGAAGACATCGACCTGAGCTACCGGATTCAGCAGGCCGGATGGCAGAACCACTACCTGGCAACCTCGCCCATCGTCCACTACAAAGGCGAGTCCACAAAGCACGCCACCTGGAAGTACGTCAAAACCTTTCACGAGGCCATGGACATTTTTGCCCGCAAGCACTTTGCCGGCCAAGCGGCGTCCTTCAGTGCCCTCATCCGCTTGGGCATCTACGCCAAGGCCAGCGCCTCAATGCTCCAGCGGTGGGCGGTGCTGCTGCTTCCGCTGCTCCTCGAGCTCGGGCTGGGCCTCGTTCTGGCGGAATCCATGACCTCCTACTGGGAGCGTTCGCACCGCTACGTCGAGGGCGGAGCCTACCCCGACGCCTACCGCCAGGTGGTCCTTCCGGCCTACGCCGTGGTGTGGTTCGCGGTGTACTACGGCCTCGCCAGTGCACGCGGCCCCCTTCGCCGGTTGTTCACGGGCGGAGTTCTCGCGACCCTTGCACTCCTGGTAGGCTATGCCCTCTTGCCAGTGGAATGGCGCTTTTCGCGCGCGCTCGTGCTGCTCTCCTCGCTCCTGTTTGCTGCGGCCTCGCTGTGCTCTCGGGCGGTGCGCGTGGTACTGGAGCTCAACGAGCGCGGACTTCTTCGCCAAGGAACCGCCCACCTGGGCCGACCGGGCACCCCCGTTCCGCCCGAACACCAGCCGCAGGACTACGACCTTCCCTGGGGTAGCCAAACCCTTGCCGCGCTTTCTACCTTTCAGCCCGCGGTGCTCGCCATGCACCCGGGGACCTCACTGTCCTATGCGGAGTGCATTCAACTCATGCACGCCCTTCACGGCCAAGGGATTCGATTTCGCACCGTGTATCCGGAATGGTCCTTGGGCAGCGACGACCGGCGAACCGCATCCGACGCCCAAATCGCCGAGCTCGACAAGCCGTCGGTTCGGCGCATTCGCCGAGCGACCCATGCCCTCTTGGCGCTCGCGGTCCTCGCGCTGGCCCCGTTCCTGGCGTGGAGCTCTAAAGGCCGCTTTCTGCTCCGCCACGCGCTGCCCGTGCTTCGGGGATCGCGCGCTTGGGTCGGTTACGCCGGCGACGGCCATGGACTGCGCCCCCTTCCTCCCGGGGTGGTGCCGCACGTTCCGCCCAGCGGGGTGGCGGAATGGGACCGCGCCGCCGACCAACGCTACGCCAACCGTTGGCACGTGGATTTAGACGTTTATGCACTTCTCCGCCGGCGACCTATGCCGTAAATTTGCCGCACAACCCCAGCGACTATGTTTGAATTGACGATGCCCAAAATGGGCGAATCTGTAGCAGAGGCCACCATCACGCAATGGCTTAAGAACGAAGGCGACTCGATCGCGCTCGACGAATCGGTGCTGACCATCGCCACCGACAAGGTCGACAGCGACATTCCGTCGCCCGTTGCCGGGGTCTTGGTCAAGAAGCTGTTCAAAGAGAACGACGTCATTCAAGTCGGTCAAGTAATTGCCCACATTGAAACGGGCGACGGCAAGACAGCGGCTCCCGCAGCTAGCAGCCCGCAACCCGCAACTGGCAACCAGCAACCAGCGACTAGCAACCAGCAACCAGTAGCTGCTGCGCCAGCAACCCGCAACCCGCAACCAGTAGCTGCTGCGCCAGCAACCAGCGGCCAGCAACCACTAGCCAAAGGCAGCGGCAACCGCTTCTACTCTCCTTTGGTGCGCAGCATGGCCGCACAAGAAGGCCTGTCGCAAGCTGAACTCGACCAAATCGACGGCTCGGGCCAAGAAGGACGCGTGACCAAGCACGACGTCCTTGCCTACCTCGCCCAGCGCGCCAGCGGCGCCCACCGCACCGCAGCCGCGGGCCCGGCCAGCGAGGCTACAGCTCCGGCCGGCGCTGCCGCCCCCAAGTCCAGCGAAGCGGCCCCGTCAGGCCATGGGTTTAAAGCTCCGGCTCCCACCATCTTCCCGGGAGATGAAATCCGCGAAATGGACCGCATGCGCAAGCTCATCGCGGACCACATGGTGATGAGCAAGCACGTTTCGCCGCACGTTACCTCGTTCGTTGAGGCCGACGTCACCGCCATCGTCCGCTGGCGCGAAAAAGTAAAGTCGGGGTACGAAAAGCGCGAAGGCGAAAAACTCACCTTCACTCCGATTTTCATGGAAGCCGTGGTCAAGGCCATTAAAGACTTCCCCAACATCAACGTCAGCGTCGACGGCAACAACGTAGTGTACCACAAGCCCATCAACTTGGGCATGGCCACGGCCTTGCCGAGCGGAAACCTCATCGTGCCCGTCATCAAAAACGCGGACCGCTTGAGCCTGAGCGGCATGACCAAGGAAGTCAACGAACTCGCCAACCGCGCGCGTTCCAACGCCCTGAAGCCCGACGACATTCAAGGCGGAACCTACACGGTGACCAATGTCGGCAGCTTCGGGAACATCTTGGGAACCCCGATCATCAATCAGCCCCAGGTGGCCATCTTGGCCTTGGGCGCCATTCGCAAAATGCCCGCCGTCGTCGAAACGGCTGAAGGCGACGTGATTGCCATTCGCCACAAAATGTTCCTTTCGCACTCCTACGACCACCGCGTGGTCGACGGCGCCCTGGGCGGAATGTTCGTGCGCCGCGTGGCGGACTACCTCGAGCAGTGGGATCCGAACCGCGAAATCTGATGCGGCTCACCCGACCCCTCTGCGTATTTGACATCGAATCCACCGGAGTCAATGTGGTCCACGACCGCATCGTGGAGCTCTGCGTGCTCCGCGTCCTGCCCGACGGAACCGAAACGGTGAAAACCTGGCGGGTGAATCCGGGAATTCCCATTCCGCCGGCCGCCACCGCCATCCACGGAATCAGCGACGCCGACGTCGCCGACGCCCCCTCCTTTGCAGGCATTTTGCCTGAACTCGTGCCCTTCCTCCAAGGCAGCGACTTGGCCGGGTACAACAGCAATAAATTCGACATTCCGCTGCTGGCTGAAGAACTGCTCCGCGCGGGCAGCGATTTGGACCTCAGCCTGTCGCGCAGCGTTGATGTTCAGAACATTTTTCACAAAAAAGAGCAGCGCACCCTGAGCGCGGCCTACCGTTTTTACTGCGGGTCGGAGCTCCAAAACGCCCACACCGCCGAAGCCGACGTGCGCGCCACCTACGAGGTGCTGATGGCCCAACTCGAGCGCTACGAGGACCTTCCCCGGGAAGTTCCCGCGCTCAGCGACTTCAGTACGATGCACAAGGCCGCTGACTTCGCGGGCTTCATCACCTACGACGAACAAGGCCACGAGCAGTTCAGCTTTGGCAAGTACAAGGGCCAACGCGTGAGCCACGTCCTGATGCGGGATCCCGGATACTACTCCTGGCTTCAAAACGCGGACTTTCCGCTGTTTACCAAGAAAATCCTCACCGCCATTCGGCTGCGGCAGTCATGAAAATCATTTGCGTTGGACGCAACTACCGGGCCCATGCCGAAGAGCTGGGAAACGCCGTCCCCGAAGAACCGGTGGTCTTTTGCAAGCCCGATTCGGCCCTGCTCCCGCCGAGGAATCCCTTCGTGATTCCGCCCTGGACCGGCGACGTGCACCACGAAATCGAATGGGTGGTCCGCATTGGCAAAGTGGGCAAGTACATTGAGCCGCGCTTCGCCTACAGCTACCTCGACGCCATGACGGTTGGCCTGGATTTCACCGCCCGCGACCTTCAATCCAAGCTCAAAGGCCAGGGCCTCCCCTGGGAACGGGCCAAAGGTTTTGACGGAAGCGCGGTACTCGGCAGCTGGGTTGAGCTCCCCGCTGAGCCTCGCGCCCACGAAATCCGCCTCGAAAAAAACGGCACCGAAGTGCAGCGGGGAAGCACCGCCGACTTTTTGCATTCCGTGGAAGACCTGATCGCCTTTGTGAGCCAGTACTTTATTCTGAAAAAAGGCGATGTTTTGTTCACCGGAACCCCCGCTGGCGTTGGCCCTGTTGCGCCCGGAGATCGCCTAGAGGGCTTTTTGAATGGCGAACCGCGCCTTCGGGTGAACGTGCGCTAGGCCCGAGCTTCCGCTACTTCTCGTATATTTGAGGTTCAAGGTTTATACCCAACCGAGAACGAACGCACGCTATGACGCACCTCCTACGCCGCTTAGGCCTTGCAGCAATTGTGTACACTTCCCTGAATTTCAGCGCGGAAGCACAAATTACCACGGTCTATTCTGAAGATTTTGACTCGCCCCCGCACAACGTAACCACCTTCCACACGCAATCGGGACCCAGTCCGTTTTGGAACGACACCACTGCCTTGAAGGTCAGCGGCACGCACAGCTACCACGCCAACGTGCTCCCTCAAGACACGGTGTTTTTTCAAACCTTGGCGTTTTCGACGGTCGGAAACTCTTTTGTACGCCTTTCGTTTGACCACATCGGCAAAATTCACTTCGGCCAACGGGGCTACATCAGCGTGTCGACCAACAACGGCGCGACTTGGACCACCCTCACCGGCACCCACTACCGCGGAGCCAGCACCAGTTTTGCCACGTTGGGCTACGTGAATGAAGTAATGTACGCCAACTCGGCAGCCTCGCCATTTTGGGGCGGCGCTACAACCGTTGGCCAGGGCATCGCACCCACCAACGGCTGGTGGGCCAACGAGGTGTTTGACATCTCGAGCATTGCGGGCAGCGGCCCGTCGGGAACCGGCACGGGCTTCTCGCAGGTTTTGGTTCGCTTTGCCCTCCAGTACCGCGTTCCGAGCGGAACCGCCGTCACCGCCGGCTGGTTCGTCGACAACGTCAAAGTGGAGGCTGCGCCCTGCGAACTTATTCCGCCCTTAATCAAGTGGAACCTGAACCCGCGCAGAGAACCCATCGGCGCACGCTACCAAGCTTCGGAGGAAGTTCGCCTGCGCGCCACCGATAAAGTTCTCCCCAAGTCGGGCATGGACTCCGTGGTACTGCACTACCGCCTGAACAACGGTCCGTGGAACTGGCTCAACATGACGGCGATCAACACGGCCAACTGCCCGGACTCGTCGGAGTACACCTATACCTTCAGTAACCTGGTGGTGGGGGACACGGTAGATTGGTACGTAATTGCCTACGACTGTGCCTGCGACGAAAACACGGTACGCTCGCCGTCTACGGCGGCCGCCGTCTCGTTCAACACGTTTTGGCGCGACCCGTCGCCCCCCGCGGTGTGCGGGACAACCTCAACCAATAGCTTTCCATTTGTAGCCACGCAACTACCATACATTGAGGACTTCGAGAGTTTTTTATGGATGGCAGGAACTGGGGCGGGCACATCTGGTACTGCGCACCGAGGAGTTTTTCCATTGAACAATCCTCCTAATGGACGCAACTATGAAGTAACTCCAAGTCCACTAGTTTCAGGATTTGGTTGGTCTGTCCGAACGGGCAGTACAGCAACTTTCGGAACAGGGCCCATAGGAGATCACACAACTGGGAATGGTAAGTATATCTATACCGAAGCCTCCCAAGGAAGTTTCGGAAATACGACTGAATTTATAACACCCTGCATTAAACCTTCTGGAGTTAACCACCTAGTTGCCCAGTTTTATTATCATAAATTTGGCTCGAATATTGGAGAATTACGGGTAGACATTGATACGGGTACTGGTTTTAGCACGGGCAATGGCGTTTTGAACAAGGCTCTGATTATTGGACAAACTCAAGCTTCGAGCTCGGCACCATGGAAAAAAGGGTTCATTAACCTAACACCGTACGTTGGTAAGTATATAAGACTTCGCTTCGTTGGGACTAAGACTTCGTCAACTAGCGACCTAGGAGATATTGCCGTTGACGATATAAAAATCTTCACGCCGTTTACTAGAGATCTAAACATTTTAGAATCCGTTAGTCCCAAAAATGGTTTTTGCTCTTACACAAGTCAAGAAAATGTGCGTGTGCGTCTTCGAATTGAAGGGTCGCAGAACATTACCAGAATACCTGTGGCCTTTTCAGTTAAAAATCTCAATACTGGATTGACGACTATATCCAGAGATACCATCATCGGTAATTTTAATTTAGGCGACACTTTAACATATAGCTTTACCCCGAAAGCAAACCTTAGTGCTTTCGCTAATTTTGAAATTTTCATTTGGGGTGAATTGATGAATGACGGTCAAAGCAATAACGATAGTGTAGGACCCATCAATATCCAGCATGTTCAACCATTAAACTCATTTCCATTTTTCTTGAACTTTGATGGACCTGGTTGGACTGCTGGTAATGGGACAACTGCAAACCCCGGGACATTTGCACCATCTGGTTGGATTCCTTCTCCAGCACCGAGCAGTAATGAATACGCCTTTTTCATTGGAAAAGACCTAACACAAACTTCGCAAACTGGACCTCGGTGGTCAAAAGGACGTAAAGGGAATTACCTATACGCAGAAGGCAATTTTGGATCAAATAGTCCTTCTGCCATTTTTCAGCAAGTTGGCTGTGCAGATTTCTCAGGCAAATCGAATCCAACTCTGTCCTTTTGGTATCACATGTATGGTTCAGACATATCATCCTTATCTGTTCAAGTAGTCGCGTCTGGAAGCAACACTTGGACAACAATACCTAGTTCCGTTTTAAATGGTCAAAAGCACTCTTCAAATACCGAAGACTGGAAATTCCATATGGTGGATTTATCACCTTATGCAGGCCAAACTGTTAAACTTAGATTTGTTGCTAGCAAAGTTGGAGCTGGTAATCTCGCTGATATTGCTATTGATGACATACTAATTTACGATCGGCCAAATTCTGATGTAGGTGTGACTGCAATTACCTCTCCACCGAATTCGGTGAGTTTATCGACACCGCAGAACTTAACCATTAAAGTAAGGAACTTTGGTAAGCAAGCGAAATCCAATGTTCCAATTATCGTCGAGGTGAGTGATGTATGTTCCCCGAGCGTGACTAATACATACTCATATTCAGTGCCAAGTATTGCGGTTGATGCAGAAGCTACTCTTAATATTACTACACCTGTTGCGTATTGGCAAGGTGACGTCCGGATAAAAGCATACACCAATTTGATCGGTGATGGGTTCAACAGGAATGACACCATTGTGAAGATAACTAACGGAAATGTCAGCACAAATATCCCAGTGGGTCCGATAACTTTCGATAATTGCAGCGGTAATGAACTTTCATTTTTCACTGTGGGTGGATCGGGGACTTTACAAATGTGGGAAATGGGCAACTTGGGGCAAGGATGGTCTGCATTCTCTGGCACACAGGGTTGGATGACCGGGTTAAACCAAAATTATAAAGGTAGTAGCACTGAATATCTAAGGTTTCCTCCCTTGACCAATTTTGATACAATCATGGGCGCTGAACTTAGATTTAAACATATCTTCGATTTTGCTTCTGGCGACGGTGGTAATATTGAGTATAACTCTTCAGGTACTAGTTGGAAGGCGTTAGGTACTGCCACGAGCAATATTGGTATTAATTGGTATGGTTCTTCGTTTGGAACCTCTGGTCTTCAAGTTCTTGGAAATCAACCCGGTTGGACTGGAAGCACTAACAACCAATGGATAACTTCGACCATACCGCTTTCCTTGTGGAATTTTAATTCTAATCCATTGAACTTACGATTTCGAATGGGCACCAATACGGGTAATTCAGCAAAAGGATGGGCAATTGACGATATTCAAATTTATGTGCCTCCTCAGAATTCCATGTCCCCTGTGCAAATTGATACCAAGGAATACTTAGTGGTTCCAAATCAAAATGCACATGTTAAAGTTCTAATTGAAAACACAGGTGCAAAACCAGTTAGCTCAGTTATTGTTAGATATAATGTTAACAATGGCCCTTGGTCTACCTATGATACTTTGACTATTAGCCCTTCTTTGCCTCGAGGTGGCAGAATTTGGCATGAGTTTGATCAACTTTGGCTTAATAATGGTTTCGGCACCTACAATATTTGTGTGGAGACAGCATTGCCTAATCAAAAACAAGATAACCTCACATCGGATGACCAACTTTGCACCGCGTTTCCGATCTCTGAAAAAATATACATTGACAGTTTAGGATATTGTGACGATTTTGAAGATCCGAACAAAGCGGCTTGGTTACCACTTCACTCTACCATAAAAACAGCGGCACACGATTGGGAATTCGGCACACCGGCTCAAGCCACAATTAGCGCCGCAGCGAGTGGAAGTAATGCGTGGATGACTAAGTTGTCAACAAACTACACAGCAATGGGCCGTAGCTCACTGCACACGCCCTTCTTCGTGCTTGACAGCACCATGGTGTACACCCTAAAGTTCGACCACAATATGTTATCCGAACAGTACCATGATGGTGGCAGTTTAGACTGGTCCTATGATGGAGGCATTAACTGGTACACCCTGGGCAACGTCCTTCCTTCGGGCAAGTGGTACAATACCGTGCACGTGACGAGCCTCGATAACATCCGTCCAGGATGGTCAGGAACCACCAACGGCTGGGTCAACTCTAGCATCAACTTTACCGTCGACAACACAGGTACACTAGTTTTCCGATTCCGGTTTGGTGCCGACTACACCCTTTCGAACGAAGGTTGGGCCGTAGACAACTTCTGCCTGCAGCGCGCTCCCTTGGGCACGCCTGCCGACATCTTGAACATCGGCCTACCTGAAGCGAGCCTGGGCGATGCCTTCCTCGGTGGGGTTAGCCCCAGCCCCTCTCAGGGTGCAACCGCGGGCGTCGACTTCCAATCCAACGAAGGCGGAACCCTTCGCTTGACGGTCTTCACCCTCCTTGGACAGCCGGTGCTGAGCCAGAGCTTCGAGCACACGGGCGGACTCATCCGCCTCGAGTGGGAAACGGCGCAACTCCCCAGCGGACTGTACAACGCCGTGATCGAGTGGAACGGCCAGAGCTACACCCGCCGCTTTGTCCGTTAAGCACGAGCGCCCTTAAGGGTTTTTGAGCCAATAAGGCAGTGTTTCGCTTGAAATGCTGCCTTTTTGTCGTTTAACGGGCTTGGGCACAGGGCTTGAGCGCCGATACGACGTATGGACAACCTTACCTTAAAAACGCAATCCGCCCTGCAGGCCGCGCAGCAGCGCGCCCTGACCCTGGGGCATCAAGCCGTCGATACGGCGCACGTGTTTCTCGGAGCCCTCGAGGCCGACCGCTCGTTTACCGAAGACCTGCTCCGGCGGGCCGGACTCGCTCCCGAAATCATTCAGCGAACGGCCGAGGCCCAGCTCCAGTCCCAAGGGCGGGTCGAAGGGGGCGAAACCTATTTCAGCCGGGCCGTGCAAACGAGCCTTTCCCAAGCCGCCGCGGCCGCCAAGAAGTTTGGCGACGAATACGTCAGCTTGGAATTCCTCCTCCTCGGCCTGGGCATGGCGCAGGACGCCATGGGCCAAGCGCTTCGGGACGCCGGATTCCGCGAAAAAGAGTTTATGGACGTGGTCAGCCAACTTCGCCAGGGACGAAAGGCCCAGTCCGCGTCGGCCGAAGGCAGCTACCAAGCCCTAAAGAAGTATGCCGTGGACCTCAACGAGCGCGCCGAGGCAGGCAAACTCGACCCGGTGATTGGGCGCGACGACGAAATCCGTCGCGTACTTCAGATTCTTTCGCGGCGAACCAAAAACAACCCGGTGCTGGTCGGCGAGCCGGGGGTCGGAAAAACGGCCATTGCCGAAGGACTCGCCCACCGCATCGTTCGGGGCGACGTGCCTGAAAACCTTCAGGGCAAAAAGATTTTTTCGCTCGACATGGGCGCCCTGATCGCCGGAGCCAAGTACAAGGGCGAATTCGAGGAGCGGCTGAAGTCGGTAGTCCACGAGGTCATTTCGGCCGAAGGCGACCTCATTCTGTTCATCGACGAAATCCACACCTTGGTGGGCGCGGGCGGCGGCGAAGGGGCCATGGACGCGGCCAACATCCTGAAACCCGCCCTTGCCCGGGGCGAGCTTCGCTGCGTGGGCGCCACGACGTTGAACGAGTTCCAGAAGTACTTTGAAAAGGACAAAGCTCTCGAGCGCCGCTTTCAGAAGGTGCTCGTCGAAGAGCCCGACACCGAAGCTTCGATTGCCATTTTGCGCGGAATCAAGGAGAAGTACGAAGGGCACCACAAGGTCCGCATCAAGGACGAGGCCGTCGTGCAGTCGGTCCTTTTGAGCCAGCGCTACATTTCGGACCGCTTTTTGCCCGACAAGGCGATTGACTTGATGGACGAGGCGGCGTCGAAACTCCGCCTTGAAATCAATTCCAAGCCCGAAGAGCTCGACGACCTCGACCGCAAAATCATTCAGCTCGAAATCGAACGCGAAGCGATTCAGCGCGAAGACGACCCCAAGCGGTTAAACCTGCTGAAGCAGGAACTGGCGAGCCTCAACGAAAAGCGCACCGCGCTTGGGGCGCAATGGTCCGCCGAAAAGGAGGCCGTCGAGCGCATTCAGCGGGCCAAAGAAGACGTAGAACGCCTCAAGCTCGAAGCGGAAC